>Ga0306924_10000708_pt1 | contig 28765 bp, 36 predicted proteins | sample sta12Can44000111_FD_203756 | JGI IMG/M metagenome (GOLD analysis project Ga0306924, IMG submission 203756) | Lab enrichment of tropical soil microbial communities from Luquillo Experimental Forest, Puerto Rico - statanox.12C.anox.44.000.111 (v2)... | ecosystem: Environmental > Terrestrial >... | reverse complement strand
CTGCGGGATGCCTCGCCGGCTATCCCGGGCCTCGGTTGTGCGTCTCCTCCGGCCCCGTTGGTCGGTTTCTTCCACGGGACATTCCAGCCACATCTTAATCAGATGCAGCACGCGCCGATCAACGATGCGACGCGCCACCGACTTTAGGAGGTCGGCATGCGGGATGCTTCCGAAGTAGTCCGCGAGGTCGGCGTCGACGACGTCCGGGTGGCCACGGAACACTAGCTCCTCCACCTCTACAACGGCCTGCTGGGCGTTGCGTGCAGCGCGGTAGGCGTAGATTTCCAACGGAAGACAGCCGACGCGACCTGAGGTGTGCACGGCACGAGGCCTCAGGTGATAGACCGATTGGGGCTTCCGCGATCACCGCCGCGACGTCTGACTTCAGTTGGGGAACTTCACCGGCTTCGTCAGGAACTTATTGGCACCGCGTTCCAGCGCGGCGGCCACGCTGTTACGGTCATCGTAGGCCGAGATCATAATGATTGGCAGGTCAGGGGCTTTGTCACGGCAACGAAGGAGGTACGCACCGGAAGCCAAACTTGGCCAAGCGTCACGCGGCTATGACAGCGCTTTTCCACTGCGCGGCAGCATCGGTTCGAAATTTTCGCAGCGTGTTTTCGGCTCGATTGTTGCGCCTGATCCCCTGTTAGTGCGGACAGGTCAGCCTAATTGCCGGAACGCCGACGCGTAGAACGCATCCATGTCGGTGACCAGCAACTTCGGCGCAAATCCTTGCTTCTTTAGAAGCTTGCGCATCAGCCTCAGCGCTGCTCGAGTGTCGCGCCGGCGCTGAACCAGCATGTCGAGGACCTCGCCTTCGTGGTCGACGGCACGCCAGAGATACATCCACACACCGGCGATCCGGATCACCGTCTCGTCCAAATGCCATCGGTCCCTCGCCCGAGGCCGACGCCGGCGCAGCCGTCGCGCAATCGTCGGGCCGAACTTTGGCACCCAACGCCGCACCGTTTCATAGGAGATGTCGAGCCCGCGCTCGGCGAGCAGTTCCCCCACGTCGCGCTAGCTCAGCGTGAAGCAGAGATAGAGCCGGCTTGCGTGCTGGATGATCTCGGGCGGAAAACGATGGCCGCGATAGCAGAGCGGAGCCATGCCGCGACCCTAACCCTGCGAGCCACCCTTGCGCGAGCCGTTAGCGTGACAAAGCCGGTCCGCGTCCTCCGGTGCAAAGCCGGCGGCGATAATCGCGATCTTCATTGCCCGTCTTGAAAAAGCGGGACCCCGAGGGTCTTGCTGAGGACCTAGCGCAACGGCTTCGGACGGGTATTCGACGGGCTCTCGTCAGAAGTCCGGAAGCCGCGCGAACCGGCGATTGAGAGTTCGGCAATTAAGCATTGTTCGCCCGCCGCTTCCGGGCAAAGGCTCTGGAGCGCGCGGCCAGAGCGCGTCGCTCAGCGAAGTTACTCCGCCAATACTGAAGCCACAAGAATGCTTCCAAGTGATCATGGGTATCACCGAGTAAACACGAGCGCGCAACCTTGCAAGCCGCCATCGTCACGCGAGCGGCTCCCCTAATCACTCTCACCATTCTGTAGAGCGGTTGTCCCAGGGCTTCCTTATTGATAATATCGGTCATCATCTCCCTCCCACGTCCATGCTTGTAAGCGCGTTGCGCGTGCCATTCAGGCTTGAGTTGGTATGGCCTGATAATGTGGCCGACCGGTGACGCGTGGAAATGCCAGCACCGATGTCCGCTCCCTTCGGTACGCATGATGAACTCTGTTTCCGACCCCATTTCCACGCCTTCGGCGAATTTGTGCTCGCGGAACACAGCAGCGCGCACTGCCATGTTCCCTCCCCAGATCACGTGACCTTTGACCGGCCCTTCTGAGAAGTCGGTCCAACCGAGGAAGGACTTTGGGACACGTTCAAGGACCCACGCTGGCGGGGGCTCCTCCCAGATCGGGTAAATCGCGCCACCGAAAATATCATACTCGGCCCTCGCCGCGGCGACATTCTCAATCGAAACGAGCCAGTCGCGGGGTAGAATTATATCGTCGTCTGTGAAAGCGATAATGTCGCCCTCGACCAGCGCAAGCCCTGTATTCAGAGCTATATTTTTACCCCGTCGTGGTTCCTTCAGCACCATCATTGGGATCTTGCAGGTGTGTTGCTCAAGGATATTGAGACTGTCGTCGGTGCTTCCGTTGTCGACGGCGACTACCTTCCACCCGTCTGACGGCGATGCCAGAGCTCCCAGCGTGCCGAGCATGCGCGGTAACGTGTGCGCACCATTGAGAGTAGCGAATAATACAGTTACGAATGCCATATCATAGACGCAGAGTTATGAATGAGCTCCGGCGCCGAGTCAAGCCCTTCTTATCCCAATAGACTCTCTATCTTGCTCGAGATGAGCCGATCCGTTAAAATTTATATTTGTTCTCTTGTATCCTACTGAGAGAAGATCTTGGTTAATTCGTACTGGTTTTAGATCTTGGTTAATTTATGCTGTCGTTGCAAGTGTGGCGAAAATGATTGAAGGTGATTCCCATGGCTTACAATGATTCCCAGTAGTGCTTCTCCACGTCGCAACCTAGCGCAGAAGATCGGCTTAGCGATGAGCGCACGGCCAGTGCCCCTCACCTGGCCGGGTGGCGTTATCTCGTTAACCTTTGACGATTTTCCCAAATCCGCGCTCGCCGCTGGCGGCGATATCCTCGAGCGATACCACGCACGAGGAACCTATTATGCGTGTTATGCGTCACTGAAATTGGCCTGGTCTGATAAAGCGAGGCCAATATTCGGCCACCAAGACCTCCGTGCCGCCCATCGCGCTGGTCACGAAATCGCCTGCCATACCTATACGCATCCCGACCTCGCCTGCATGGCAAAGCCAATGATCCTAGCCGAGGTGCGCAACAATGCCGCCGCTCTTTCGGCTCTCATCGAGGGCTTTGTCCCGACGAATTTCGCTTATCCCTACGGCCGTGTATCAATAACCGCCAAGCGCGTGCTAGGATCCTGGTTCTCGTCGTGCCGAGGGATTGACCGGGGCATCAATCACGGGCTAGTCGATCTTGCTGACCTACTGGCCGTGCCTCTCTATGCCACGGATTTCGATGCTGCCGACATGCGCCGACTTATTGACCGCGCCTGCTCGCTGGACGGCTGGTTGATCTTTTTTACTCACGATGTGACCGGAGCGCCGTCGCCGTTCGGCTGCAATCCTGCGCAGCTGGAGGCGGTCGTTGCCTATGCGGCGGAACGCTCAACAATTCTGCCGGTGAGAGACGTTATCGCCGGTCTACCCAATTCGAACCCGTTGACCGCGAAGTATTCTTTTGTCCTTCAGAAATTGAAAGGGTACTACCGAAGACTTGGCGCGGAGGGCGCCAGATGAAAGCTACCCGTAGATACACCCATATCAAATGCGCTTTGATGGCCCTTCTGCGCAGCCGGCTATGAGCGATGTTTCGAGTTGGGCTAGAGGCATATCGCAGCGAGACCGAGGAGATTCGTGGGTTGGTAACATCGCTGGTCGGCGGCCGCGCTTGAGCCGGCTCGTGCCCGGCGCCGTGCTTATCGTCGCTTCGATTTTACTTCGAGCTTTCTCTATAAGACAATGTCCCATTCTGACGTGTTGAGTTCGCGACCTCCCAATTTACCGAATCACAATAGATAGTGCCTCGACGATTTAGTTCTCGGTTAATTTGTCCAGTATTGACGACAGAAAAGAGCGGATAATCATCGATTACGTCGCAAGGATCATCACCTGTCACTGGATCCAAATGGATCTCTACTAAATAGCGTCCAGGTGTAGGCAATAAATTTTCAGCACAAACTCTGATTATTTGGTTACCCGGCTCTATCGCTAAACCGTCGGTGGTGTCAGAGCACCATAAGCAAGAGACAATCTCTCCCTGAGAAGACTTTATGTAAATACAGCAATCTGCTGCCTTCATCGGGATATCGACGGCAAGGTAAATGTCGATCGTGAATTTCGTTCCCAATTCGATCTGTACTTCGCTATCCGGGCTCCCCTGTTCTCCGCTTATGCCAAGCCCGACGATCTTTGCCCCGGGAGCATAATGCCGCCGGCGCCTGAAACCCTCTAGATCTTTGGAGCCTGATCCTGCTCCTTTATTAAACACCTCACTCAGATACCTAGCGATTACACCCTCGGTGCCTCCCCACGCAGCGATACGACCCCGATCAAGTAAAATGCTTTTGGTAGTAAGTGCTCTTACTACTGCCATATTGTGGCTGACGAATAGCACCGTCCGGTCTTCCCGCGCCACCTCGCTCATTTTTCCTAAGCATTTTTGCTGGAATTCGAAGTCACCCATGGCGAGGACCTCGTCGACGATCAGGATCTCCGGCTCCAAATGCGCGGCAACGGCGAAAGCTAGCCGCACGTACATGCCAGACGAATAGCGCTTAACGGGGGTGTCGAGAAATCTTTCGACCTCGGCAAATTCGACGATTTCATCGAATTTGCGTTTGATCTCGGCCCGCGTCATACCGAGGATGGCCCCGTTTAGGAATATGTTTTCACGGCCGGTAAGTTCAGGGTGAAACCCAGTGCCCACTTCGAGCAGGCTGGCGACGCGGCCGCGCAGCATCACCCGCCCACGGGTCGGGTCGGTAATGCGGCTCAGAATCTTAAGCAGTGTGCTCTTGCCGGCGCCGTTCCGTCCGATGATGCCCAGGACCTCGCCCTGCTTGACCTCGAAGCTGACGTCTCTGAGGGCCCAAAATTCCTCAATTTCGTCCCTATGAAGAACCTGTCGGCCGCGAATGACGCCGATTGTTTTCCGGACGACATTGCCGATCTCGCTCCCCACGACATCGCGCAAGGCAATGTAATTCGACCGGCTTCGAATTCCCGATTTGTGCCCTACCAAGTACTTCTTGGACAGGTTTTCGACGGTAATGATCGCGTCTGACATGGGATTACAAAAGACTTGAAGTTGGCTATCGCGTTAAAGACCCTTGGGTTTCACTGATCCCAGAGCAAATGAGATTCCCGGAGACGAACCCGATATTACTCCGCGAGTTTGGCCGGATCGGGACCGGCTTGAGATCGGCTGCGCAGAAGGGCATCAACCGGCTTGTTGATGCATGCCTGCCATCAGTTGTATGGACTTGATGTCGCCAGACGGGCTGTTTGTGGGCGAGGCCGGCCGCGATAATCTGCTCCCCTGGATCTAGTTTCATCTAGCACTCCGTGGAATTAGGGCCAGCAAAATCGGGTAAAATAGTTAGCAAATGCGTACTCATCGGCGAAATCCACCTCGCGCAAGACCCGACTTCTCCAGAAGCTTTTCAACCCTTGGGCGTTCAGCCGATTCATTTGGCGTCCTGTATAGCGTCATGTCATGGATGGGATCCCTGGGATGCAAGAGAGTGGGCAGCAAAATCTCTATTTGCGGGGCGACCATCAGCGGCCGCGCCGCTGCCCGCCGCTACGCTCGTATTAACGGCGGGCCTGAATCTTTGGTTGGGCCGAGCGGGCATTTCTTTATCAAGCAGTGGTCGGCGTAGGCGCGTTCGGCTCGGTCTCGGATGCGCCAGCCGATGCGGGCAATCCGGTCACTAACGGCACTGTGAGACACCGCATGACGTTCATCGCCAATAGTCGACGGACCGTCCCGCTCGATTACAGGAAAGGGAAAAATGCAGTAACCGACAATGCGATGTTCCCAATACCGCGCAAGTATCCAATCCAGCGGCGCAGCAACAGTGGAGTAATTCGCTACAAGAATACGCGCTGCGGGTTTTGTTAAAAGATATGCTGCTGCTCCAGGAATGTTTCCTACTATGCGTACCACTTGATTATTCGGAGAAAATAACCTGTATTTAACAACCCTGCAGTGAAACGGGTATGGCACGTGTAACCGTAACAAATTTATTCCATAATCGCTAAATCGGGTGATCGCCAATTTTTCAATGAGAGACCATTCCGCGATAACATCATCTTCAAATATTATTGCTTGATCGCAGTCGGAATTTAATAGCCATTCCCAAAGCTTGAAATGGCTCGTATAACATCCGATCTCGGCGGGAGAAAGGGGACGACCCCAGCGCCGGACCGCAACCCGGTCATCATACTGCAATGGTTCCGTTTTACCGATGTATGCAGGAAAAAAGGCCCAATCCAGCTTTGTGCCGCCAGCCATTTGCTTGAATGCCTGACGACGATCTACGGACGCGTCTAAGTTGATAACTCTTATCAAAGAGGTTGGTTTATGGGCCACAGGGGACATAACCAGATCAAGATACTAGAGATTAACACGTATAAAGGGAATTTTCAACGCATCTTCGAACCATTGGACGCGCCTTCGACAAGGTCGGTCGAGCTTTTCTACGAACTGGGCGAGCTGACCGCCCGCCCCGGAGACAAACGGCGCGGTTTCGAGTTCCGGTCAATCGGTCGCCGGTCGAGCGCTGCGCTACGTGGGGGCTCCGGTAGCGTGGGGGAAGTTCAGCAAAAGCTGCTGAGGCGGAAGGTCATGGTATGCGGGTGATGTCGCTATCACCAGATCCTTTTGGCGACGATGCACACCATGACCAAGAGGGAAGTTAAATCTGGGACGATCGACGTCAAAGCCCTTCTAGTGGGGGACGAGGAGTTTTTGCGGGTGCTGGTGCGAATGGCACTGCAGGAGGTTCTGGAAGCGGAGATGACGGAGGCACTGGAGCCCCAGCAAACGCGAAGGTCGGCTTTCCACGTGCGCCGTGACAAGGCGGCGCTTTTCAAGTGGGTGCAAGCCCCACCCGGCGACCGCTCCAGCCGGAAGCGACCGGAGTAGGCATGGAGGAGACGAAGTGTCTGAAGCCTTCGGATTGGCGCATCGGGTGGATCGCGGGCAAGGCTCACCGATGTGGCATGCGCGGCCAAGACCGAGCGGCCTTCAGTTTCGAAGATCGAGAAGCAACCCGACATGCATCTGTCCACCTTGCGCAGCTATGTCGAGGCGGTCGGCGGAGAGTTGGAGCTGGTCGTCAAGCTGCCACAGCGTCCCGTATTGCGCCTCCATCAGATTGGCGACGCGCTCGGACAGCCAGCTCGATCCCACAGGCGCAGCCCGTGCCCACGTCGTCGCCAAGCGATTTCGTCGTAACCGCACCAATGCAACAGGATCCTGAGCGGCGCGGCGAGGGAGCTGCCTTAAAAATTGGGCGTCAGTCAGGGACTAATAAACTCGACGCCAGTGAAAGGAACCGCACCGCATGCCCAAATGTCACGTCGTCAGTCTGTATAAGTACCCGGTGAAAGGCGCTGCCGGCAGAGCGCCGAGCCGGCTGCACATCGATCCGGCCGTCGGGGTGCTGGGCGATCGCCGGCGAGCCTTCAAACAAGTCGCGGGCATGCCCGATGAATGGGCGCCCAAAAGCGCCTTCTTTGTCGGCATGAATACCGCGCTCATGGTGGCGCAGGTCCCGGTTTTCATGAAAGACAAAGACGGCAACGAAGAGCTCGATCCGCGATGGCTCGACGAACTCGCAAAACGGCTCGGCGTCGAGAGTCTCAACGTCTTGGACACGCAGGGCGCCTATAGCCTCGCCGATCGACCGCGCAGATATGTCTCGATCATCAATCTTGCTTCGGTGCGGGCGCTCGGCGAGTTTGTCGGCACTGCAATCGATCCAGCGCGCTTTCGCATGAACGTCTGGATCGACGGAATCGAACCATTTGCCGAGCTCGACTGGGTAAAGGGACACCCCGGCACGTGCGACATTCAAATAGGAGCCATCCGCTTCCGTGTGGATGAAGCGTGCGTTCGCTGCAAAGCGATCGAAGCCAGTCCGCAGAGCGGAGAGTACGACTTAGCGCTTCAAAAAGCGCTCGAGGATTTGATGAAAACCCGCGGGTATCCGGGCGCACCGCACAACAAATCACCGAAGGTTATGGGCGTTCTGGCCCGGCCATATTCGAAAGGCATTATCGGACAGCGCGATAAAGTGGAGCCCCTTTAGTTTGGCGAGCAGCACGCCAGCGCCCATGGCTGTCGTCTCGACGAGAGCGGAGCCGACGCCGAACCAAGTTCGTCGGCTGAAGGCCCAGGGGCCAAACCGAGGCATGGGGACGTGCACCGGTGGCCTCCTTGAAATACGCCTGACCGAGGCGCAGCCAATTTCTTCACGGCCTCGCAGGCCGGGATCCATTTCCGCCATGGGCAACGGCCTTCGCCGGTGTGAGGAAGGGGGCAGGCGACAGGAGCGATTTTCATGGGCGCGCGCCGGACGGCCTAGGTGGCGAAGTTGGCTGCCTTAAAGGAGTGAGGTGTGTTGGTCGAAACGCTCGGCTCGCTTGTGGCAATGGCCGCAAGCGCGCTTTCTGCGGCTGGGTTCGAGGATCCTCGCCGCCACGCCCGCCGGTTGGTTGCTTCGGCTCTCTCGATCGCGCAGACGGACCTCTTCGGCCATCCCGATCGCATTGTGGATGAGCATCAGATCCTTCGCGTCCGGGAAATCTTGAGGCGCATGCTCGACCACGAGCCGTTGAGCCGCATTCTCGGGCAACGCGAATTCTGGGGTCTTCGGTTCTTCTTGTCGGCCGAGACGCTCGATCCACGACCGGAGACGGAAAGCGTTGTCGAAGCGGTGCTTAGACGCTCCCCCGATCGGCAGGTGTCCCGTCGAATTCTCGACCTCGGTACTGGTACGGGTTGCCTCTTGCTCGCACTGCTCAGTGAGCTTCCGGCCTCAACCGGCATCGGTGTCGACATTGCCGAGGGCGCGGTACGGACTGCGGCCCGCAATGCGTCCTTGCTTCGGCTGGCCGATCGCGCGCTTTTCTTCGTCGGTGATTGGGGAGGAGCGCTGTCGGACAGGTTCGACGTGATCGTTGCTAACCCGCCTTACGTTGCAAGTGCCGATCTAACCCTGTTGCCTCGCGAAGTCGCCGGTTATGATCCCTGGCTGGCCCTCGATGGTGGCAACGAGGGTCTTGCCTCGCACCGAGTGATAGCTGCAGACCTTCCAAGGCTGTTGGCACCGGATGGAATCTTTGTTACCGAGGTCGGCGAAGGCCAGATTAACGTGGTTGCCGGCATGTTGAAGGCCGGTGGGCTTATGTTCGGCGGAATCGAGAAAGATCTCTCCGGTACCGCCCGTTGCGTAGTCGCTCGGCCGGGGCGGATCGCTATCGATTGAAGGCAAAAAATGGTTGGAATACTCGGCCGTCCCGTCTAGGGTGGGCCCGACTCGGGGGCTCGATGCAGTTGGAGACGGCAAATCCGCTTGAGGCCGTCTGAGAGGGGCCAGGGGAACCTTCCCCGCCGGACAGAGTCCGATAATGTCCACGGCGATTAGACAGGTGTCATGAGACCAGGACCAAACAAACGCTCGCGCGGTCGCAACAACGGTAATAACCCGCACCATAGCCGTCCACGGATGCCTCATCGGATCCAGACTTTCGACAGCAACGGTCCGAACGTAAAAATCCGGGGCAACGCCTACCAAGTCTTCGAACGTTACGTCGCGCTCGCCCGCGAAGCGGCGGCGAGCGGTGACCGGATTGCGGCCGAAAATCTGTATCAGCACGCAGAACACTATTTCCGCGTCATGAATGCCAACGGCGAGGCCAACCAGCACGGGACGCCGCACCCAATAACTCCCGCCGATCTCGAAGTGGGCGAAGTCGAGGGCGAACGCCGTGAGCCGGGCGAGGCATTGGCGCATCCGTCGCCTCCGATGTCTCCGAGCGATGAACAGCCACCTGGCTTCTGAGCCAAGGCTGAGGGCGTGCTCGGTTGTATTAGCTGAGCGACCGAGGTAAGGGGATCGGCCCATACCTCACCCCGAGATGCAGCTTTTAAGAAAAAGGCGGTCTTTTTTGGTGGGCGGTTACCCTTCTTGATCTGCACCGACGACGAGATGACATTCGCGTACCTGATCCCGCGGGATTTGCAGCGTCGTCGGGGGATTCAGTTGACGCAAAATGAGAGTATCGCCTTCCCATCCGACAAACTGCTTGATCAGGACCGCCTGCCCCTCTTTGTAGACGACGACATCCCGGCCACGCGTTGGCGGCTTGAACGGATTCACGTGCAGCAACCAACCCGGCTCGTAACGAGGCTGCATGCTGTCTCCAACCATATAAATTGCATAGGCCGAACGAACCCCGCCGAGGCTCGCGGGTCTCGGCGTGTGTCCGATCGGTCCGTCTTCGAGAAACATCTCCTGGTCGGTGCCGCCGCGGGCGCCGCTTCGGATCGGTATTTGGTCCGTCCCGCGCGGTAGGCTGGAGGGCGCCATGCCCAGAGAAGAAGAACCGGCCGAAGGCGGACGCCCGCGCCCGCGTCGTGGGGCATCGGCCCCTCGTGCCGGAGCTGCGCCCTCGACAATGTGGCGCAACACCTCATCCTGAGCCACTCCCAGAAAGCTGGCGGTGTGGGCGATTTCCAGCGGCTTCATCTGGCGTTCCCCTTTTAACATCCGGGATACCGCTGACGGTGCCAGGCGCAAATGGCGGGCAAGATCCGCCTGCGATGCACCCACCCGCTCCAAGGCCTGCGTGAACCACGAGCCGTCCATAATGCGTCCTTCTCAATCTGCAATTGTTGACGAAGTCACAATACATGGTAACATTCGTGTGCGATAGTGACAAACGATATTGATGATAAATTGGAGACGCAGGATGGACAAAATTGGATTCCTGCCGGAACGCGAGCGCGTCGATGACGAGGCAGGGTGCTCTTACGTCCTTGACGAGCCCAACGGCCGTCGGGTTTGTGGGGCCCCCCGGCGGGAAGCCTCATCTTATTGTCCGCACCACCAGGCCTATTCGCTCTCAGCGCAGCAGTACCTCAGCTGCAGGAAATGCCGATGTCGTGCCCACAGCAGAGCGCCACAACCATGGCTCCATCGAGCGCTCGGAGCGGACGATCGGTGATGGTTCCGGTCGACCGGCGCGACCTTATCGTGCCGTTGATACTCTTGCAGCGATGGAACGCCGCGGCTCGATAACTGCAGGCATGCGCCAGGCGGGAGAGGATTTCCGGGCTCGCTTCAAAACCGCGCAACTCGATCCTTTGAAGGCTTTCGACATCTCGCGCCCAATGACCGATCGCGGTTCGACCCCCGCGTTGGGAGAGGATCCAGGTTTGCGCATCGAGAACGCGCGCGAAGTGGTATGGCGCGCGATCCTTGCAGTGGGAGGCTTGGGGTCGGCCGGCGGCTCGTGTTTGTGGCACGTGCTTGGGTGGGAACGGTCATTGAAAGAGTGGGCGCTTGAGCAAGGCTGGAGGGGACGGCGGGTGAGCCAGGAGGCAGCATCAGGCATCCTTATTGCTGCCCTTGGAGCGCTCGAGGGGCATTTCACCACAGCACGGAAGGAACAAGCGAAATCAAAATAGCAATTGACAAATCCGGATCTATCTGATATGAATAGCTTAAGTTGGCAAGAGTGAGTGACGAGGGGTTGCGTCGACCAGGTGATTGGCGAAACCCACTCGGCTAACGCGACTGCCCCATCGCGAAACATGAGGATCGACGCTAGCACCTTCGGTCGTTGACCAAAGGCCTTACGGCGGCGATGCGCCTAAGATTGCGGGTAAGACGGTAGTGTCAGAAAGCTGACAATATCTGGTCGGGCGTTACGGAAAGAAGGCGGTGCCGAGGCAACTTCGATCACCCGGACATTTCTGTTCCACCGAGCAGGCACGGAAAGGCGATAAGCCGGAGGATGAATGCGCGTGCCGTATTTGCCTCCGGTCGGCTCGCTTCGTTGCCGGAGGCACTGAGGAATGAGCTAGTCGCGGCTCTGAGCCCGGCAGAGGCTCGCTTGCTGCTATACGATTGGCCGTTCTGGGCGCGCCCAAGTCAGCTCCCTCCCGAAGGTGATTGGCGCGTGTGGCTCGTTCTTGCCGGCCGAGGCTTTGGTAAGACCCGAACGGGAGCAGAGCACATCCGTGCGCGAGCGACAGCGCGAACTGCCAGTCGTTTTGCACTCGTCGCACCCACGGCCGGCGATGCCCGCGACGTGATGGTCGAGGGGGAAAGCGGCATCTTGGCGGTCTCACCGCCTTGGGAGCGACCACGCTACGAACCATCGAAGCGTCGCCTCACTTGGCCGAACGGAGCCGTCGCAACCCTTTTCAGTGCGGACGAGCCCGAGCGACTCCGCGGGCCCCAACACGACCTGGCATGGTGCGATGAGCTCGCCAGCTGGCGATATCCCGAGGCTTGGGACATGTTGATGCTGGGGCTGCGGCTGGGGGCTGATCCGCGCGTCGTGGTTACGACGACACCGCGGCCGACAAAGCTAATTCGTGGGCTGACTGCCGATCCGGCAGTCGTGGTGACGCGGGGAACGACGTACGACAACCGAGCCAACCTGGCTCCGGCTTTCCTTGGCCAGATTGTCCGCAAATATCAGGGCACGCACCTCGGCCGGCAAGAGCTCTTGGCGGAGCTATTGGAAAACGTACCAGGGGCTTTGTGGAACCGTGGAATGATCGAGGCCACGCGTGCCTCCAATGCCCCCGAGCTGATCCGAGTGGTGGTCGCAATCGATCCCGCGACGAGCTCGACCGAGGGCTCCGACGAGACCGGCATCATCGTCGCCGGCAAGGATCAAGACGGACGCGGATGGGTACTCGCCGATGCCTCCGGGCGCTTCCGTCCGACGGAGTGGGCGAGGACTGCAATCTTAGCGTACCGCGCCCATTGTGCCGATCGCATCGTTGCCGAGGTGAACAATGGCGGCGACATGGTCGAGACTACGTTGCGGATGATCGATCCAAATGTACCGTTTGCTGCGGTACACGCTTCGCGCGGGAAGATTACCCGGGCAGAGCCGGTGGCAGCGCTCTACGAGCAAGGCCGGGTGCTCCATGTCGGCGTGTTCCCTCATCTAGAGGATCAGATGTGCGCCTTTGCTCGCGACGCACACGGCGCGTTCGACATCCGCTCGGCAGGCTTCTCTCCTGATCGAGTGGACGCACTAGTTTGGGCATTGACGGATCTCCTAGTAGGCCAAATGCCGGGCGAGGGCATTTACGAGGCGTATCGTCAACTGAGCGGCCAATTAGCAGGAACTGCTCGTGAGAAATCTCGCCGCTAGCGGCCTATTGCTGATACCCGCTTGGAAGGAGTCCTTCATTGGCGCTGTTAGTCAAGGATGCAAACACTACAACACAATCGATCTCGACGCAGTCAGATGTCGTCGGTAACCTAGTCCCTGTACATACGCCAGCAGCAGTTAATGGTGGCGTAGCGACGCCCGTTGGCCCGACGGCTCCCCTTCCCGTGATCAATACCGCCGGAGCTGCTGCGATCGATGGCAGTGGAACTATGGTAACCGGCGGCGTGGCCCAGACCCTGTTTGCTGGGGTTGTTCCGGTCAACGGCTATCTTGTCGCCAACAATTCTTCGGCTATCCTCTACGTTTCGGATGTCGGCACCGCAAACGCTGGCGGTGCGTCGATCCCTATCCCGGCAGGGGCGGTATTCAAGACGCCAACGGGTTACAAACCCGCTGGAGCGGTTAGCCTATACGGCGGCGCAACTGGCCAGGCTTTTGCCGCACGGAGATGGTAATGCCGTGGGAAGTGATCACATCTGCAGTATTGATCGCCATTGCCGCAGCAGTCGCCTTCTGGCCGGCCCGGACATTGACTGCGCCGGTCCCAGTCAAACGTTTCCCTCGGTATAGCGGGCGATGACGACGATTTTTACGAAGCGGGCGTGGCCGGATCAGCGACAACCGCCGTTCGGATTGCAGATCACCCGCGGGATCCTTCGCCTCGCAGCCTTCGCTTTTGGTCTCGGCGTGGCACTCCCCACGCTGGCGCAGACGATAAACGGTTCATCACTCAGCATCACCGGCCAGTCGACCTTACAAGGCGACGTAGTGATGTGTTCCGGCCATCCGTGGATCGACGTGCGGTGCAATGGTGCTGCCGGTGATGGCAATCATGATGACACGACCGCGGTAAACACGACGGTCTCGACCGCGATCGCGAACAACTGGCCAGTGCATTTCCCGGCCGGCACCTATAAGGTCACCTCGACGATCGCGATCGACTATGCCGGGCAGGCGAGCAAAGGATTCCGGTTGATATCGGAGGGGGCGGTCATCGACGGACGGACGATCGCCTCGGGACCGGTGCTGCAGATCCAATGTGGCGGCGGTACGGTTGCCAGTCCGACGGGTTGCTTTTATTTCAAGGAAGAAGGCGCGTTATTTGTCAACGGCAATACCTCGAGCTACGCAGTCGTCCTTGGCAAAGCCGATTTCTCAGATGCGCATAATTCCGCGAAGTTCGACCATCTAATCGTAAACAACGGCAGCACCGCGCCGGGGGCGGGAGGATGCCAGCTCAACTACCTCCTCGACAGCGATGTATACGCAGTCTGCGTGTCGGCTGGCGGGGCCGTTGGGCTGGCGCTCGAGCAGGTTCAGTTTTCCCGGATTTCCGGTGCCGGCACGGCACAGGGCACAGGCGGCCGGGGGGTGGCGCTGGAAAACGGCTACAATTTCAGCAACACTTTCCTAGCCCTTGACTTGGAGGTATCCCCGACCTGCTTGTCGATCACGTTTAACCACAATGGCCTCAACACCTTCGTTTCCCCCTACTTCAACTGCGTTACCGCCGTTAGTGCCACTGCCAGCACCGACAATGTGCTGATCAACCCAAACTATGGCGGAGCTACGGTCAATTACGGCCCCCTTTCGAGCGGAATATCGGTCATTGGCAGTGGATCGCGTGCCAATTGGCTGTTTCCCGTAGCCGCTTCGTATGCCGCCACGCCGATCGATGATGGGCTCAGCGTTTCGAGCTACAACACCACGGGCGCATCGATGGCAGTAAGCCTTCCGCCGATTGCAAGCCTCAGTGCCGGGTGGAGCATGGCATTTGCCTCGGACAACGGCAAAGGCATGACGATCACCGCGACCAGCGGGGCGATCGTCTCGGGGAGCAAGAGTTTGGGATCGATCGTGCTGGGGGCAGGAAATTATGAGTACGTTCGCCTGCAATCGGATGGGAACAATTTCAGGATTGTGTCGTCTACGCGAAATACTCGTTTAGCGAATGGGTTCGAGCCGCCGCCTTGGCCCAGCAACTGGCTCTTTCCGGCCAGTTCTGGTTATGCCGCCGGGCTCGGCGATAACGGCAATGTCTTATCGAGTTACAATAGTGGCGCTGGTTTGACCGTCACGCTGCCTTCCACGAACGGACTTCCGAATGGCTGGTCGATGGGTTTTGCGACGGATAACAGCAAGAGCTTGACCGTGCAGGTGAACAGCACATCGGGCGGCCGCATTGTATGGCCGGGTTCCGGAGCCTCGCAGACTTCCTTGACGATGGCAAACACGAGCCAGGGCGCCTACGAGTTCATGGTATTGCAGTACGACAGCAACGGGATTTTTCGTGTCCTCGACGCCACGCCTGCGACGGCGCAGGCGATCGGGATGATCGGCTCCGCCGGGATCAGCCATTGGAGCTTTCCCGCGGTCAGCGCTTATGCGGCGACCGACGCTGATAACGGCAATGTGATCTCGAGCGTCAACAGCCCACAACCGTATATGGCGGTAACCCTGCCGCCCACGACAGCGTTACCGATGGGCTGGACAATCGGTATCACAACCGACGGTAACAAGACCGCCTCCGTGCAAGTGAATGGTACGTCCGGTGGGCATATTCTTTACCCCGGCAGCGGCGCTACGGTAACTTCGGTATCGCTGGCGAATGTGAATTACGAGCTCCTGCTGCTGCAATTTGACGGCGGCAATTTCCGGATTGTCGAAGCCACACCGGCCACCGGCACCTTGATGGGCCTCAGCGGCAACGCTCCTGGCATCAATCGCTGGAGCTTTCCTGCGGTCGGCACCTACGCGGCCTCGCAAAGCGACAATGGAAACGCGGTATCGAGCTATAATACGCCAACGAGCTCACTGACCGTGACCCTGCCGTCGACCACGGCAATAAGCGCCGGCTGGATGATGGGGTTTACGACCGACAATGGCAAGACCATGACGGTTCAGGTCAATGGTGCGTCGGCCGGGCGAATACTCTATCCGGCAGGGGCGACCGGTACATCGGACACCTCGGTCACTCTTGCTGCCACTAATTACGAATTCTTGGCCCTGCAATTTGATGGCAGCAATTTTCGGGTTGTATCGATTACTCCCCGCAGTGCCGCAGCGTTTGGCATGCTCGGGCATCAAATTGCCACTGGAGCGACCCCGCTGATCGGCTCTGGAGCGAACGATTGCGGTACCTCACCCTCGATCGGGGGCAATGACAGCGTCGGGCGAGTTACAGTCGGAGCATCGCCAAACGGTGGCCGATGCACGATCACGTTTGTGTCGCCGTGGCCCAATCCTCCGGTATGCTCCGCCTTCGACGAAACCACTGGAAGCCTCGTCCGACCGTCGGCGATCTCGACCAACAGCATCGCGCTAATCGGGACGTTGGCGACAGGCGATAGCCTCGTCTACCAATGTATGGGCTACAAATGATCGCGCCCAATCCGGCCGTTTGTTTTTCTGGGCCCTTGCGCTCACGCATATGACTCCGGAGTGCACACCACACCCGCCTGCGATACCCGAGCGCCCTGCATTTGACCGGAATGGCGCTGGGTTATGGCTATCACGGGAGCCGCATTGATGCCTGTTTCCAACGGCAAGCGAACGGCCATAGCATCGTACACTTGGGGTGGTTGGGGATCCCCGAACGACTTGACCCAGTTCCGCGATGTCTTCCAGCCAGAGCAAGGCATTTTTTCGCCCAGCTACCCACTGGTGCCGCCTGAACGTGAACGGGTGCGGCTGTGGGATTTTCCGGTCGGCTACAACACCGTCTACACGCCGCGCTCATATGACGCTGTCGGCTTTGACGACCTCAGGGCGCTGGCTGAAAGCCATGACATCACTCGGCTGGCGATCGAGACACGAAAGGACCAAATCGAGAAACTGGAATGGACAATCAAACCACGCAACGAAAAAAACCGCGCTGCGGACGCTGCGTCGAGGGTCGAAAGACTGGTCGAGTTCTGGCGTAAACCCGACGGAGAGCAGCCTTTCGCAACCTGGCTCAGGGAGGCGCTAGAGGACGTCCTCGTGCTTGACGCACCGGCATTCGAGATACGCCGGAATCGCGGTGGCGAAATCACGGGACTCGATGTTGTCGATGGCTCGACGATCAAAGTGCTTATCGATAACACCGGCCGCCGGCCCGCGCCGCCCGCACCGGCCTACGAACAGATCATTCACGGCCGACCCTGGCGTCTCCTGACCAGCGACGAGCTCATCTACGTCCCGCGGAATCCGCGTCCCCACAAAGCGTATGGCTTCAGCCCTGTTGAGCAGATCCTGGTAACGGTGAATATCGGATTGCGCCGTCAGGTGATGCAGCTGCAGCATTTCACGGAAGGCAATGTCCCGCCCGGTCTATTGAATGCCCCGGACGGCTGGAGCCCCGAGCAGATCCGCCAATTTCAAGAGTGGTTCGACTCGATTCTAGGCGGAAATACCGCCTCGCGAACCCGGCTCGTCTGGGGTCCAAGCGGCGCGAAATACCAGGCTTTCAAGGAGGCGCCCTATAAGGACGATTTTGACGAGTGGCTGGCGCGAATTGTTTGTTACGCGTTCTCATTGCCTCCTACTGCCTTTACCCCGCAGGTCAATCGGGCCACGGCCCAGACGGCGCAAGAAGCAGCACATGAGGAAGGGCTAGCTCCCTTGCTCGGATGGGTTAAGCGTCTCATCGATGGGGTGATTCAGAATAGGATGGGTCACGCCGATCTCGAATTCGTCTGGTCCGACGTTCGGCCGGCGGATCCTACTGACCAAGCGACGATTCTCGGCGGTTATGTGAGAGATGGCATTTATACGCTGAACGAGGCGCGCGATATTCTTGGGCTCAATCCCGTCGATGGCGGCGATGAGCCTATGTTCTTGACCCAGCACGGACCAATTCTTTTGCGCGACGCAGGCGCATTGGAGCCAAGGGCAGCGGATGGGATTAAGCCGATCGACCCTCTATGAGGGCCGCCGCTTTCCACTCCTAGTAGCTGAGACTTCAATCTTTAACTAGTTGGCAATGCCAGCTGACTGCATCGTCACACCTTCGAGGGTCACCCGGGTGGCCCATTATATGAAACCCTGTAGCACAGATTCTGACAGCAAACAGGAATAGTTGGCAAACGCAGCCTATTGGTGGCGCCTTGATGGGCTTGCAAACGGAGCGAGCCAGAAGCGTTTTAGAAGCAGCTGTGGGCTAGCGCGTCGTATCGAACCTAGGCGCATTGATACAGCTCACTGCCGATACGCCTGCGGACGGCAGTGCCGGCGAGTATCAACTCACTGCGTCCGGAGTAGTGCAGTATTACTACAACCCATTTGCAATAAATGGCGGTCTGCGAATTCCGATCAGGATCCACCCACGCGTGCCGCCGGGTACTATCATCGGCTGGGCCGAGAACCTGCCGATCCAATATCAGTCGAACGAAGTGCCGAACGTTGCCGAGGTTAAGACCCGGCAAGACTACTACCAAATCGATTGGCCCATACTCACCCGCCAGCGTCAGGTTGGCGTCTACGCTGAAGAAGTGCTGGCCGTCTACGCGCCGTTTGCGATGGGCGTGATCTCCAATATCGCAAACGGTTGAACGTTGTGTCCGATCTCGCGGCACTCCCGCTAGAAGCGCTGGCGGCTCCAACCCCCGGGTTCGCCCCGGGGGTTGCCCCTTCAGAGAAATTCACACTGCTCCGCGCTGCCTTTGGCCAGGGCGAGACCAATTACGGTGCGGTCTGCTATCCGGTCGATGCCGATGGATTTGTGTGGGTCCCGCTTGATGCTGTTAGCTCACTGATCGAAAGGGGAGGGTTCGCCTTGCTAAATACTGAAGACGAACCAATTTCGGTCGGTCTGATCAAGCTGCACCACCAGGACGCTGGGGGCTGCTCCTATCATGGCCAACGATATCCCGCCGACGAGAACGGCGACGTCCTAGTACCAGCCGAGGCCGCGGCCGAACTTTCGGCGCATAATTTCGTGCCAGTGGTTCGAGACCCATCAGTGGAACCAGCGTGTGCCCAACCACTGATGGGCAGCCGATCAAGAAAAGGGTTGATCCAGTGGCCTTCGGCGACTTGACGACACTCGCCGACGTCAAAGCATGGTTGCAAACCGGGCAGAGCACCTTTCCGATAACCGACGATGCACTTCTAACACGTCTCATTACCGCGGCTAGCCAGTACATTCAAACCTGGTGCAATCGCAAAATCGCACTGGCTGATTACGTCGAAACCCGCGACGGGACAGGCGGCCAGACACTGCAATTCGGCTGCTTTCCGGTTGCCGCTGTACTGTCGCTGACGATTGACGAGCAGACAATTCCGTTGTCGACAACGACCTGCGAGGTCGGCTACAGCTTCAGCGCCACACAGCTTGCAGTTCGCGGCTATACATTTAACCGTGGGGTACAAAATGTTGTTGTTGCGTACACCGCAGGGTATGCGACAACTCCGCTGGACATCGCCCAAGCGTGCATCGAGCTCGTTGCGCTCCGCTACCGCGAGCGCACTCGAATCGGCGAGATCTCTAGGTCTTTGGGCGGCGCTGAGACAGTCAGCTATTCGCAAAAGGACATGAGCGACGGGACGAGGACGTTGCTCCAACAATACCGACTGGTGGCCCCGATTGTCGCGATTCGGCCAACAGAGGCACCAACCAGCTCCGACATTGCTATCGTCGCCGGAATTTTATGATCACTGCCTATCTTGTCGGCGACAAGGAACTCTCGTCATGGTTGTGCTCCATTCCGGACGCGGTCAATACGAGCCTCGTACCTGCGATCACGAAGCTGGGGATCGATCTCCAGCGCAAGATCCAGGAGGGTGCGCCCGGCGGTCAACTGCTTGCCGCCCGCTTTAGATCGCTTAACTCGAGTATTGATCTACAGATCGATCAAAGCGCCGACGGAGTCACAGCGACACTCCTTCGAGATAGCGGATATGCACGGACTGCGGGATATGGCTCCACTGGCAGGGTCGGGGTCAAAAACAGCTTACGGCAAATTAAAGACACTTTCAGGCGCCCGCTCTCCGGCAAAGCGGTAAGCCTGCAGTCCCATAGTCCTGCGATGAATGTGCCAGAGCACTCCTTCTTGCTTTCAGTATTAGAGGAGATGGAACCCGCGATTCGCCAGGAAGTCGAAGCGGCACTTAGCCAGGCCGTGAAGGGTTGAGCACCCAATTCGTTTGATGCCCACCTCCGGGCATCAAACGAGCCTTTTCCCTTAGTCGTCGGTCGCGGCACGAAACGCAGTCCAATCCGAGAATAAGCGACCTTGAAGAACGGCAAGGATCGACGGATGATAATCCGGGAAACCATCTACAACGCACTGTGGGAACTCGGCGCTGGCGCAGCACGATACACCACCGCAAATCGGCGTCTCCAGCACTGGGCCAAAGTTGCTCCAGCAGAGCAACCGGCCTTGTTCATGAGTGAGAAGGGCGGCCATGCTGTGATAAAACGGCTCGGCGCGCCGATCGTGTGGACGCTCTACGCCGAATTCTACATTTACGCTCATTCGAGCGATCCCTACTTAGCGCCCGGAACAATCCTAAATCCGCTGCTCGATGCTCTCGAAGCCGCTCTCGCCCCGGCACCAACGACGGGGATCCAGAACCTAGGCCTGTCTGAAATGGTGCAGCATGCCTATATCGCGGGCAAGGTTGAGACTGACGAGGGCATTCTCGGCGATCAGGCGGTCGCGATCGTGCCGGTTGAGGTCCTGTGTATCTGACGACGGACCCATAGCAGCGACGCAAAGGATATGTTCGGCATGAGGCCTGAATGGCCTTGCTGCGCGCCTCATGCAAAGGAATGGCCAATGTCCAAGGAAAATTTCCCTACCATCAAACTAGCCCAGCCTCATTCGATAGACCAGCTTATCGAGGGCTGGTGGGCAGACCATTTCCCCGGCTCGGCAGTGGCGCGCGACACGCAAGCCTGGAACATCGCCCACGCTGCCAAAGAAAGGCTAAAGCAGCTCTTGAAAGGGAGTGAGTGACATGCAATTGAGCTTCGGGTCGGGTGCAGTATGGGGCGAGCGTACTGATGCGACAGGCTCGGGTATCGGCCCCCGCCAGTTCGGTATCTTGCAGGAAATACAGATCGACTTCGACTGGAGCGATAAGGAGCTTTACGGCCAACTGCAATTCCCCGTCGCGATCGCACGTGGGCAAGGCAAAATTACCGGCAAAGCGAAGTTCGCGCAGATAGTTGGTCTACTGTATTCCGACATTTTTTTCGGAGTGACACCCGCCAGCGGACAATTCGCTGTCTCCCAGCTCGAAGCCGCTACCGTTCCCGCAACAACGCCCTATGCCGTGATTGCCGCCAATGCGGCAAGTTACAACGATGACCTTGGCGTCGCCTATGCTGGAAGTGGCAGACGTTTTAACCGGGCTACCACGCCCTCGCTTGCTGGTCAGTACGCTGTCAATTTCTCTAACGGCGTTTACACCTTTTCCGCGGCAGACGCTGCCGCTGCGGTGTTAATCTCATATACCTACAAGATACCGACGAATGGTAGCACGCTGACGCTCTCGAACCAGCCGATGGGCGTGACCCCAACGTTCAAAGCAACGTTCTATACGTCGTACAATGGCAGCGGTACTGCTCTGCGTCTTAATGCCTGCACCGCTAATAAATTGTCGCTGCCGACAAAGCTCGATACGTGGACAATCAGCGAGCTGGACTTTACGGCTTTTGCAGATGCCTCGGGTACGATCGGGTACCTGAGTACGGTGGAATGATGATCCCCGGTGTGGCTGTTGCGATGGGCGGCCGCGATTGGCTGGTCCCACCCTTGACCCTCGGTGAGCTCCGTCGCCTGATGCCAAAGGTTCGCCAACTGACGGAGATCGGTGCGTCAATGGGCGAAGTCCAGATCGCCGTGTTGGTCGAGATCGTTACGGCGGCACTGCGGCGCAACTATCCCGACATGACGCCGGAGGAAGTGGAAAAATTGCTTGATCTCGGCAATGCCGCCTCTGTGCTGAACGCGGTGCTTACTGGGTCTGGCTTAAAGCTAGGTGGAACCGCTGCGGGGGAAGCACTTGCCCCCGGGACCAGCCCGGGGGCAGGTGCGGAGATCCTGGGGATGCCTGGAGAGAGATTTACGGCCTCCTCGCCACCGCCTGTGGCTACAGTTACTCCGTAATCGACGAAATGACGCTGTTCCAAGTCGAAGAGCTGACTTCCTATTGGGCGCAGCACCCGCCGCTTCACTTGCTGGTGGCGGCCTATCTTGGCGTTGACAAACACAAGCACAGGTCGAAGCCGCAGACATTCATGGGGCGAGAACAGCGATCGAGCTCGGACGCCGGCTCCGCGCTCGCTCAACTCGGGCCTGAGTTCAGCGCCAGAGATGTCCATGCTGGCCTACCGCCCGTGGTCCTCGATTTTACCGAGCTGCGCCACCGGGGGCCGACGCTGGATTAACGTCTTCATGGGGAGCAGAGCAAACTGCGAGACGCGGCGCAGAGGTCTGTCATTGAGGGGCTAGCATGGCCGGTATTGAAACAAGCGTTGTCATTAGCGCGCAGATCGACGGTCTTCGATCTGGCATGGAGGCTGCGTCGAGTTCGGTCCAAGCGGCGACCGATGCGATGCGTGCTCAACTTGCCGGACTCGGCGACATTGCCCAGCAGGCGCAATCGCAGCTCACTGCCGCTGCGGGACAAATCGGAACTAGCGTCGGTGCGCTGCAAACGAAAGCCGCAGATCTCGCAGGATCGATGTCAGGAGGCATAGTGCCCCCCAAGGGCCTCGAAGATGGCGGCTCCTCGGGTTTTGGGCAAACCGGTTCCGACCTCAGCAGTGAACAAGACGCTACCGCTAACGAAAAACTGTGGGACCAAGAGCTGCTTGCTTACCAAAAATTTCAGAATGACAGGCAGAGGCTCGACCTTCAGGCAGTACAGACCAGCCAAAGAACGTGGCAGAGTTTGATGCAGCCGATTCAGCGGGCCTTCGATACGTCGATCACCGGCATGATTTTGGGGACGACGACATTACAAAAGGCAGTGGCGAATATCGCACAATCCATAATTGCCGAATTTGTAAACCTCGGCGTCAAGATGGTAACCAACTGGATTGCGAGCGAGCTCGCCATGACGACCGCGACCGAGGCCGGCGCTGCGGCGCGAACTGCGGCGGAAGGAGAGGGAATGGCGGCCGGGTTGGCGATGAAGGCACTAAACGCGGTCAAGAGCATCATGACTGATTCGGCGCAGGCCTTCTCGGGAATTTTTGCGTTCCTGGCCCCAATCATGGGGCCTGCTGCTGCTGGACCTGCTGCGGCCGGCGAAGCCGCCGTGATGGCCGCCGCCGGAGGGATCGCCTCCGCCGCAGGGGGCTGGGTAGTGCCGTCAAATCAGCTGGCTATGGTACATCAGAACGAAATGATTTTGCCGGCTAATATCAGTCAGGGCCTCCAGAATATGATATCCGGCAGTGGGGGAACTGGGTTGGGCGCCAGCCCAGTAGTGATCAACGTTTCGGCGGTCGATAGCCAAGACGTAAAGCGATTTTTCCAAAGCAATGGCAGCCTGCTCGTCACCGCCCTCAATAAGGCGATGCGCAACGGCTCGACGCTCCGGATGGCTTAATGCCCCTGATATTTCCGGCGTTGCCAGGTCTGGCCTGGGGCGTCACCAAGACGCCGACGTTCCAGACCCGTATTCAGCGCGCGGTTTCCGGTCGCGAATTGCGTGCTCTCGATTACCCTTATCCACTGTGGCAGTTTGCGCTGGTTTACGATTTCTTGCGGGATAATTTGGCAACCGGTTACGACGAGCTGAGAACTCTGCTCGGCTTCTTCATGTTGTGCCAAGGAGCCTTCGGCACGTTTCTGTTTGAGGATCCTAGTGACTGCCAAACCGCTGGTCAGCAGATTGGGGTAGGCGACGCTAGTACAACCACCTTTCAGCTCCAACGCGCAATGGGTACAGCCCTGACAGACGGTGGCTTTCTCGAACCCATAGTGGCGCCTAATATCGTCCGTTCGGTTTATCTCGACGGGATTACACAAAATGCTGCTTCTTACAGCGTCAACGCTGACACCGGATTGGTGACGTTCAGTACACCACCCGAAAGCGGTCTAATAATTACTGCCGATTTTAGCTATTACTTCCGGTGCCGGTTTGTGGACGACAAATACGATTTTGAGAATTTCATGTATAGGTTGTGGCAACTAAAAAAGCTCACCTTTATTTCGGTGCGGCCGTGAAGGAAGCCAGCGCTGCCCTGATTGCTCTGCTGGCAACCAGTGAACAATTCATCATGGCGGACCTCTACACGATTACGTTGGTGGGTGGGTCGGTGCTGCGCTATTCGGCGGCACCGACCGCGCTCGCCGCAAACGGTTATACATTTGCGCTCGGCCCGAAATTCGAACGCTCGAAAACCAAGGTGGTGATCGGTACGCAGGTCGATGAGCTCGAGGTCAAGATCTACCCCGAACCGACTGATCTGATCGGCGGGATGCCGTTTCTGGAAGCGGCCTGGCAGGGGCAGCTCGATGGCGCGCTCTTGCAGCTTGAGAGAGCGTTTATGCCCACTTATGGCGATACGAGCGCGGGAACCGTGGTCTTATTCGCCGGCCGCATCTCAGATATAGAATGTGCCCGGACCGGCATTGACCTCAAATGCCGCTCACATCTCGAACTCCTGAACATTCAAATGCCTCGCCGTTTGTGGCAGTCCTCTTGTACCCACACTTTCGGCGACGCGATGTGCCAATTCGATCGATCCGCTTTGCAGTCAACGTTTGGGGCCGGACCGGGCTCTACGCAGGCGCAGATCGCCACTTCCGTTAGCCCGACCCCTGTAAGTCTATACGTCCAAGGGACGATCATCGGCGTGACCGGAGCAAATAACGGGGCGAGCCGCACGATCGCCAACATGGGCACCGGTTGGGTTTATGTGAAACTCGCGTTTCTCTCGCCTATCCTAGTTGGCGACCAGTTCCAACTACTGCCGGGCTGCGACCGCACGTTTGCGACTTGCCAGAACGTCTTCAATAACGCCAATCACTTTGGGGGTTTCCCTACATCCCGACGCCGGAGACGGCGGTATGAACCAGCGATCATTGGTGGTTGCCGAGGCGGAAAGCTGGCTACGGACACCTTATCATCATATGGGCCGAGTCAAAGGATGCGGTACCGACTGCCTGATGCTGCTCGCCGAAGTTTACGCGGCGGCGGGCGTGCTCCCGCGCGTGGAGGTTCCGTTCTATCCGCCTGATTGGAATCTGCATCGAGATGCGGAGCGTTACCTCGATGGGATAAAGCAATACACGCGCGAAATCAACGGGCCTCCTGAAAGGGGTAACGTGGCTGTTTTTAAGTTCGGACGCTGCTTCGCACACGGCACCATCGTCGTCTCGTGGCCGCGACTGATCCACGCATGGTGCAATGCAGGAGTGGTCTATGGTGACGCGAACCAGTCACCGCTAGTCGGTCGCCCTGCAAGGTTTTTCGATCCGTTTCCGAATGAGTGATCATGGGCGGCATCGTCGGAGGCGGACCCAACGCCAAACAACAGAAGGCGGTCGGCTCACTGCAGTTCCAAACCTCGCAGCACGGCGGAGTAATTCCGCTCGTCTATGGCACGACCCGCGTTTCTCCCAATATCATCGAGTACGACGACTTCAAAGCGACACCATCTTCGCGCCAAGGGGGCGGGGGCAAAGGCGGGGGCGGAGGCAAAGGCGGCGGGCAACAATACAATTATAGCGTTTCGGTTATCATGGGGGTAGGCCAAGGGCCCATTGCGGGTATCGGCACAGTCTGGTGGGATAAGAACATAGGTGCGCTCGCTTCTCTCCCAGCGTCAGTCTATGTTGGAAACGATGGCCAAGGGCCAGATGCATACTGGCTAACAAATCATCCTGCCAAGGCTCTCGGATATTCTGGGACTGCAACTGTTGTCGCTAACAATTTTGCAATGGGGAACACGGCCACGCTCCCCAATTTCTCATTTGAGGTGCACGGCCTTCTGTCGCTCAGTGGCCCCAACAGTCTCGATGCCAATCCTGCGTCGATCATCGCGGACTTTTTGACGAACCCGCGATACGGGGCGGGTTTCCCGGCCGCGAGCCTAGGCGATCTGACTCTCTACTCTACCTATTGCCAATCTCTTGGCCTCATGCTCTCCCCCATGCTGGATACGCAGCAGGAAGCGCAACAGCAACTCTCTGATCTTGTCAAGATCACCAACAGCGCCATTGTTTGGTCGGGTGGGCTACTAAAAATAATCCCATATGGCGACCAGATCGTCAGCGGTCCCACCACTACCTACAAGCCAGACACTATTCCGGTCTACAGCTTAGGTGACGATGACTTTATCGTTCAGGGATCGAATGTCGGGACGAGCTCCGGCGTCGCGCCAGGCGGATCAGCGTTGCGCTCTGGCTCGGGTCCGATCACCGGTGGTTTCAGTAACGACCCGGTCCAGATCTCGCGGTCGACTCCTGCCGACGCCACCAATTCCATCCAACTCGAATGCTTGGACCGGTCTAATAATTACAACACTGCTGTCGTCGAGGCCTTCGATCAGGCGGCAGTCGACCTTTATGGCCACCGCCGCGACAGCTCGCTGAAGGCGCGGGCGATTGTCGACCCTATGAATGTCGGTTCCATCGTAGCCCAGCTTTTACTACAGCGCGCGCTGCTGTTTCGCAATACCTACACGTTTAAACTGGGTTGGAAGTATTGCCTGCTTGAACCGATGGACCTCGTGCAGATTACGGATTTTCGGCTAGGTGCGTCGGCGTTGACCGTCCGCATCACTGCAGTCGAGGAAGACGACGAAGGCTCCCTCTCCGTCACCGCAGAGGATTTCTTCGGTGGTTATTCCGCCGCGGTGCTGTATCCGAAGCAGTCCGGCGCCGGCTACGTGCCAAATTGGAACTCGCCCCCGGGGGATGTAAATCCGCCGATAATTTTCGAACCTCCTGCCGATCTGCTGACCGGCAATCTTGAAATTTGGGTCGCAGCGTCGGGCGGCACTAATTGGGGTGGGGCCCAGGTGTGGATCTCTAGCGACGGTAATTCCTATGCTCTCGCGGGGGCGGTGAATTCACCAGCGACTCAAGGGACACTGATCGCAGACCTGCCATCACACCCTTCACCCGACAGTACGGATATTCTCGCTGTTGATCTAACTGAAAGTCAGGGTCAACTTGTCTCTGTGTCCGCCGTGGATGCCGCCAATTTAGTTACATTATGCTATGTTGATAGTGAGCTTATTGCATATCAGACCGCGACGCTTACTGGCGCCAATAAATACGACCTGACGACCCTCTATCGCGGCGCCTACGGCAGCGCGATTGTCGATCATCCGGCCGACACGCAGTTTGCGCGCGTCGACGGATCTATTGGGCGTTTTCCCTATCCGAATAATCTGATCGGCCAAACAATCTATCTGAAATTCGTATCGATCAACATCGTTGGCGGCGGCCTCCAAAGCCTCTCGTCGGTGCCGGCATATCCATACGCCGTCAGAGGTAGTGGGCAAACATTTTCTGTCGTAGTCAGCGGCTCCTATAGCGGCAGGCCGGCCGCGAGCCTCGTATTACAACGTTACGTATTCGCCGCATCCGCGACTATCCCGGCCGGCCTTTCTGGAAGCCGTGGCACCGCGGTGACCGCGGCAACCGCCACAACGACCTTCATCATTCAAAAGAACAGCATTAATGTCGGGACTATGCTTTTCGCCACATCGGCCACCACGGCGGCATTCACGATGGGTTCGGCTACTGTGTTCAATGCCGGCGACGTGCTGACGATAACCGCGCCCGCCACCCCCGACGCAACGCTAGCAAATCTCGCGTGGACTATCATGGGCATTGCGCAATGAAGCTGGAATCTTGGCATAGCGTCGAAGATAAGCGGCGCTGGAAAATAGTTCGCACCGATAACTACACCGACGTGCCCGGCGAAATCATCACGGCTGACGAAACTACTGGCGAATGCTGTATTCAAGTCGGGGGCGAGACCAAGACGTTGAGCTTTGGGCCTCGCGGAATCAGGATTGTGGGACGGAGACGATGATCCGCTGGCAAGTGGGTGGCCGAGCACGCGCCGGACAAATCCGCAGGATAGAGCCTTTAAGAGTTGAGGTTCGGCGTGGCGCCCGTGGATGATCGGCCGGTGGCTTACCCAGTAGACACTCAGCTAGCTCTGATACGACGAGACATCGAGGAGATACACCACGCCCTACACGGTGACGGTAAGGGCCGCAAGGGGCTCGTCGATCAAGTCGAAGAACTCGTTACAGTGGCGGATCGTGGGCGCTTCAGTCTGCGCGTCGCCCTTTGGCTAGGTGGTGGAATTGTTGCCGCGGCCACTGCTTTAGCACAGTTCAAGCAAGCCATCACCGGACTTTTCCACCAGTGATGCCTGCGAGCTTCGCTGGTGAAACGTCGTCATCGCTAAACTTGGGGGCTGCCCCTTGGCTGCCGCCCGTCACATCCGATGTCGTGATCGACCTTAGTCACTGGCAAACGTCAGTCGACTTCGTAAAGGCGAAGGCTGCAGGAATTGTTGCCGTCATCCTGAAAGCCACACAGGGCTCGCGTTGGATAGATGCGACGTTTACTCAACGGTTCGCTGCTGCGACCGGAGCCGGGTTACTCGTCGGCGCTTATCATTTTCTTGATGCTTCGCCACCGGAGCTCCAAATGGCAAATTTCCTAGCGGTAGCGGATGGCTCTCCCGTACTCGCGCTAGACGCTGAGCCAAACGCGATTGGTGCCACTGTGACGGTCCCGC
>Ga0306924_10000706_pt1 | contig 28846 bp, 27 predicted proteins | sample sta12Can44000111_FD_203756 | JGI IMG/M metagenome (GOLD analysis project Ga0306924, IMG submission 203756) | Lab enrichment of tropical soil microbial communities from Luquillo Experimental Forest, Puerto Rico - statanox.12C.anox.44.000.111 (v2)... | ecosystem: Environmental > Terrestrial >... | reverse complement strand
CACGCTGGGGGCGCGGCAAGCCCGAGACCATGCCGGAACTCGCGCGTGAACTCGTTCGAGGCGGAGCCGACGTTATTGTCGCAACCGCTCGTCCCTCGATCGAAGCAGCGAAAGCAGCATCAACTCAGGTGCCGATCGTTGCCAACGATCTCGAAAGCGATCCGATAGCCAGTGGCTTCATTGAAAATCTGGCACGTCCGGGAGGCAACCTCACCGGCTTCTTTCTGGATGCGCCGTCACTGTGCAGCAAATGGTTGCAGCAAATGCGCGAAGTCCTGCCCGGCGTGAGCAAGATTGCCGTCCTCTGGGATGTGACCACCGGAAGGTATCAGCTCGATGGGATCGGTGCTGCGGCAAAGACCATGTCAGTTGACGTTCAGATCATGGAATATCGCGACAGCGAAGGAATGTTGACGGCACTCGAGCTTGGGCTGAAGGAAGAACCGCAAGCCGTGATTCAGTTCGGTTCTCCGCTAGCCAACCAGGGCGCACCGCGCGTGGCCCAAACAATGTCGGCACGGCGCGTTCCGGGACTATCGCAGTTTCGAACCTTTCCTGACGCCGGCGGCCTGATGTCCTACGGCCCGGACCTGAACCACCTGTATCGGCGCCTCGGCTCCTATGTGTCCAAGATTCTTCGCGGTGCCCATCCCGCTGAGTTACCGATCGAGCGTCCCACGAAATTTGAACTGGTCATCAACCTCAAGGCCGCAAAAGCGCTTGGTCTCGAAATGCCGGCGACGCTGCTCGGCAGCGCCGACGAGGTGATCGAATAGCGAATGGATTGAACGCGTCCCTGACGAAGCTATTATTTCAGCAAAAATTTTTGACCGTAGTGAGCGTATGACCACAGCAATAGATCCGATCACGCGATCCGTCGTGCAGCACCGGCTGAGTTCGATCGTGAAGGAAATGGGCGAAGCCATGCTTCGCACGTCCTATTCGCAAATCCTCAACTCCAGCCGGGATTTTTCCTTGGCGATTTGCGACACAAAAAGCCGCCTGATTGCCCAGGCCGACCACATTCCGGTGCATGTCGGTGCGCTGCCATGGGCAACACGGGCCGTCGAGCAGCGCTTCAACGATGTGCGGCCGGGTGACGTCATCCTCCTGAACGATCCCTATCACGGCGGCAGCCATCTTCCCGACCTGACGGCATTCGTCCCGGTTTTCGATTCAGGAAGACGGTTGCTGTGGACCATTGTTCGGGCCCATCAGAGCGACATCGGTGGCGCCACCCATGGCGCCTACAACCCTTCAGCAACCGAAATCTGGCAGGAAGGGCTGCGCGTTCCGCCGATCAAGCTGTACGAGGGCGGACGCTTGCGTGACGACCTGCTCGACATGCTGGCGTTGAATATCCGTAACCCCCGCGAGTTTCGTGGCGACCTCGCGGCGATGGTGGGTTCAGCCCATCTTGGCGAACGGCGGTTGTCGCGGCTGTTTGCGGAATTCGGGGCGTCGGTCGTGGAGGCCGCGGTGGAGACCATCCTTGACGCGGCCGAGGCGCGAAGTCGCGCGGTGGTCTCCGCCTGGAAGGACGGGGTTTTCCATGGCGAGGCGTTTCTCGATGATGACGGCCATGGCCGCAGCGATATCAGGATCGCCGCGAAGGTGACCAAGCAGGGCAGCGAGATCGAGGTCGACCTGTCCGGCTCCGATCCGCAATCCACGAGCTTCGTCAATTCCTCGCATGCCAACATGCAGGCGGCGGTGGCGATGGCGTTCGCCTACCTCATCGATGCCGACATTCCAAAGAATGACGGCGCGTTGCGGCCGTTGAGGGTGATTGCAAAACAGGGCACCGTGGTCTGGGCCGATCCGGGCCGCCCGGTGACGCTTTGCACCAGCCATCCGTCGAACGAGATCGTCGAAGCGATCATCAAGGCGATGTCGGCTTGTTGCCCGGATCGGGTGATGGCGGGTTGGGGACGCCGTTTCCGCATTGCGATCCAGGGCGAGGATCCGCGAACGGGGCGCAATTTCATCTGGCACATGTTTCAGGCGCGTCCGGGCGGTGGCGCCTCATCTGGCGGCGACGGCTGGTCGTCGATCGGCGAGTGGCACTCGGTTGGCGGGATCAAGTTCGGCAGCATTGAGGTTGCCGAGGCGCGCTTTCCCTTGCAATTCAGGCATCATGAATTCCGCGCCGGCTCCGGCGGCGACGGACAGTTTCGCGGCGGCCTCGGCGTCGCGCTCGATCTCGTCCTCGAAATCGCAAAACCTGCGCTCGCCAACACAGCGGGCGATGGCGTGCGCTATGGCCCTTGCGGAATTCTCGGCGGTCGCGACGGCGTTCCTCATGACTATTGTTTGACATCGGCGGACAGGCCGCCGCGTGTGCTGCGCACCAAGGAAGTCGGAATCGAGCTTCGTCCCGGCGATTGTCTTGAAATACGCTCCTCGGGCGGGGGGGGGGGGGCGCCACCGGAGAAACGGTCGTCGCAGGCGCGTCAGCGCGACCTTGGACAGGGTCTTGTCCAGCCAGGTGCGATAACGGGACAGCACGCTCGATGAATTTCACGATCGGAATCGACGTTGGCGGCACCTACACCGATCTGGTGGCCATCGATCAGAATGGCGCAACCGTTTTTGCGAAATCGCCGTCGACCCCGGCCGACCAATCCATCGGTGTCATGGCCGGGTTGGACGAGCTGGCGCGTCGATTGAATCTGAGGCGGGAGCAAATGCTTGGCCTGACGGAGCGCATCGTCCACGGAACCACCGTGGCGACCAATGCCCTTCTCGAGAGGAAGGGCGCCAGGGTCGCGCTGCTGACGACCGAGGGCCATCGTGACGTCATCGAGATGCGCGAAGGCCTCAAGCCGGACCGCTACGACCTGCATACTCCGCCGCCTGAGCCACTGGTGCCGCGCGAACTTCGTTTTGGGGTTCGTGAACGATCGAAAGCGGATGGCCAAATCGCGATCGCTCTCGACGAAAAATCGCTCGACGAAGCCATCGCTGCGATCAAGCGCGCGGGCGTGACATCGGTCGCGGTCTGCTTTCTGCATTCCTATCTCAACCCGGTTCACGAAATCGCCGCGGCCGAACGGCTGGCGCGCGAAATGCCGGGAGTGAGCATCTCCCGCTCGAGCGACGTGCTGCCGCAGATCAAGGAATATGAACGCGTTTCGACGACGATCGTGAATGCCTATGTCGGGCCGCTGGTGCGACGCTATCTTGTCAATCTGGAACAGCGCCTCGGCGAGGCAGGATTCAAGGGCAAGCTGTTCATCGTTCTGTCGCATGGCGGCATGGCCCCGGTGGAAGAGGCCTCGCGTCTTGCCGCCGGCACTGTGCTGTCGGGCCCCGCCGGCGGCGTATCCGGAGCCCGGCGCAGCGCCGAACTACTCGGCATTTCCGATCTGGTGCCGTTCGACATGGGTGGCACCAGCACCGACATCTCGCTGATTTCGGAAGGCCGCGCATCGCTCTCGGCCGACGGCATGCTTGCCGGACAGCGCATTGCGCTGCGCAGCCTCGATATTGCCAGCATCGCCGCCGGAGGCGGGTCCATCGCCAGCGTGGAAGCAGGCCCCACGCTTCGCGTCGGCCCCGAAAGTGCGGGCTCTGTACCGGGTCCAGCCTGCTACGGCAATGGCGGGACGGCTGCGACCGTTACCGACGCAAACGTCGTTCTCGGCTATCTCGACGCGGCTGCGTTCATGGGCGGGAAGCGTCCGCTCGACTCTGCCGCAGCGGAGGCCGCGGTCGACAGACTGGCGGACTCGCTTGGCCTCTCGCGTCTGCAAGCCGCGGCCGGAATTCACCGCATGATCAATCTGAAAATGGCGGATGGCATCCGCCTGATGACCTTGCGCCGCGGTGTCGATCCAAGGCGTTTTGCGCTTTTGAGTTTCGGCGGGGCGGCCGGCTTGCATACGATCGAGGTCGCGCGCGAACTCGGCATCAAGCGTGTCATCGTTCCGACCGCGGCCTCCGTGCTTTCCGCCTGGGGCATGTTGACCAGCCATCTGCGCTACGAAGCGAGCCGGACGCATTACGGCGCGGGCTCGCGGATTACGACCGAAGAGCTACGCAAGCTGTTCGCGCAACTCGAAGGAGAGGCCGCAGGCCGCTTACGGGCCTGGTTCGGCGGCGAGATCGCCGTCGAGCGCTCCGCCGAGATGCGCTATGGCGAGCAGGTATTCGAGATCGACGTGCCACTCGATGAGATCGACTGGAATTCGGCGCTGTTGATCGAGCAGATCGAGCAACGCTTTCACAAACGACATGAAGAGCTTTACACCTATTCTTCACCCGGCCAGGAAGTCGTGTTTGTCAACGCATGCGTTGCGGCGATCGGCCAGGTCGCGACCCACGGGGAGGATGTCAGGACGGCTTCGGCTGCGCCAGCCGTCCCTCGCACGCGGCAGGCGTTCTTCGGCAAATGGCGTGAAGTTCCACTCTATGCATTGGAATCCCTTGCACCGGGCCAATGCTTCGAAGGGATCGCGATCATCGAGGCTGAAACTACAACTATACTGGTCAACGAGGGCGATCGGGTGACGGTCAATGCGTTGGGCTGGCTTGATATTGAAGTCGCCGGCGGCAGCAGTGAAACTGACTGAATAGGCAGCGGCGGCGGCCGGCCGGTTGTCACGCGTCATCCATGCCCGCTGACATCGATATTCGCCGCCTTCAGCGCGGCGATCGTCGCATCAAGGTGCGAGCGGTCCCTGGTTTCGATCACGACCTCAAGCACGACCGCCTTCGCGGGCAGGTCGGTGAAGATGCGCTGATGCGACACCTCGACGATGTTGGCGCCCATCTTGCCTAGGATGGCGACGACGGTGCCGAGCTGGCCCGGCCGGTCCGCAATGTCGAACCGCAATTGCGTCAAGCGGCCCTCGCGCGCAAGCTGACGGGTCAGCACGCTCGACAAAAGGTGCGTGTCGATATTGCCGCCGCTCAGCACCAGGCCGACCTTGCGGCCCTTGAAGCGAGCCTCGTTGGCGAGGACCGCGGCGAGGCCGGCGGCGCCCGCGCCTTCGGTGACGGTCTTCTCGATTGTAATGAAAAGGCTCAGCGCCTGCTCGATCCGTTGCTCGCTGGCCAGCAGGATGTCGTCGACAAGCGCACGCACAATTTCCGACGTGATGCGGCCGGGCGCCTTGACCGAAATGCCCTCGGCCAGCGTGTCGCCTCGCATCGGAAGCTGTTGGGCCTTGATCAGATTGTACATCGACGGACACAAGGCGGCCTGGACGCCGATGATCTCGATACCGGGTTTGAGCGTCTTGGCGGCAATCGCCATGCCCGAAATCAGGCCGCCGCCTCCGATCGGGATGATCAGGACCTCGAGGTCAGGAACCGCGGCAAGCATTTCCAGCGCGATGGTGCCCTGGCCGGCGACGATCAGCGGATCGTCGTAGGGATGGATGAAGGTCAAGTGCTGCTTGCGGCCATGTTCGATGGCGAGCGCGGTGGCTTCTTCGAGGGTCGCTCCGCCCTCGATCACGTCAGTGCCGTGCCGGCGCGTATTCTCGATCTTCACGGTCGGAGTTCCCAGTGGCACGAAAATCGTCGCAGGTATGGAGAGGCGGGCGGCGTGATAGGCCACGCCCTGCGCGTGATTGCCGGCCGACGCCGCGATCACGCCTCGGTGCCGTTCTTCAGCAGACAACGCCGACAGCCGGTTGAGAGCGCCGCGTTCCTTGAACGTCGCGGTGAACTGCAGGTTCTCGAATTTCAGCCAGATCTCCGCGCCGGTGATGTCGGACAGCGTCCGGCTGCGATCGCAGATCGTCCGCTTCACGGAACCCTCCAGCAGCCTTGCCGCGGCCTCGATGTCGTCAAAGGCGACCGGCAGGCGCGCAAGGGAGGCTTTCGGCGTTTCACCCATCTGCAAGGTCCGGTCAGCTGTTAGCCACTTATAAATAATCCCACTACGAACGAACTGCCTGTTGCCCCGATCATCCATCGCAGTCAATTCGAGACTGCGTAAACGTCCATCGGTTCCTGGAGGCCCTTGAGCGGATGTTTACCTCTCTCGCTAAAATGAAGACCCGACCCGGCGACCAGATCCTTGACCGTTCTGGACACCATGATCTCGCCTGGTCCGGCGAGCGCTGTGATGCGCGAAGCGATGTGGACGGCAATGCCCTGCACGTCGCTGTCGACTTTCTCGATCTCCCCCGTATGGAGCCCGCAACGGACTTGAATGCCGAGAGGAGTAACTGCCGCGGCAATCGAGCAAGCGCAGCGCACCGCGCGAGCAGGGCCATCGAAAGTGGCAAGAAATCCATCGCCCAGCGATTTCACCTCGTTGCCGCGGGATCGCGCAAGCTCCCGCCGCACCGTGGCGTGATGCACGTCAAGCAAATCGCGCCAGCGATGGTCACCCAGTTGTTCGGCTCGCGCCGTCGAATTCACGATGTCCGTAAACAGTACAGTTGCAAGAAGACGATCGCTCTCTGCCGTCGAAATGGATCCGGTCAGGAACTCCTCGACCAAATCACCAATCTGTTCGTGGATGAAAAACAGATGATCGGTTCCTTGGATTTCGATCAGCCGTGCGCCTGGAATGTGCTCGGCAAGAAATCGTCCGAATTCGATCGGGATCAGCGTGTCTTCCGTACAGTGAATGACCAGGGTCGGCACCTGAACCGAGGACAGGATATCGCCGACGTCAATTTGCATGGCCATTCTTACAACCGCCATGGCTGCCGAAGGGCTTGCACCCAGTCGCTCGAAGCGGCCCCACCATTGCTGCAAAGCGGGATCGTCCCGACGTGAAGGGGCCCACATCGACAGGCTGCGGCCGCTGCCCCAGGCTCCGTCGATGTAGCGGAGGTAACTCTCCATTCCCTCGGTGGTGGCGGTCCACGGAGAGTGGGCGAAAGTACCGTAGAGCACCAGCGCTTGGCATCGGTGGGGGTAAGTTGCAGCAAACAGGGCCGCCAGAGACCCGCCTTCGGATATCCCGACGAGTGCCGCTCGTTGCATCCCGGCCGCATCCATCACGGCCCGGGCATCATCCATCCGGTGGTCCAGCGAGGGGACTTCGGCCACGCGGTCAGAGAGGCCAGTCCCTCGCTTGTCGAAGATTGCGACGCGAGCAAAGTTCGAGAGACGAAGCAGCCAGCGAGCCAGGTCCGGCTGGTCCCAATAGTTCTCTATGTGCGACACGAATCCGGGAACGATGACCAGATCGATCGCTCCGCTGCCAAACACCTGGTAGGCAACGTGAACGTCGCCGCTTTTCGCATAGCGCGTGACCGGCGTCGCCATCGCACCCTCCGGAAGTAAGCGGATCAAGCGGGATGATAACGCGAAGGCGGAATAAGACAACAATCGACCACCGCGACAGCGCTCGACATCGAGCCAACCTCGCTCGAACCCTCGCGTGCAAAATATGTGATAGTCTCGCGTTTCCAGACAGCAAAACAGAAAGTTCTGAAGACTCGTTCGCACATAAAGATAGCCAGCGCTTGCGGCGATTGGTTCCAGCCGAGAGACTGCGATCAAGGAGATCATGAATGACGCCGTTACTGCGCGGCCTCGACCGCCTGATTGGCTGCATTGTTGCCGCGGCCAAATGGCTCGCCTTGCCGTTGATCGTGCTGCTGTTCCTGCAATGGCCGCTGCGCGACCTCTTTCACAAATTTTCGCGCGAAGCCAACGATCTGGGGCAGGTGGCCTTTGCCCTGTTTGTCGCGGTGAGCGTGACGGCCGCGACCCGCGCCGGCACCCATCTCGCGGCGGACGTTCTGGCGCGGCGCTATTCCGAACGCGTGCGACGGCGTCTTAACCAGGTCGGCAACGCCGTCGGACTTCTACCCTGGGCGGTGTTCGTCCTGATCGCGAGCAGGACGGTCGTGCTTTCCAGCGTTCACGATCTCGAGGCGTTTCAGGACAGCGGCAATCCCGGTTATTTCCTGGTCAAGCTCGCGCTTTGGCTGATGGCGGTCCTGGTGATTGGCCAGTCGCTGGTCGAGATTTTCCGTCCTCTTGCGGTGGACGACGACTGATGGAGTGGATGGGATTGGCGCTCCTTGTGCTGGTGGGAATAGGCATCATTGCCACCGGCCTGCCTGCCGCGATCGTCCTGATCACGATCGCGACGTTCGGCGCGATCATCGGGGTTGCCGCAGGCGCCATCGACGCTGCCACCCTTGGAGCACTGCCGACCCGTCTGGTCAATTTGCTCGAAAATGACCTGCTTCAGGCCTTGCCGCTCTACGTGACCATGGGTCTGTTGCTCGATCGTCTCCCGGTCGCCGACGCGCTTTATCGCGCCAGCAGCGCCGTGCTTCCGCGCACGCCATCCGCCCCGCTGGTGTCGGGCATGATGCTGGGTGCCTTGCTCGGGCCGATGAACGGCTCGGTCGGCGCCAGCGTGCTCGGACTTTCCCGCGTGGTCTCGCCGCGTCTTGCGGCAGAAGGCATTCCCGCACCCAATCGGCACGCGATCATTGCGGTTGCCTCCACGCTCGGCGTGCTGGTGCCGCCGTCGCTGGTTCTCATCCTACTCAGTGATGCGATGTTGTCGGCTCACACCATGGCGGTGACGGCCACGGGAAGAAGCGACCGGGTCGTCAACACCCAGGATATTTTTCATGCGGCGTTCGTACCCGGCGCGATTTTTCTCGCGCTGTGCCTGGCGCTGTCCTGGAGCGCCGGTCGAACCGCGACCAAATTGCCGGTGCGCGAGCGCCTGACCGCAGGGCAGGCGTGGCTTGCCTGCATCGCGCTCGTCTCATTGATCGTTCTGTTGGGTGGCGTAGCCCTTGGATTCTTCTATGCCGTCGAGGCCGCGGCGATGGGGGCATTCGCGTTTCTCGCCGCGGGTCTCGTGACGGGCCGCCTGCGCAGCGCCGTGCTGAATGAAGTGCTGAGCGATGCGATCGCGCTCACCGGGGCTCTGTTCTCATTGCTGCTGGCGGCAACCACCTTCACGATGATCTTGAGGCTATTGGGAACAGCCGACCTCGTCGGCAGGATGGTTTCCTCAATTCCGGGCGGTGAGATCGCGGCGGTCGCCGTCGTATTGGGGGCTCTTGCCCTCAGCGCCTTCGTGCTCGACGCTTTCGAAATCATCTTTGTCATCGTGCCGATCGTGATTCCGCCGCTCCTGATCCGCGTCGCCGACGCGCGCTGGGTCTCGGTGCTGGTACTCTTGACGCTGCAGTCGAGTTTTCTGCTGCCGCCCTTCGGCTATGCGCTGATGATGGTTCGCGGCGTCCTGAAGGAGGCGGTCGCCTTTCGCTCCTTCGTGCGCGCATTGGCACCGTTTCTCGCCGCACAATGGTTTTTGCTGCTGTTGGTGTTGTTCTTCCCGCAGCTCACGCATTTGGGGATGTCTTCGGACAGTTCACGACTTCCCGCGGCCCCGCTTTCGAACGAGGAATTCAACAGGCGCCTCAATGAAATGATAAAATTGCCGGAGCTGGATCTCCCGAACGACGATCTGAATCGTCCAGCCAAGTAGCGGCTATCTTGGCGCGGCGTCGCGCCTGATACCGCCACCCGTCTCATCTCGCTTGACTTCGGGGAACAGCCACATCGCGAAAATCATGAAGAGGCCGAGGAAGGCCACGACATACTGGATGCGATCGTGCCCGAGCAGATGCTGATACCAGGCGGCGATGGCTGCCACCAGGATCGTGACCAGCGAAAGGCCAAGCTTGATTTTGACGGGCATCGCTGCGTTCTCCCCTTTGAGGAAATCTAGGAAAGGTTCTTCGCCAGCGTCGCCAGCGCCAGCAGTTGGATTGCGATCAGCGTGACAAGTCCCTTACTGCCGTCGCGAAATGACGAGGGCCAGATTTCGAACAGCCCGGGAGAAAACAGCACGACCAGACCGGCCACGACAATCAGCGTGCTCCATCTGAGCTCGGAATAGCCGAAGATCGCCGTCCCGATCGACAATGCCGCCAGCAACACTGCGTTGCCTGCGACCAGCACCAGGCCCGCGTTGGATTTCAACGACTCCGGGCGGGAGCGAAGCGGAAACATCCCGGCAATGACGAGGAAGGAGAGGATGCAGACGGTGGCGAATGCCGCAAACCAGAGCAGCGAAATCCAGTGCGGCTCGATCGCGTCCATCTTTTCTCCAGCTTTCGTTCGATCCGCCTATTCAGCCGGGGTGGCAAACCCCGATGCCTGTCCACCCATCACCGGCCTGGGCGTACGTGCCGTCTTGCGCATATTGGTCTTGACGAAACGCGTGTCATAGCCGTTCAAGAGATGGCCGATAAGCCCGCGATCGAGATCGGAGGTGCCGAACAGCCAGTCCATGATCGGGAACGTCAGATTCATGTTGCGCTCCATCATGATCGATTGATCGTGATGGGCGGTGTGATGACGTCGGATCGTATTGACTAAGGGCACATTGCGGACGAACCAGTTTTCGTCGACATGGCAGCAGAAGTGCATGAATTCGTAGATCAGGTACATCGACGTCGTGGTCGAGATCAAGAGCCAGCCGACATTGGGCGAGACCAGCCAGCCAAGGATGAGCGCCGGCGGGATTGACATCATCGTGAACGTCACCAGTGCGTAGGGTGGAAAGAATGTCACGCGCCAGTCATAGTGGTCGGCAAAGCGCATTTCCTTCTCGGTGAAGAACTGGTGATGCATCAGCGTATGCCGATTATAGATCGCGCGAAACGCTCTCACCTGCGAGGGTCGGTGCATCACGTAGCGGTGGATCCACCATTCGAAGAAATTCGCGAACAGGAAGGTGACGGGGACGATCAGGAGCTCCCACCAGCGCAGGTTCTCGATATTGGCGAAATAGATGTAGAGCGCGGTGAAGCCGATCAGGTAGATGATGAAGGCATGGAGCCAGCCGTTGTACCAGCCGGCGATGCGGTGGCGATAGGTTGCCCGGTAATTCCGCTGCCGTTCCGTCATCGGGCTCGAGGAAAGTTCCATCGCGTCGTCTCCGGGGAGATCTGGGGGCCGGTCGTAATATATCACCGATCTATTACACGGCAAAGCGATTTTAGGAGCATGAAAGGTCCGAAAAAACCCTTGATGCGATGTTACTGACATATTTATGGTATGCCAACAACAGGCGCGACAGATGCGCATCGATAACGGGAGGTACGCATGAAGCTCACGCGTCGCGAGTTTTCCTTTTCCGCAGGCACAGCCATCGTCGCAGCCGCCATGCCGAGGATGTCAGCACCGGCGCTGGCGCAGGACAAGCCGCTGCGACTAGGAATCATCGCGCCGCGATCGGGCGTTGCCGGAACCGCCGGTGAATGCGGCATTCGCGCGGTGCAATGGGCGGCGGAGCGCCTGAACAAGGACGGCGGAATAGCGGGGCGCAAGATCGAGCTGGTGTTCGAGGAGGAGACCAATCCGAAAGACACCATCGAACGTTTCCGCCGCCTGATCCTGCAGGAGAAGGTTGAAGCCGTTCACGGGCTGATCTCGACCGGCGTCAGTCTTGGCGTCGCGCCGGTGGCGGAGGAAGAGCAGGCGCTTCTGGTGATGTGGGACGGCACGACCCAGGACGGCGTCAAGGAGACCATGGCGAAGCCGCGTTATGTCTTCCGTTCGACCGACAATGAGTGCGAGGCCGTGATGGGTTCGCTGCTGGCGATCAAATATTTCAAGGGCAAGTTCAAACGCGTGGCCGGCATCAATCCCGATTATTCCTACGGCCGCAACAACTGGGAGGCATTCCGGCAGATTCTGTCGCGCTACGGTATCGAGGCCGAATTCGTCGCCGAGCAATGGCCGAAGGTTGGCACCATGGACCTGACCTCGCATATCGCTGCGCTCAATGCCGCCAAGCCCGATCTGATTTTCTCATCGATGCTGTTTGCCGATCTCCCGGTTTTCATGAAGCAGGGGAATGCCGCCGGACTGTTCGAAAACACCAAACTCGTGCTGCCGGCGGCCGGATGGCAAATCAACCAGCTCAAGAAGGAATTCATGCCGGAAGGCGTGATCTTCGGCCACAACACCCTTTATTTCGATCATCCGCAAGCATCCGCGCTGCAGAAGGCGTTCGTGCAGGATTACAAGGACCGCTACAAGGAAGTGCCGCACTGGGAGGCGGACCGGGCGTATTTCGCGCTTGTGACCTACAAGGCGGGCGTCGAGGCCGCGCAAAGGGCAGCGGGCAAATGGCCGACACCGGAGCAGGTGGCCGAGGCGATGCCAGGTCTGGAAGTCGAGAGCCTTGGCGGCAAGGGACGCTTCCGAAAAGACAAGATCGCCGAGCAGGTGTTCTATCAGGGCCCATCCACCAACAAGAACAACTACGATTTTCCGACGCTGGCCTCGATCGACACCTTCCAGGCCGAACAGCTGCAGAAGCCGCCCGGCGCGGATTTCTGGGAGTGGATCAAGACGGCAAAGATGCCGGTCTAGTGTCCCGATTCGGAAGTTCGGATCATTTTGCGGCTCCACAAACGTGACCGCTGAAACGGGAAGCGAATGTCAGAATCGGACCACTAGGACATGACCGAACTGGTGGATGTCGTTCTCGGCGGGATATTCCACGCCGCGGTGCTGTTCCTCGTCGCCGCAGGGCTCCAGCTCGTGTTCGGGGTCCAGAAGATCGTCAATCTCGCCTGCGGATCGTTCTATGCGTTGGGCGCGTATTTCGGGATCACCGCGGTCGGCATCGCCATCAAGCTCGGGATGCCGCCGGTATTTTTCTTTCCAGTGCTGATCGTTGCCGGGCTTGCCATCGGCCTTGTCGGCTTGCCGATCGAGCGCGTGCTGCGCACGGTCTATCGCCGGGACGAGAGTTACCAGCTCCTGATCACCTTCGGCTTCCTGTTGATGTTCCAAGACGCGTTTCGGTTTTTGTGGGGCGCAACCCCGCGGACGATGGACAATGTGTATCTAGCTTACGGAACCGCGCACTTCCTCGGAGTTCGGGTCCCGACCTACAATCTTCTCGTCATCGCCGCGAGCCTTGCGATCGCTGTGGTGCTCGGCCTTTTCCTCGAGCGCACGAGAATTGGCCGCATCGTGCGGGCGACCGCGGAAAACCGCGACATGGCCGAGGGCCTCGGCGTCAACGCGTCAAGGATTTTTGCACTCGTCTTCACGGTCGGCTGCATGCTCGGCACGGTCGGTGGCGCGCTGGTGGTGCCTTCGGGTGCAGCCTCGCTCGACATGGCGGTTGAACTCGTCGTGGAATCCTTTGCCGTGGTGGTGATCGGCGGGCTCGGCAGCATGCGCGGCGCGCTGGTCGGCGCGCTCATCGTCGGGCTGATGCGTGCTTCCGCCATCTCCCTGATGCCGGAACTCGAGATGCTGTCGGTCTATCTGGTCGTCGTTGCGGTGCTCATCCTCCGTCCCGCAGGTCTGTTCGGAAAGGCGACCGCGTGAGCCATCCGTCGATTGATATTGTCTCGCCCGTGACCGTGCCGCGAACGACGCGCATCGACGGATCATGGGTTCTGCTCGCCTTGATCGCAGTCATGGCGTTGCTGCCGCTGGTCGCCTCGCCTTACGTGCTGTTGCTGATGCTGCCGTTCGTGGGCTATGCCATCGCGTTGTTCGGATTCAATCTCCTGTTCGGCACCACCGGGCTCTTGTCGTTCGGCCACGCACTCTTCCTCGGCGTCGGCGCCTACACCGCAGCCGTGTTGACCTCGAAATTCGGAATCTTGAGCTTCGAAATCATTCTGGTTGCCGCAGCACTGATATCGGGCCTTGTCTCGTTGGTTATCGGCAGCCTGTGCGTCCGTTACACGAAAATCTTCTTCGGCATGCTGACGCTTGCGTTTGGAATGCTGTTTCATTCCTTCCTGTTCAAGTTCTACGCCGTCACCGGCGGCGACCAGGGAATGCGCGTTCTGCGGCCGCTGTTGCTCGGCATGGAATGGCGCGGCGGCAAGACCGCCTTTCTCATCGGCCCGTTTTACTATTACGCGCTGACATTGCTCGCGCTGCTGGGATTGACGATGTGGCGCATTACCCGATCACCGTTTGGCTTGCACCTGCGCGCCATCCGCGAAAATGCCGGCAAGGCCGCCTATGTCGGGGTCGAGATTTTCCGGATGCGGCTCGCAGCCTTCGTGATTTCGGCTGTTTATGGCGGGATCGGCGGAACGATCCTTGCCGTCACCACGGGGCTGGCCGATCCCGAACTCGCCTATTGGACCCATTCCGGCAACCTGGTGTTCATGGCGGTGCTGGGCGGCAGCGGCACATTTGTCGGTCCTGCGATCGGCGCGCTGGTGTTCGTCGTGCTGCAGGACTTTGTCATGGCCATCACCCAATACTGGCGCTTCGTGATGGGCGCCATATTGGTGTGTCTGGTGATCTTCATGCCGCAGGGCCTCGCCGGCACGATCGAACTTCCCTTCTCGCGCCGCGATCGGGAGGTGTGAGATGCAACCGCAGCCCGCAGCGACAGCCGGCATGGTGCCTCTGTTCGAGACCATCAGCGTCTCCAAGGCCTTTGGCGTGTTCAAGGCGCTCAGCGACATCTCCTTCTCCGTCAGCGACGGCGAGTTCGTCTCAATTGTCGGGCCGAACGGCGCCGGAAAGACGACGCTGGTCAATGTCGTGACCGGTCTGTTGCGCCCCACTGTGGGAGAAGTCCGTTTTCTCGGGCGTGACATCGCCGGAATCGGGCCGGTCGAGCTTGCAAGACTTGGAATGTCCCGGGCGTTTCAACTGGTGAACATCTTTCCCGCACTCACGGTCCGGGAAACGCTGGCGGTTGCGATCGCCTCGCGTTTGCGCCGCGTATCGAATCCATTCCGCTCGCTCAGGCGTGATAGCGTGTTGCAGACGGACGCCGAGCGCGTCGCCGAAGTGCTCGGCCTGCGAAGCAAGCTCGACAAGGTCGCTTCAACGCTCTCGCAGGGAGAAAAGAAGCTGCTCGATATCGCCAGCGCCTTTGCGCTCAATCCGACCGTCATCCTGCTCGACGAGCCGACCAGCGGCGTATCGACCGGCGACAAGCACGCCATCATGGAAGTCCTCGTCGCTGCTGCGAAGGCTGCCGGCGTTCGCGCCATCGTGCAGGTCGAGCATGACATGGATCTCGTCGAGCGATACTCGCATCGCATCGTCGCGCTTCAGGCCGGCTCGCTTCTGGCCGACATGGCGCCTGAAGCGTTCTTCGCCGATCCAGCGATGATCGCCGCGGTCGTCGGCACTCGCCCGAGACTCTGAAGAAAGGTTTTGGAAAGGCCGATACAGTGCTGAGCGTGTCGAATTTGAAAGTAGATGTCGAGGGCAGCCGCATCCTCAACGGCATCAGCATGACCGTTGCCGCCGGTCAACTCGTGTGCTTGGTCGGGCGCAATGGCGCGGGGAAGACGACGACATTCCGCACCATGATGGGTTACCGGCGTCCACGCGCGGGCGGGATCACTTTTGACGGTGCAGACTTGACCAAAATGCCGACCTGGCAGATTGCGCGAAGCGGAATCGGCTTTTCACCGGAAGAATCCGAAGTGTATTCTGATTTGACGGTTGCGGAGAATATCGAATTGTCGACATGGACCCGGCCAACAGGCCGGACGGCCGATGCACGAATCAAAGAGGCCTACGCCGTATTCCCGAAACTGCGCCAGTATCTCGCCCGCGGCGGTGCGCAGCTGTCGGGCGGCGAGCGCAAGATGGTATCGATTGCTCGCGCTCTGACGCTCGATCCGAAATTGCTGCTGCTCGACGAGCCGTTTGAAGGCCTGTCGCCGGCGATCATTCCATCGATCGCGGAAGGGATCGCTTCGATCCGTGCCATGGGCAAAGGCGTCCTGATCGCCGAATCCAACGTGCACCACATTCCCGACTATGCCGATCGCATCTATGTGCTGGAACGCGGCGAGGTGATGTTTTCCGGCACGCTTGCCGAAGCCTGCCGGGACCGCGATGTGATGCGGGTGATTGCCGGAAAAATCGAGACAGCTTCCTAAGCGTCGCAAACACGGGAGGACGACATGAAAGTTTATGCGGGAGACCGGACCATTGACGGCGTCAAGGTCACGGTCGACGGCGCGCCACTCGATTCTTGCGTCAAAATCGAGGAGTTCACCAAGAACGGTTTCGAGTGGAGTTACGAGGGACCGGAGCCGCGGCAGCTCGCGCTGGCGCTGCTGGTCGATCATCTCGGCGACAAGACCGCCGCCAAAGCCATGATCGAGCCGTTCATGCGCGAAGTCGTGGCGAATTTCGGCAACGAATGGGAGATGACCTCGGCTGACATCGATTCCGCGCTCGCTGCGCTTTCCGGCAAGCGGGTTGCGTAATGCGAAGTTTTCGCGCGGCCGTGCTGAACGAGCCGCAGACGCCGATGTCAATCGCGTCGGTCTCGTTGGCGGCATTGAAGCCGACCGATGTCCTGGTCCGGATCCGCGCTGCCGGACTCTGCCATACCGATCTCGAGGTGATCGAGGGATCGCTGCGTTATCCCTTGCCGATCGTGCTCGGCCATGAGGCTGCGGGCGTGGTCGAACAGGTTGGCGCCGCGGCAAACGGGGTCAAGCCCGGCGACCGTGTCGTGCTGTCCTGGAATCCCCATTGCGGACACTGTTTTTATTGCGACCGCGATGCGCCGATCCTGTGCGAGCAATATCTCGGCGAGGGATCGAAGGCGCTGCCGTTTGACGGCGAAGCTCGGTTGAGCCTTTCGGACGGACGGATGTTGCAGCAGCTGATGTTCCTGGGCTCGTTCGCCGAATATTGCGTCGTCGCCGATCAGCAGGCCATCCCGGTTCCGAAGGAGATGCCGTTTGACCGCGCCTGCCTGATCGGTTGCGGGGTGATGACTGGGGTCGGTGCTGCGCTCAATCTCGGTGCGATCGCGCACGGCGACGCCGTGATGGTAATTGGATGCGGGGCGGTGGGCCTGTCCGCGGTGCAGGGCGCGCGCCTTGCCGGCGCAGGCACGATCATCGCGGTGGACCTCGATCCGGCCAAGCTCGAACTCGCCCGTCGTCTCGGCGCCGGCGTGGTCGTGAATGCCTCAAGCGACGATGCGGTTGCTGTCGGAAAGCGCGAAACCGGCGGCCGGGGCGTCGACGTCGTCATCGAAGCGGCCGGAAGCAGCTCTGCCTTTCGCATCACCAGCGAGGCCGTCCGGCCCGGCGGTCAGGTGATCTGGCTTGGAAAGATCGACGTCAACAAGGATGTTTCCTTCCGCTGGGGCTCGCTGATGCAGGAGAAACGCATCCGTCGCGTCTCTTACGGCAATGCGCGGCCGCGCCGCGATTTCCCTCTGCTTGCGCGCGCCTATCTCGATGGTTCGTTGATGCTGGATGAGCTGATCTCCCGTCGCATCGGTCTCGAGGAAATCAACGATGGCTTTGCCGCCTTGAAGCGCGGCGAGACCATTCGCAGCGTCGTCGTGTTCGACTGAGGCGACACACTCAAGTGTCGAGCGTCTTGCGCGCGAAATCCTCGATATAGTCGATCAGCCGGTCCGAGGCGGTTGCGGCGGCTTTTACCTTTTTCTGTGCGACGGCCTCGGCGACCGCGGCATGCAGCTTGGCGGCGAGCGGCAAGTCTGCCACTTGCTGATAGTGCTGATACCAGAACCGGCGCGACAGCGCGTTCATCAATCCCATGGATCTTCGGGCGAACTCGTTTCGGGCTGCGGTTGCAATCAGCATGTTGAAGCGCTGATCGAGGCGCATGAAAGCGATGTCGTCGGTCTTTTCGGCCGCATCCAGCATCGCTTGCGCAACTTCGGCAAATTCGCGGCGTTCTTCCGCTGTCGCGCGATCGGCAGCCAGGCTCGCCATCAGCCGTTCGAGCTCGCGCCGGACCTCGAGCAGCCGCAACTGCAGCCTCAAATTGATCTCGGAAACCATGATGCCGCGCCTCGGCATGATGACGACGAGCCCGTCCCTGGCCAGCCGCTGCAAGGCTTCGCGGATCGGGGTGCGGCCGATTCTGAGGCGCGAAGCCAGCGCCTGTTCCGACAATATGGTTCCCGGCGACAGCCGTAGCGTAACGATCAGTTCTTCCAGCTCGCGATAGGCGCGATCCGTCAGCGTGCCGTCTTCCGCCTCGCCGGTGCGGCGCCTGGCTTGCTTTTTCGATTTCAAACCGTTTCCCATGTGCGCGAAGCTCGACCCGGGTGCAAGTCCTCCGGCCCATCCCAAAGGTATATTGGACATATATCAGAAGGCAACAGCTTGCGATCGAGCCGAGCCTCTCCCTGGCCCCCCGTTTATCGGTGCGGATATCGGAAATTTGCCGCTCTCAGCGGATGCTCTTGGCTATTCCGGGTCGTGCGGGTCCGGTCCCATTGCCCAAAGGCACTGATCGTGACCGGCGGCGAAGGTGGCGTTGGTCTGGGCTGGATTGCGGTTGACCAGCGGCCTCAAACACATCGGGTGCGTGGCGCTGCGCACCTCGTGCTCCACGGTGAACAGGTGTCGGCCGCTTGCGGGATCGACGATATCGCGAAAGCGATATTGGTAGCGATTGTCCTCACGGGAGACGAGGCCGCGCTCCGACAGCGCACGATAGGGACCGGAAAAATTTGTGACATATATCTGCACGTGGTGGCCGTCATATTCCCCTGGCGGCCGGTCCGTCTCCCTGAACAGCAGATGCTGGTTTTGGCCGGCTCTCACAGATGCGACGGCGCCATACCTGAACTCCGCCGGCATTCCCATGATCTTCGAGTAAAAATCGCAAACGGCTTTCCCGGTGCCCGTGGGCACCTCGAATTCGACATAGGGGATTCCGAGGGTGATGCGCCCGAAGCGCGCGGCATCCGGTTCGAAACAGCGCACACGGTTGCCCCAGGGACATGTCGCTTCGACATGGTCGTTGAGCTCGCGGAACGCGAACGCCGTCCCGCTCAATTTAGGTGCTATTGACGCAAGCCGGTCGAGCAGCGCGTTTCGCCCCGAAACGTCAAGTCCGATGTGGCCTCGCAGCACCTGCGCCTTGCCGCCCGGCAGATGAAACTGGCTTCTGCCGACGTTGACCCACATATTGTCGTCGGACGTCATCAGATAGGGGTCGCGGGTTAATCCGAGCCCTGTCACGTAGAACAGCGTCGCCAAACGCTGATCAGGCACGCGGACGTTGACGTGCTCCAGATGAATCGAATTACCGAGGTCTTCGGCGGCGCGGTCGAACTTCTGCTGCATCGAATGCGGTCCCCGATATGGATGGCCTATCCTAATGCAGCGCAATGCGCCAAGCCAATGGTCGGTGACCGACGGTGCCGGCTTGGCCGAAATTACGATTGGCCAAGCCCAATCTGCGCCGATTGGTCGGATTTTCCGACTGCATCATGCAGGGACCGCTTGGTTGTGAATTACCCAGCAGAGTCATAATCCGAACGAGCGAGCGCCGCTTGGCTGCGTCACGCCAGCCAGATCGACTGGGGGAGAGTGGGGGTGGCTTTGGACCCGGGTAGTTGCCCGGGTCCAAAGACCCACAGGGAACACATTATGAAGCCGAGCAACGACCCGCCCGGGGAGCGGCGCATTGCGCTGGTGACCGGCGGCACTGACGGAATCGGCAAGGCGATCGCGCGCGTGCTGGCCCAGGCGGGCATTGGTGTCGTCCTTGTCGGCAGCAACGCCGAAAAGGGCGCGAGCGCTGTGCGCGACCTGCGGCAAACATCCGGCAACGACGACATCGATTTTCTCGCCGCGGATCTCAGCCTGATTCGCAATGTCGACATATTGGCGGCGGAAGTTTCGAAACGTTGGCCCCGCCTGCACTATCTCGTTCTTTGCGCCGGGATAGTGCGTGGACAACATACCCTGACGTCGGAGGGCATTGAGACCAATTTCGCCATCAACTATCTCAGCCGCTTTGTGCTCATCGAGAGGCTACTTGCCAATCGTGCAGTTCAGGGGCTTGAGGATCAAGCTGCGAGGATCCTTGTTGTCAGCGGCGCTGCGCAAGCCGGTAAAATTTGGTACGACGACGTGAATCTGACGGGCCGGTTTGGCGTCCTGCGCGCGGTCTCACAGTTCTGCGAAGCCAACGACGTGTTCGCCCTCGAACTGGCCCGCCGCATGACTGCGGCTGTACTATCGCAAAACATTGCCGTTACGGTGCCGAAGGTTGGCGCCGTACGGACCAATATTCGCCGACAATTCCCGGCCTGGATGAAGCTGCTCGTACCGCTGGTCATCGACCCGTTTCTTTCGCAAACACCGGAACAGATCGCAGCTTCCGCGCGGCATCTTCTGCTCGATCCGAAGTTTGAGGGCCTATCCGGCGCGCTTTTCCGTTACATCAGACAATTCAAGGCGCAAAGCCCGGACCTCGCACCTGCGATCCGGCTGAAGGCCGGCGCTTATGGGCATTGAGTGAGGAGCTAGCCGCCCAGGCGCGGAAAGCAAGTGCATCAGGAAAAGCAAAATCGGTTTCACGCGGGCAGTGATTGCGGTGAAGGCGTTCCCTCATTGATCGGAGTTTCCGACGATCCCATGCGGATAATGCCGGATTGTCGAACAAGCATCAAAGCCGTACCTCGTTGGGCGAGCGGCGCGCAGCGTCGTTTGGCTTCAAGGAACGGGGAATAATCCATGATCGACGTAGCCATCATCCTCGGCAGTACTCGACCGGGTCGCCGCGCCGAACCTATTGCCAGGTGGATTCACGGCATCGCCGGCAAGCGCGGCGACGCAAGGTTCGAACTGGTCGACATTGCGGATTTCAAGCTGCCGTTACTAGATGAACCGATGCCCGCCATGATGCACAAATACACTCAGCTTCATACCCGCAATTGGGCTGCAAAGATCGGTTCCTTCGACGCCTTCGTTTTCGTGACGCCCGAGTATAACCACGGGATTTCGGCGTCCCTGAAGAACGCGATCGATTTCCTCTACAGGGAATGGAACAACAAGGCGGCAGGGTTCGTCGGTTATGGAGCCGGCGAAGGTACCCGCGGAGTCGAACAATTGCGCCTTATCATGGCCGAAATGCAGGTCGCGACCGTGCGCGCGCAAGTCGGGCTTTCCTTGTTCACGGATTTCGAGAATTTTCACGTATTCAAGCCGGCGCCCAATCGCGAAACCGCCGTAACCTCGATGCTGGATCAACTCGTCGCATGGGGTGGAGCGTTGAAGACCGTGCGGGAGAGACAGAAGGAATTGGCGATGGCCTGACGGCCAGGCGCAATCTTTCAAGCGCGGCATCCATCCACTTCCGCCGATCCCGCTTTCCGCCAAGGAGGAAATACCGATATGCCACGGCTGAATTCAGTCGATCCGCTCAAAGCTACCGGCAAGACAAAAGAACTTTTGGATATGGTGCAGCAAAGGACCGGCCGCATCCCCAACATGGTGCGGCTGATGGCGAATTCTCCGGCGGCTCTCGGCGGCTATCTCAATCTTGCCACCGCGCTCGCCGGCTCAACACTCTCCGCAGAAGTACGCGACTCGGTCGCGATCCTTGTCGCGGCAGACGGCGAGTCGGATTACACGCTCGCTGCCGTCTCTGCGTTGGCGCGAAAGAGCGGACTCTCCGACGATGATATCGAAGCGGCCCAGCGCGCGCGAGCCAGGGATCCAAGAACCTCCGCAGCGCTTCGTTTCTCCGAGCATCTTCTCGAGAAGCGCGGGCACGTTTCCGGCTCGGAACTGGACACGCTCACGGAAGCAGGTTTCACCGATGGCAAAGTCGCCGAGATCGTCGCTGCCGTGGTCCTGAATATCTATCGAAACTACTTTAATCTCGTAGCGGCGCCCGAAATTGATTTTCCGTTTCCAAACCGCAGCGCCGCGATTGGTTAGCTGGAACAGCCGCGGCCATCTTGAAAGGCTCGCAGCTAGGTCCGGGGCAGGCCCTTCGCCACCAGTCGATTGAGGCGGCTGGCGAACGCGGCAGGATCGTCCGGCAGTTCGCCATCGAGGATTTGCGCCTGCTCCAACAGCAGGAAGGAGAGATCCGCGGTGGCCTCGCCGGCCTGCGGCAGGCTTGCGACGAGGGGATGACGGAGGTTGACTTCGAGAATCGGCTTGGTGCCGACGCCACGATTGGCCCGCGCCAACAGGCGTTCAAGCTCGCGGTCGGGGCCATGACTGCCGGCGACAAGACATGAGGCGCTGGCGGTGAGCCGTTGCGAGACGCGCACGTCGGAGACGCGCTCGCCAAGGTGGGACTTGATCACGGCGATTACCATCGCTTCGTCGGTCTCGGGCTTCGTCTCTTCCTTCTTGTGTTCGTCGAGCAGTGGAATGAGGCCGAAGTCGACGTCTCCCTGGCTCAACGACTTCAGCGGCTTGCCTTCGAAGTCGAGCGGAGCGGAGGTCCAGAACGCGTCGACGGGATCGGTCAGGAGCAAAACCTCGATGCCGCGGGCGGCCGCCGATTCCAGCTTCGGATTGGACTTCAGCCGCTCGATGCTGTCGCCGACCAGGAAATAGATTTCGGTCTGGTTAGGCTTCAGTTCCGCGACATATTGCTTGAGCGAACGCTTTTCGCCTGACGTCGTGGTGAACCTCGACAAGGCCAAAAGCTTTTCGCGCCGTTCAAAATCCTCGTAGATGCCTTCCTTGATCACGAGGCCAAAGGCATCCCAGATCTTGCCAAAATTCTCCGGCTGCTTCTCAGCGAGTGTTTCCATCTCGGAGATCACGCGGCCGGTCACGGCTTTTCGTATCTGTACCAACTGCGGATTGTTCTGCAGCATCTCGCGCGAGATATTTAGCGGCAAATCTTCGCTGTCGATGACGCCGCGCATGAACCGAAGATAGCCTGGCAAGAGATCGGCGTCGTCGGTGATGAATACCCGGCGCACGTAAAGTTTCACCTTGCCCTTGCGTTCGGGATCGAACAGGTCGAACGGCTTGGTGGAAGGCGCAAACAGCAGTACCGCGTAGGAGTAGCGTCCTTCAGCGCGATAATGCAGGGTCATCGCCGGCTCGTCGAACGCACCTGCGATCGATTTATAAGCCTGTGCGTAGTCTTCCGCCTTGAGATCGGATTTCGGCCGCTGCCAGAGCGCGCTGGCCGAATTGATCTGCCGCGCTTCGCCTTCTTCAGGCACAAGTTCGATTGGAAACTGGATGTTGTCGGAATAGGAGCGAACGATGCGCTCGATTTCAAAGGCTTCCAGATATTTCGCCGCGTCCGCCTTCAGATGCAGGACGATGCTGGTTCCGCGCGCGGGCGAAGCTTCCGCGTCAGCCTGTGCAATCTCAAACCCGGAGCCGCCCGAGGATGACCAGGTCCAGGCCTCCGGCGCGCCTGCCCTTCGGCTGGTGACGATAATGCGGTCGGCAACCATGAAGGCGGAATAAAAGCCGACGCCGAATTGCCCGATCAGGCCGGCGCCGTCCTTTGCCTCCTTGATCCGGGCAAGAAAAGACCTGGTTCCGGAGCGGGCGATGGTCCCAAGATTGTCGATCAATTCCTGCCGGTCCATGCCGATGCCGTTATCGGCGATCGCCAGCGTGCTGTCCTTCTTGTTCGGGACAATGCGGATTTTCGGCGCCTCGCCGTCACCCATCAGCGAGGGATTGGCGATTGCCTCATAGCGCAGCTTGTCGCAGGCATCGGATGCGTTCGAAATCAGTTCGCGCAGGAAAATATCGGTTTCTGAATAGACCGAATGCACCATGAGGTGCAGAAGTTCGGAAACCTCGGCCTGAAATGGCTGGATCTCGACGGTGGGTTCGGCAGTCGTCATCTTCTTGGGCTCGCATGGACCGGAAAGCCTCGATATAGCGAGCCCGGACTTAAGATCAAGCGTCCGTGATGGGCGCTGAAAAGTCGAAAAACCTTAAAGCAACAGGGGTCCGCTTGCGGCGGCGATCCCGCCGAGCTTGTCCGGATTCGAAATGCCATAGACCGAATAGATACGCTCGCCATCGGTCTCGACCAGGATGGCGACGATCGGACGGCTGTCCACCTTCAGCACCAGGCCGGGCTCGCCGTTAAGCTCGATCAGCTCTGCGCTCGCATCAGTTGGCAAGGTTCTGGTTACCGCGGCGAGGAATTGCGCAACCGCGACATTGCCGATCACCGGCTTCTTCAGCGCCAGCGCCTTGCCCCCTCCATCGCCATGCAGCACGACGTTTTCGTCGAGCAGCGCGACCAGGCCCGTGGTATCGCCACCGCGCGCGGCGTCCGCAAAGCTTCGCAACAGCGCGCGATGGCGGTCGCGGTCGATCGCAAAGCGCGGCCGCTGCTCTCGCATGTGCTCACGCGCCCGGCTGAAAATCTTGCGGCAGGTCACCGCATCGCGCCGGACCACCGGCGCAATCTCCTCGAAGGTGAGGTCGAACGCGTTGTGCAGCACGAACACGACGCGCTCGAGCGGCGACAGCCGTTCCAGCACGACGAGCATCGCGAAGGAAACGTCTTCGGCGCGAACGCCGGGCTCATCCTCCGTCACCAGAGGCTCCGGCAGCCACTCGCCGACGTAAGTTTCGCGCCGGGCCTTCTGGTCGCGCAGGCGATTGAGGCTGAGGCGAGCGGTGATCGTCGCAAGGTAGGCTCTCAGGGAACGCACCGCATCCCTTGGCTCGGCATCGTGCAGGCGCACGAAGGCGTCCTGCACGATCTCCTCGGCGTCCGCGCGGTTGCCAGTGATCCGGTAGGCCAGCGCGAACATCGCGGGCCGCAGTTCGGCAAAGGCCTCGTCGAGGCTCAAGCTGACTGGCCCGCCGGTCCGGTCCGGACCCGTTGTACTGCTTGGTTCGCCTCGTGCCATGATACGCGCCGCCGTCCGAGCCAGAAGAAGAAGCCCGGCATCCTACGCTCGAGTTTGAGTGCATAGGAGATGAACCACACGAAAAAGTTCCGAATGACCCGCGCCGTTCCCCCGGTGACGATGAACCAGGTCGGTTTGTCGTCGGGATAGCTGAAAAATCCCACGCCGCCTCGGCCGATGGCAATGCCCTGGCCGTAGGTCGAAAAGCTGAACGGATCGCTTTTACGCATGCTTCCCCGCCTCAGGATCGCGTCGGCGACATAGGCACCCGTCGACAGCGCCACGAACGCAGATATTCGATAAGGGGCTCCGGTCGGGGCCATGGGATGGGCGGCGTCTCCGACTGCGAAAATATGCGCGTGAGAGATCGACCGTAGGTTGGGATCGACCCAGATCCGCCCCTGCGCATCGGTGGCAAGGCCCGCGTTGCTTGCGAGGGGTGCCGAGCGCAAGCCTGCGGACCAGATACAGATGTCGAATGAAAGTGCTTTCCCGTTTGCCGTGACGAGCTCTGCAGAACGCAGCTCGGTGACCGTCTCACGGTCGATCATTCTGACGTCAAGACGGGCCAGCTCGTCGCGTATCGCGTCTTCGACACGCGGTCCCTTGAAGTCGCCGCAGCGAGATGAGCTCACCATGGTCACTTCCGCGTTAGGCCACGCGGTCTTGATTTCGCCCGCGACCTCGACCGAGGTCTCGTTGCCGCCGACCGTAATCACGCGGATCGGCCGATTGCCGTTCTCTTTCAGCCTGGCGCGGAGCGCCGAAGGCGAGCGTGGCCCCTCAACGGCGTCCAGACGATAGGCATGCTCGGCGACGCCCGGCACGCTCTCCACGTCGATGCGTGTACCCAGCGCGTGGATGGCCTCATTGAACGCGATCTCTTGCTCTCGGCCGTCCGACACGACGCTGACGCGGCGTCGGTTTGCGTCAAGGGATGCGATTCGGCCGCAAATGAACTCTAAGAAGCGCGGAGATCGACGGGATGCGCCGCTCGACTTCGGAGACGATGCTCTCTTGCAGCCTGACGCGCTCCAGAAATTGATCGGATGCGTTGATAAGAGCGATGCGCAGGGTCTGCTTTTTTCGCCCCAGGCGGAGCGCGGCCATAAGCCCCGCATAGCCGCCCCCCAGAATGACTACGTCAAATGTGCGAACGTCGTCACGGATAACAGAGGTGTTCATCATCAGCTCCTGAAACGGGTCCTTTGCATAACAAGACACGCAAGAGGCGGCGAACGTGACATGAGAAAGCAAAAAAGGCGCGTGCGTGTCCCGCGAAGGGGTTCCCCGCTTTTGCGCCGGAAGGGAGCTAATCGTTCGATTCGCAAATCCTGGTGATGATCCTCCTGCCGGCGGCGGAGGTCCCGATCTTCGAAAACCACAATGCAGCCGTTCGACGACATCGACGTGCACGTATTTTCTGTTGACTCGTATAAGGCCGTATCGAACCATGCGGCACGCAATTAACGGTGAAAATGGCTTGTAACGGTGAAAATGGCTTGGCTTGTATGGTTCGGGAGGGTGTTGGCATTCGCGAAAACTTGATCGAGCTGATCACTGCAGATCGCACTCCGCACTACGAGCCCTTCGGCTGGCATCACTGGCCCGAGCATCCCTGGCTTTCCTACCAATTCCGCCGCGGCCTCGGCGAGACTCAGGAAGGCGGCGGCAGTGTCAGCGAGGTGATGCAGGCGGGGTCGCGGATGATCCCCGGCGATCTGGAAAGCTGGCACGCCGAATGGATGCGGATCGCCGAGGCCAACTGGAACCGTGGGCTTGCCGAGGAAGCCGCCGGCCACATCCGTACCGCCATGAACTGCTTCCTACGCGCGGCGGATTATTACCGGCAGGCCGAATTTCACCTTCGACCCGATGATCGACGACGGTTGCCGACCTTCGAGAAGATGGAGGCCTGCTCGCACAAGTTCATCTCCTTTCTCAATCCGCCCGGCGAGGTGGTTGATATTCCTTACGAGCCGGGAAAACCGATTTGCGGCTATTTCATCCGCGCGCCGTTCCCCGGCGACAAACTCCCCGTCCTGATCTGCATGGGCGGACTTGATTCCATCAAGGACGAGATGTGGTTCATGCAGGCGCACGGCTGCCTGCAGCGCGGCATTTCGGTGCTCTTGATCGACGGACCGGGGCAGGGCGGAACGTTGCGGCGGCACGAGGTCGTGACCCGCCACGACAGCGAGGTGCCGATCGGCAAATGCATTGATTGGCTGGAGCAGCGCGCCGATGTCGATGCCAAGAGGATTGCGGTGTGTGGGTCTAGTCTCGGCGGCTACTACGCCGCGCGCGCCGGCTGTTACGAGCCGCGACTGGCGGCTGCGATTTCGCACGGCGCGGTCTGGTCGGTGCACGACATGTGGGGCAACAAGGGCGACGATTTCGGGCTTGCCATGCATATAAGTTGGGTGTTCGGCGCCAAATCGATGCGCGAGGCTCATGAACTGATGAAGCCGTTCACGCTTGAAGGCCATCTGGAAAACATGGGCTGCCCTTATCTGGTGCTGCATGGCGGCCACGATGTGCTGACCGTGACCGCGGCACGAAAAACCTATGACTACGCAAAGGCGCACGGCGTCGATGCGACGCTGCGCGTGCTCGATCCCGAGGAAACCGGCGCCGAGCATTGCCAGCACGACAACCCGACCATCGGTCAGGAAGTGCTGGCCGACTGGCTCGCCGATCGTTTCGGCATCGACCAGCGCGCGTTACTGAGGACTTCCATCAATCCACTGATATGAGGAAAGCCATGAATCTTGGTGTCGATCGTCCCAAGGCCGCAGTCGTGGCCATTGACCTGCATCGCGGTCATCTCGACATGGCGGTCGCCACCATGCCGACCGCGCCGGATGTCGCAACGCGCGTCATCGCCGCCAACAAACGCTTGTTCGACTGGTGCCGCGGCACAGGCATTCCTGTGGTTCACCTGGTGACATCGTATCGCGACGTCGAGGAAATCCGCGCCAATCCGTTCTGGCGAACGTTGGCGGAAAATCCGACCGCGACACGCAAGAATGCGATGCGGCACAACATTATCGGCGGGCCCGGCTGCACGGTGATGCCGCAACTGCTCGATTCGCGCGATTTCGTCGTCAACACCAAGAAGCGCTATGACTGCTTCCTCGCAACGGATCTCGATTTTCTTCTGCGCTCGCACGGCGTCAACACGCTCCTGATCACCGGCGTTAACACCAACTCCTGCGTGCTCGCTACCACCACGGCCGCAAACGTCCGCGACTACGCGGTGATCGTGGTCGAAGACTGCGTCGACAGCATGGACGGTCCAGAATTGCATGCGGCGGGGTTGGCATGTATCCGCACTGCGTTCGGATTTGTGATGAACACGGACGCCGTGATGGGATTGCAGGTGCTCGTTCCGCGAAATCGAACCACCAGCGCCGCCTGAGCCTTGTTTCTGCAACCAGTCGAAAAGAGTACCTGACATGACCGGCCCGATGATCCCGCGCGAACGCTGCGAATATTCCGCCATTGTCGATCGTCCGCCGCTGAAACTGCCCGGCGGCGCCCGCATGGTGGTGTGGACCATCGTCAACCTGGAAGTCTGGGATATTGGAAAGCCGATGGCGCGACAGGTCCTGCCGGCGCCGACCGGCGTGCCGCTTCTGCCTGACGTGCCGAACTGGAGCTGGCACGAGTACGGCATGCGAGTAGGGGTGTGGCGGTTCTTCGATCTCTACAAGAGGCTCGCCATCGCGCCGACGCTCTCGATCAACGCCCGCGTCTGCGAGGACTATCCGCGCGTGGCGCAACAGGCCAAAGACGCGGGCTGGGAGTTCATGGGCCACGCCTACGAACAGGGGCCGATACACAAGGAGACCGATCAGAAGGCGATGATCGAGCGCTCGATGAAGATAATCGAAAACTTCACCGGCAGGCCTCCGGTAGGGTGGCTCGGACCGGGCCTGACCCAGACCTTCGATACCCCGGAATTTCTTGCCGAGGCCGGCGTCAAATATATCGGCGACTGGGTCTATGATGATGAGCCGACTGTGATACGCACAGCCAGCGGCCCGCTGGTGACCTTGCCCTATACCGTGGAGCTCAACGACATTCCGATGATGCTGGTGCAGCATCATGAGAGCGATCATCTGCTCAAGCGCACCATCGATTCCTTCGACCGCCTCTACGCCGAGAGCAAGGACCGGCCGAAGATCATGTCGATCGCGATCCACCCCTACATCAGCGGCCAGCCGTTCCGGATCAAATATCTCGAAGCGATTTACGACTACCTGA
>Ga0306924_10000705_pt1 | contig 28847 bp, 26 predicted proteins | sample sta12Can44000111_FD_203756 | JGI IMG/M metagenome (GOLD analysis project Ga0306924, IMG submission 203756) | Lab enrichment of tropical soil microbial communities from Luquillo Experimental Forest, Puerto Rico - statanox.12C.anox.44.000.111 (v2)... | ecosystem: Environmental > Terrestrial >... | reverse complement strand
GAGCTCACCTCCGTCGAGCCCGGCGGCGTGACGTTCACCATGCCGGTGACCGACTGGCTGCTGTTCCCCCAGGGAGTCGTCTCCGGCGCCACCCTCGGCATCCTGGTGGACGCGCCGCTGGGATGTACGGTCCAGACCGCCCTGCCTCCCGCTACGCCGTTCACCACGGCCGAGATCTCGCTCAGGTTCCTGCGCACGGTCGTGCCGCAGAGCGGGACGCTGACGGCCAGAGGCCGGCTGATCCACGCCGGCAAGACCACGGGCGTCTCCCTGGTCGAGGTCACCGACGGGGCGGGCCGCATGGTTGCGGTGACGAGCACCCGGTGCGCGATCCTGCCGCGGGTCGAGGTGCCGTGGGAGGTCATCGAGCAGGCGCTGAAGAACCCGCCCCGTCTCCGGGAGCCGGACTGGCCGTCGCCTCATCCATATGAGCGGCCGGTGGCAGGCGCGGTGCTGTCGCAGGAGATCTGGGACCGCACGGACGGTCTCGGCGCGCTGCGGTCCCTCATCGCCGGTGATCTGCCGGCGCCCCCGCTGGCCCGTTTCTGCGGGATCGCTCCCGTGGAGGCAGACGCGGGCGCGACCACGTGGACGATGCCGGCCAGCGAGTGGCTGTGCGCGCCCGTCCAGGGACGGCTCTATGGTGGCGCCATCGCCATGCTCGCCGGGACGGCCATCGACGGCACGGTGCAGACGACCCTCCCGGCCGGCACGGCTTTCGCTCCCGTGGACCTCAAGGTGTATTTCCTGCGCCCGGTTCCGCCCGACGGGCGTGATCTGGTGGCGCGGGGAACCGTGATCCACCGCGGCCGCGGCATGGCGGTCGGCACCTCGGACGTGTTCGACGCCGACGGCAAGAAGGTTGCCGTCGCGACAGGCTCGGCCGTGATCCTGCCGGGCCGGCCGGCCACCGTGACAACAGAGCTGGCGCTCCCGCAGCTCGACGGTAGCGAGGACGACGAGGAACGCCGAGTACGAGATCATGCTGACCCAGGGGAAGCCTGTGGTCGGAAGGAGTGAGATATGCGAATCGCGGTCTACGGAGCAGGCGGCGTAGGAGGTTATTTCGGCGGCCGACTCGCTCAGACCGGAACGGATGTGCATTTCATCGCGCGCGGCGCGCACCTGGAGGCTATTACCGAGCACGGCCTGAGGGTGCGCAGCGTCGAGGGTGATTTTCGGGTCAAGGTTCGCGCCACCGATGACCCGGCCGAAGTCGGCCCGTGTGACTTCGTGCTGTTGTGCGTCAAGACCTACGACACCGACGCCGCTGCGGCCCGACTGGAGCCGCTGATGGGCGAGAACACGGCGGTGGTGTCGCTGCAGAACGGCGTCGAGAACGAGGAAAAGCTCACCCGTGTGGTCGGGGAAGACCACGTGATGGGCGGGGCCGCTTTCATCTTTGCCGGCATCGCTGAACCAGGCGTGATCGTGCACACCGGGGGGCCAGCCAGCATCGCATTCGGGGAACTGGATGGGCGCGTCAGTCAGCGGGCGGAACGTCTGCAGGCCTGCTGCGAACAAGCTGGCTTCGCCGCAGAGCTGTCGACGAGCATAAAGACCGTCCTGTGGGGAAAGCTGGCTTTTATTTGCGCCCAGGCAGGAATGACCGCGACCGTTCGGCTCCCGATCGGAGAGATCCGCACCGTCGACGTTACCTGGGCCGCGTTCCGCCGCCTGGTCACCGAGGTATGCGCGGTGGCTGAGGCTGACGACAACCCCGTTCCCCAAGCTGCACAGGAGCGCACCCTAGCCGTGGCGCAGGCTATAGAACCCGGCAGCTTCTCGTCTCTGCATGATGATCTGGTGGCCCGGCGGCGCATGGAACTAGACGACCTGCACGGCTTCGTCATACGGCGAGCCGCGAAGTACGGTCTGGCCGTGCCCATGACCGAGGCGGTTTACGCCATTCTGCAGCCCTGGGCGATCCGCAACCAGCGCGCCAGCACCGGAAGCGCCTAGGTATCTCGTCGGTTATGGCTGGCCTGTTTTGGCTGGTCTGCGGCTGGACTCCGGCGCTGGCGTGCGGGAAGCTTTGGGGTGTGGGGGAGGCTTTGAGCGTGTCCTCGGCAGAGGGGCTCGTTGGGCGGGAGGCCGAGCTAGCCCTGACTGCGGCCGCGGTCCGCCAGCTCAGCGAGGGGCGGGCGTCGGCGCTGGCCATCGAGGGGGAAGCCGGCATCGGCAAAACCCGCCTGGTGCAGAGCATCATCGATGAGGCGCGTTCGCGTGACGTGGCCGTGTTCTGCGGCCAGGCTCATCCCTTTGAGCGCACCCGTCCGTTCGGCGTGGTCGCCGCGGCGCTGGATCTGAGCCGGCGATCACCGGACCCGCGCCGGGCTGCGATCGGCGCGCTGCTGGCCGGCCAGGGCGCTGGCGCGCCGGCGCGGGCCGCCGGCGACATCCAGTACCGGGTCGTCGAGGAGATCGTGGACCTGGTGGAGACGTCGTGCGCCGAGCGCCCGGTGCTGCTGGTGGCCGAAGACATCCACTGGGCGGACAGCGCAAGCCTATTGGCGATCTTGTCGGTGGCACGGCAGCTGCCGCTTGCGGCGTTGCTTGTCGTGGTGACAGCCCGGCCGTCGCCGCAGCCGGCCGAGGTGGTCCGGCTGCTCGATGATCTGGCGGCCGGGGGCGCGCGCACCCTGCAACTCCAGCCGCTGAAGTCCGGCGACGTGACCGTGCTGGCCGGTCACGTGCTCGGGGCGTTTCCTGGTGCCGGCCTGACCGCTATGCTGGCCAAGGCCGGCGGGAACCCGTTGTGGGCCGTGGCCATGCTGCGCTCGCTGGCCGAGGAAGGAATGCTGCGCCGCGCCGGGGACCGCGTCGAGGCGACGACCTCGGAGCTGCCGGCCTCGCTAAGTGACCTGGTGGTTCGCCGCCTGCGGCACCTGCCGACGGCAACGCTGGAGCTACTGCAGGTCACGGCGGTGCTCGGCGATGCTGTGTCGCTTCGCGATGTCGCCGCTGTCGTTCGCCGGCCGCCGGCCGAGGTCGTCGGGCAGCTCAGCGACGCGTTCGACACCCAGCTTCTCGACGAGGCTGACGACCGGGTCGTGTTCCGGCACCAGCTCGTGCACGACGCGATCTATCAGCACATGCCACTGCCGGCCCGCCGCCTTCTGCACCGTGAGGCCGCGGTCGCGCTGATGGCCGCGGGCGCGGATCGACTGGACGTGGCGGATCATCTGTTGCTCGGAGCGGAGCGGGGTGACGAGCAGGCGATCGCATGGTTGCGGGACGCCGCCCGTGAGGCGTCGGCACAGGCGCCGTTGGTCACCGTCGAGCTCATCCGCCGGGCCGAGGCGCTGCTGCCGACCGGTCATCGCGACGCGGATCTGGTGTCGTCGGAGGTGGTCCAGGCGCTGCTGCGCGCCGGGAAGGTGGCCGAGGCGTCGGCCCGTGCGGAAGCGGTGCTCGCCCGGCAGCACGCCGCCGAGGTGGACACCCCGTTGCGCCTTGCGCTTCTTGGCGCGCTGGCTCTGCAGAACCGCGCCGACGAGCTCATCGCCGTGGCGCAGGCCAGCCTCGCCCATTCGGCCCGGCTTCGGCCCTCCGATCAGGTAATGGTGCTGGCCCAGCAAAGCTGGGCCTTGACGTATACGGGCGACCCCCGCGCGGGCGAATCGGCCGCCAGCCGGGCGCTCGTCATCGCCGAGCAGGCGGGCGATGCGGCGATGACGGTGTGGGCCCTGACGGCGTTGCTGGTGGCGGTGGGGCGGCAAGGCCGCTACGGCGAGGCGCTGGCCCACGCCCGGCGGGCCGCCGCCGTGGCGGCTGACTCGCACGACACGAGATCGCTGCCGCTCCAGCCGAAGTTCTTCCTCGGCCTGGCGCTGTTCGACTGCGACCTTGTCGGCGAGGCGCGAGCCGCGTACCGGGAGGCTCTCGACGACGAGTTCGGCTCGGGGTGGTGGCTCTCCGAGACGCTGATGGCCGATGCTCAGGTGTCATATGTCATCGGGGAGTGGGAGGACGCGGTTCCCGGCCTGATTGCCGGCGGCCAGGCCGCGCAGGAGAAGGACAACCAGCTTCTGGTGACACAATCGCTCGCCTACCGGGTCATCATTGCGACGGCCGCGGGAGATCGCCGGGCCGCGAACGAGCTGGCCGCCGGGATCGCCGGCTCGCTGGAGGGCGACCAGCTGAGTTACAACGCGGGAGTCCTCGCGTTCGCGGTGGCGGGGCTGAAGGCCGCCGAGGGCGACCGGCGGGGCGCCTATGACCTGCTGCTGCGGTGCTGGCGGTTCGACGCCGCACGTGAGAACCGCTTCTACCACCGCTGTCTCGCCCCTGATCTCGTGCGCCTGGCCCTGGCGCTGGGTCATCGCGACGTCGCGGCCGAGGTGGCCAGCGCCGTCGCAGCGGGAGTTGCCCTGGCGCCGGAGGTGCCGACGGTGCGCAGCCTGGCGCTGCGCTGCCAGGGACTGGTCGACGGCGAGGTCGAGCCGATGATCGAGGCGGTCGCGCTCGCCCGCCGGGCACCGCTCCTGGTCGAGCACGCCGGCGCCTGCGAGGACGCGGCGAGGCTGCTGGCCCAGGGCGGGCGGCGGGACGAGGCAGCGGCGCTGCTGGCTGAGGCACTGGAACGCTACGAGCAGGCGGGCGCCGGTGCCTGGGCGCGCCGGGTCCGGGCGCAGTTGCGGGCAGTCGGCGTCCGTCCGGGGCCGCGCGGGTCGAGGGACCGGCCCGCGGGCGGCTGGGAGAGCCTCACAGGGACCGAACGGGCGGTGTCGCTGCTGGTGGCCCAGGGACTGACGAATGGTGCTGTGGCCAGGCGGCTGTACATCTCGCCGCACACCGTGAACACCCACCTCCGGCACGTGTTCGCCAAGCTGGGCGTACCGAACCGGGTTGCGCTCGCCGCCGTGGTACATCACTCGATCGAGTGATGTCTTCGCCGCTGGCCGCCGGCACAATCGATCGCATTCAGTCAGTACGTTCAGACCCCGTACAACGGCAACAGGGAGGGTGACGGTGGACCACGCTGCAACGATGCGGAGCACCTACGAGCGGATCAACAAAGGAGACATCGCCGGGTTCGGCGACCTGGTAGCAGACGACTTCGTCGAGCACCAGGGGGCGGGCGGGCCAGGTTTTCCTCCCACTAAGGAGGGGACGCTGGAGTTCTTCCGGACTCTGCTGGCCGCGTTTCCCGACTGGCGTATGACCGTCGAGGACCTGATCGCCGGCGGGGACAAGACCGTGGCGCGGGTGACGGTCACGGGGACGCACAAGGGCGAGTTCATGGGGGTGCCGCCGGCCGGCACACAGGTGGAAGTGCAGCTCATCGACATCATGCGGTTCGACGGTGCTGGCCTGGTCTGCGAGCACTGGGGCGTCGCGGACATGCTGTCGCTGATGCAGCAGCTCGGCGTCGTGCCCGCCGGCCCGCCGGCCTAGTCATCGTCAGCCGATTGGGAGTCGGTGGGGAGAGAGACAGCAAATGCCGAGAATCGTTATTACCCATGCCGTTCAGGATGTCGGGCGGTGGCAGGGGGGCAAGGCCGAGCGCGCCGCGGCCTTGCCGGGTGCCGCGAACGTCGTTGACCTGGTGGCCATGGATGGGAGCAATCACGCCGCCGTGGTCTTCGACTTTGATGACCTGGACGCCCTCAAGGGGGTGCTGTCCTCGGTTCCTCCGGAGATGGCCGCCCAGGCGGAGTCGCACGGGGTCATCATGCCGATGACCGTCTACGTCGAGGCTTAGCGGCCCGGTGCGGCCGCCCCGGACGGCCGGGGTGGCCCTCGTCGCCGCGCCCCTGTTGCGGCGTCGCTGGCCACCCGGCCGTCGACGATCTCGATGACCCGGCGCGCGTACCGCACGGCCAGGTCCGGGTGGTGCGTGATCAGGATCAGCGTCGGCCCGAGGCGTTCAGGCCGAGCAGCTCGCCGATCGCCTTCCCGTTCGCCCTGTCGAGCGCCCCGGTCGGCTAGTCGGCCAGCAGCAGGCCGGTACACCAGGACCCGGGCGATCGCGACCCCACGATCGCGACGGATTCGCCGCGGGCGACCTCGATGCTGAGGTGCGCCACCGCGGGCGACCCGTCCCCGTCATACCGCTTGCTCACGTCGGTGAGCTGCATCAGAACATCCATTGCTCCTCCTGGATCGAGCGGTGTACCGCCGATTGAGCACTGCTCGATCCCTATAGCACTGAACTATGGTGGTACACTGCTGCTCTGTCAAGAGCAGTGCTCGACATTTCAGGAGGCCCGATGGGAGCAGCCCGGCGCCCGGCCGAACAGCCCGCGATCGACCTGATATGGCTGCGCCCCGACAGCGGGCCACGCGACCAGCGACCGGCGCTGTCGCGTGACCAGATCGTCCGGGTCGCGATCAAGCTGGCCGACGAGCACGGCCTGGACGCCGTCTCGACACGCCGGATCGCCACCACGCTGGGGTCAGGCCCGACCTCGATGTACTGGCACGTCCCGAGCAAGGCCGACCTGTATGAGCTGATGTTCGATGCCGCCCTGGGAGAGGTCGAGCTGCCCGGGGCGCTCTCCGGGGACTGGCAGGCCGACCTGCGCGCTCTGGCCCACAGCACCCACGTGATGCTCCAGCGCCATCCCTGGTTGATACTTCTGGGCATCCAGCCCGGGCTCGGGCCCAACACCCGCCGCTACGGCGAGTACGGCATGCGCGTCCTGGGCGGCCTAGGCCTGGACCCGGAGGCCCGCACCGAGGTGCTGGCGGCGCTCAACAACTACATCCTCGGATTCGCGCACCGCGAGACCGCCAGGGACCAGCTCATCAAGCGCGCCGGGCTCACCGAACAGCAGTGGCAGCGGAGGCTGCGCCACTACGCCGCCCACACACGCGATCGTGACCCCGAACTGGCCCGTGACATCGAAAGCCGCATGCACCTGACGAGCAACGACAGCTTCGAGTTCGGCCTCGACTGCCTGCTGAACGGTATCGCCTTGCGCTTCCTTGACGATGCCACCCGCCGCGGCGAGCACGCGGCAGCCGCACAACCCGACCGGCAGCCTTAACGCCGGAAAGGGTGGTCTGGCCATCAGGGCGCTGCGCTGGTGCAGTTCGTCGGCGTGGACCCTTCCCGCAGCACCATGCGAGCCGGTGTGCCCGGTGGAGGCGATCTACTACGAGGATGACCTGCCGGACAGGCAGCACTCGCTTATTTCCTACTACTCCTGATATAAAATAATCCCGTGGATACGGAGCAGCTGCTCGCGCCGGAGGACGTGTCCCCGCTCGGCCGGAGCCGCGCCGACGTGCTGGATATGCTGCGTGCCGCGGACGGGCCGCTTGGCGTCCGCGAGGTCGCACAGCGGATGCGGCTGCATCCGAACACGGCACGATTCCATCTCGAGGCGCTGGTCGAGGCAGGGCTGGCCGTCCGCGAGACGGAAGACCGGGAAACGCCCGGCAGGCCCAGGATCGGTTACCAGGCGACCGCGGACGGTCCGCCCGGGCGGCGGCGGTACCGGCTGCTCGCCGAGATGCTCACCACCCTCATCGCGGGTACTGTGCCGGACCCGGCTGAAGCGGCCGAGGAGGCCGGGCGCGAGTGGGGCGCCTACCTCACCGAGCAGCCACTGCCGTATCAGCGGGTGACCGCCGCGCAGGCCATCGCCAAGCTCACCGCGATCATGGAGGAACTTGGGTTCGCCCCGCAACCAGAGGCCGGCGCCGATGGCGGGCAGTACCGGCTGTGCTTGCGCCAGTGCCCGTTCCGCGAGGTGGCCCAGCGGCATAAGGACGTCATCTGCTCGCTGCACCTCGGGCTGATGCGCGGGGCGCTGTCGCGGATGCGGGCTCCGGTCACTGCCGACCGGCTTGATCCGTTCGTCGAGCCCAGCCTGTGCGTCGCCCGGCTGACCGCACGCGACGACCCGAACGGCCGCTAGCCAGCCGAGACCAGGTCGACAGCGTGCCGGTGCCGGTTGCCGGTCCGGTGCGAGCATCCTTTGACAGATGTGCGCATTATTTTTACAATTGAGTTAGTAAAAATAGTTCGTGGAGGGCGATCATGACTGAGGTAGGCCTGCTGCCAGGCTATGGGCAGCCCCTGGGAACCGCTGGCTTGACCGCACGGCCGCCGTTGACGCTGGCCGAGCAGCATGTGCTGTTGCTGTGGCAGGTCACGGCGCGCGCCGAGGAACTGCTGACGGCGGCCGCGGTTGGCCGGTGGCCCGACGCCGAGCTGGCGGCGCTGGCCGGCTACGCCCAGGCAGAGGTGCTGCGCCAGGCGTCTGACGAGGAAGCGCTACTGTTTCCCGCAGCCCCCGCCCGGGCAGTGGCCGGGCTGGCCAGGGACCATACCCGGCTGCGTTCCGCTGCTGACCTGCTGGCCCGGGTAGCCGCCGGGGAACAGCCGATGTCTGCCGGGCAGGTCGCCACCGCCGCCCGCGACTTCGTCGCCCAGCTCGAGCGTCATCTGCGGGCCGAGGAGAACCTACTGGCCACGGGGTGCACGGCACAGAGCGTGCCGGGCACCGCGGCGCTCGGCGGGCGTCCGCGTGGGTGGTACCCGCTCACCGAAGGGCCTGTGGTCGATCTCGATGCGCTCCCCGCGGGTGAGGCGATCGCCGCCGCCGTGGACCGGCTGCTGCGGATGCGCCGCGGCGAGCAGGTCGAGCTGCAGTCCGGCACGAGCCTGGACCCGGTTTGGCGGGAGACCAGCGAGCTCAGCCCGGCGGGCTACCGGTTCACCGTCCTGCAAGATGGACCGCCGCGGTGGCGGATGCAGGTTACCCGTCGCCGGGCCGTCACAGGCTGATCCTTCCCGTGCTCACCTGGCGTTGATCTGCCGCCGTACCCGCTTGGGCGGGACCTGCGCGGTCTTCGCCACGATCTGGGCGGCTAGTTCCCGCACCGGCACGTTGCTGCGCTGGGACGCCCGGCGCAGCAGGTCGAATGCTTCTACGTCCCCGCAGTGTGACTGCGCCATGATGATGCCCTTGGCCTGCTCGATCACCGGCATCGACTCCAGCCGGGCCAGCAACCGTGCGTGCTCGGACCGTTGCATCAGGTCCCGCCCCGCCGGGGAGGACCGCCGCTGGAGCCGGGCCTCCGCGCTGGTCCGCCGGACAGCTCGGGCCCTGGTCAGCACGTGCGTGGTCCACTTCTGCAACTCCGCGCTACGGGCGCAGGCAGCTGCCGCTTGGGCCCTGGCGCCGGCCATGAGGTCGGAAAACCCGGTAGTGGCCTGGGCAACGCCGGAATGTGACACGATCACCACCGCCTCGTAGTCATGCTCGCCGGGCTAAGCGATCCGATGGGGACGGTAAGTGCCGGTTCGCCGCCGGGACATGCGGCCTGGCCGACGGCCAGGGACGGTCCGGCAGCCCTTCCCCGGTTGATCCGGCAAGCTCCGGCAGCCTCACGAGCCACGGCTGCTCCCGAACCGCCGGCGCCGGGCCGTTCCCGGGCCGGGCTTGGCGGCGTCAGCCATAGCGGTCAGCTGGTCAAGGAGCGGACCGACCCGGAGCCCTTCCTGGGCGCTGTGCCGGAACGGGCTGTCCGGGTCCACGGTGTAGCGCGTGCGCCGCCCGACCCGGGTCCGGGTGAGGTAGCCCGCGGCCTCCAGATCGGCCACGATGGCCTGGACGGTGCGTTCGGTGAGGCCGACGACCGGGCTGATGTCGCGGATCCGGGCGTCGGGGTTGCGGGTGATCTCCACGAGCACGTGCCCGTGCCCGGTCAGCAGCGTCCAGGACCCGCCGCTCCCCTCATCGCCGCTCATGTCTCCCAGTGTAAAACTCACGAGTGATTTCCCGCGAGAGAAAATGCATGAAATTTTTCTCGTGTTTATATTGACAGGCTATCCGGGACGGAGAGTAATATCGGTCTCACGGTTGTCGACCCAGCCCGCCCGGGTGTTCCGGTTCGCCTGCTTGCATGTCCGCAGACCTGCCTGGGTCCCCGAGGCAAGACTTATGTCCGGCAGCGGAGGTGGGGCCAGGTGCCTGGTGTCCGACATCCCCCGATGATCAACGGGGTGCCCGTGGTGGCGGCGCCCGCGGAGATCGACGTCATCACCGCGGTGGCCCAGGGCAAGCTGGAGTCATCGGTCGCGGCCGGGCCATCCGGCCCGGTGATCACGCTGACCGGCGAGACGGATCTCGTTTCGGCCCCCCAGCTGAGCGCGCTGATTTCCGGGCAGCTGTCCGGGCGGACACTGGAGCTGACCATTGACGCATCGGGGTTGCGCTTCGCCGATACAGCGTCGATACGGGCGCTGCTACCGGCCGCCAGGACGCTCAATGAACGGGGCGGGCGCCTGGTCCTGCTGCATCCGCAGCGACCTATAACCAGGATCTTGGCGATACTGGGCGCGGATGTAATGTTCACGATCCGGGGGGAGACGCCAGGCGAGCCAGGCTCAGAAGCCAGCGCAGGATGATCACGATGAACACGTCCTTGAACCGGGTCAGGTGTCCGGGGCTGGCGCAGTCGTGCCAGCAGCGCGTTGTCGGATAGCGCGTGCAGTTCAGCCACGGGCACGCTGTTGATCATCTTGCGGAGATACCTGGCCTCGGGCACCCGCAGGCAGCGATCTATTCCGCACGGGCAGATCTGTCCAGGAACCGGCCGATCAGCGGCCGGCCACTGAGCGTCCTGTCGCCGGGCAAAATCGGCCATATTCCGCTCGGCGCGAGGGCAACCAGCAGGTACAGGTCACCCGCAGGTCCCGCCGTGGGTTTGGTGCAGCGGCAGCGAGCGGCCTAAGGCGTGGATGTCCCAGCCATGTCGCTGACACGACGTCGATGTGGCATCCACGTCGTAACGGCCTGGACGGTAGTGGTACAGGCCGTACGGGCGGTGCCGGAGTGACGGGAGACCGGTCTGGCGCCTGCGTCGGAGGACACGAGGCTCTTCATCCGCGATCCTCGCTGGGCGCAGGATAGAGGCGCAGGATAGAGACGTGCCTGCCAGCCGCAACACCGCGGCACCAGCAGCTGGAAGAAGGTGGGTGGCCATGACGGCGATTGATAGCTGGCCGGTGGAGATCTCACTTCACGAGGAAGGCCGGGAGACGCGGGCCGAGGCGCGGCTGACCAAACAGACCGGCGGCATCGTCGGCCATGGCCTTGCCCGCCGTAACCCCGATGACCAGGAGGTCACGCAGATCGGAGAGCAGATCGCGGCCGCGCGGGCCCTGTCCGACCTCGCTCATCAATTGCTCAGCGACGCGGCGGGGCAGATCGAAGGCATCACGCACCAGCGCGCCCACCTGTCGCTATAGACGGCGTCCCCCGGGAACGCGTTCGTGCCCGAATCGGGCCATAAGCTCCGGTGACGTCACGCCAGCAAGTCCGAGGCTGCCTTCTCGATGCCGGCCTCGGATACCAGCACGTGAGCAGCTGCGGCGCCGAGCGGGATGAAGCTGTCCATGGCGGTGACCCGACCGGTCCGGCCGGCGTAGCCGGCGTCGGCCAGCGCGGTGATCACGGCTTCCGAGACACCGCCCGAGCGACGGGTCTCGTCGACAACAAGGACCCGTCCGGTCGCGTCAGCGTCCCGCAGCAGGTCGTCGACGGGCAGCGGGGCTAGCCACCGCAGATCCAGGACGCGGGCGCCGATCCCGTTCCCAGCCAGCCGCCTGGCCACCCGCAGCGACATCGGAACCCCGTTGCCGAAGGTCACGAGCGTGAGGTCCGAGCCATGGCCGTAGCTGCGGCCGCGGCCGATCGGCACGTGCGCGTCTGCCCATAGCCGGGGGGCGGCGTACGGGCACAGCCAGCCACCATCGCCGGGCTCGTACAGGTCGCGCGTGTGGTACAGGGCGATCGGCTCCAGGAACACGCAGACCGAGCCGTCAATGTCGGCGGCAGCGAGACAGGTCCGCAGCATCGCCGCGGCGTCATCACCGCGGGCCGGAACGGCGACGACCAGGCCGGGGATGTCACGCAGCACGGCGACCGCGTTGTCGTTGTGGAAATGCCCGCCGAACCCCTGCTGGTAGGCCAGGCCCGCCACCCGCACCACCATAGGGTTGCGGAACTGCCCGGTGGAGAAGAACTGCAGGCTGGCCGCTTCTCCGCGTAGCTGATCCTCGGCGTTGTGCAGGTAGGCGAGGTACTGGATCTCCGGCACGGGAAGCAGCCCGGAGACCCCGGCACCGAGCCCAAGGCCGAGGATCGACTGCTCATCGAGCAGCGTGTCGAAGACCCGGCCGGCGCCGAACCGGCGGGCTAGACCGCGGGTGACTCCGTAGACCCCGCCCTTGCGGCCGACGTCCTCGCCGAAGACCAGCAGGCGCGGGTACGACGCTAGCGCGTCGGCGAGAGCGCGGTTGATGCTGTCCGCGAGGGTGAATCGCCCCGCATCCTCGGGCGGCCGGTCGCCGAAGGCTTGTGCGCGCGCCTTCTGATCGCCGCCCTGCGCTGCGCGCCGTGCGACATGATCAGGACGGTGCGGCGCGAGCGGTGCCGTGATCTCCTCACTGCTGGCGAGACGCCTACGCGTGACGGCGTCGTCGGCAAGGGCGCGGACTCGCCTGCGCATCGCCTCATAGCGATCCACGACCTCGGCGGGGGTGAGCAGCTCCGCGCCGACGAGCAGTCGTGCGGTGCCGAGCAGCGGGTCGCGCTCGTAGTCCGCGGTGATCTCACCGGAGCTGCGGTAGCTCACCTCGGCGTCGGAACCGGCGTGTGCCATGAATCGCACGACGCTCACGTGCAGGAACGCGGGCGCGCGCTTGGTGCGGACGTAGGCCGCGGCGGCGAGGGCAGCGTCATAGCAGGAGGCGAGGTCGGTGCCATCAGCGGAGAAGTACCGCATCGGCGGCCGGCTGGAATACGTCGCCGCGATCCAGCCCGCTGGCGTCCGGACGCTGATGCCCAGGCCATTGTCCTCGCAGACGAACAGCACCGGCATCGGCAGCCCCTGGTAGGCGACCTGGCAGGCGGTGTTGATGGCTCCGGTTGCGGTCGAGTGGTTGGCCGAGGCGTCGCCGAAACTGGTAACAGCGATCGCATCGGCCGGCCACCGCGACGTCACGCCGAGCTTGCGGGCGCGGTCGATGGCGAAGGCGATACCGACAGCGCGCGGCAGGTGGGACGCGATGGTCGAGGTCTGCGGGATCACCGCGAGGCCGGCGTGGCCGAAGACCTTGTGCCTGCCGCCGGCGATCGGCTCGTCGGCCGCCGTCACCAGGCCGAGCAGGACGTCGCGCAGCGGGTCGGTACCGGGCACCTGCGCGGCGCGCGCGAGGTAGAACGCGCCGGAGCGGTAATGCAGCAAGGCCGGATCCGCCGGGCGCAGGGCGGCCGCCACCGCCGCGTTGGCCTCATGCCCCGACGACCCGATCGTGTAGAAGCCGTGGCCAGCCGCTCGCAGGTAACGGGCGGCAAGGTCGAGGTGGCGGTTGCCGAGCTGGGCGTCGAACAGCGCCAGCGCCAGGCCGCCGGTGAGCCGGCTGTTCGGCCGCACCGGCGCTACCGGGTCAACCGGGCGGGTCCGGGGCGCGGACGGGGTGACCCCGAGCGCCCTGGCCCTCTCGAGGAAGTGCTGGTCGAGCGCCTCCTCAGGCGAGTGCTCGCTCATTTACCTCCCGCCACGAGGGTCAGTCGGCGAGCCGGAACGACTCGTCGGGGGTTAGCTCGGTGACGTCCATCTGCGCCTTCTGCAGCCGCCCAGAGTAGTCCCAGTTCATCGACTGCCACCGGGTGAACTGGTCGAGCACCCACAGGCCCGACTGGCGCGACCCGTTGCCGGACTTGCCGTTGCCGCCGAACGGCAGGTGCGCTTCCGCGCCCGAGGTGGAGTTGTTGACGCTCACCATGCCGGCCGAGATGCCCCGGCGGAACGCGAAGACCTCGGCAGGCTCGCTCGTGTAGATCGACGAGGACAATCCATAGCCAGGGGCGTTGGCCAGCCGGATGGCCTCGCCTAGGTCGCGGTAGGTCGTGACGCCGACGATCGGGCCGAACGTCTCGTTGAGGAAGATCGCATCGTCCTCCCGCACACCATCGACGATCATGGGGTGGTAGAAGATCCCGGCATCCGGATCGCCGACGAAACCCTCTCGCGGGTTGGCGGCCGTGATCCGGCCCGTCGTGGTGGATCCCAGGACGCTGTGATGGGGCTGGATCCATCCGAGGAAGCCCTCGAACCGCTGGGCGAACTTCTCATCCAGCATCGGGCCGAAAACGACATCGCTGAACGGGTCACCGATAGTGGCCTGCCGGGTCGCCTTGTCGAATCGCGCGATGAAATCGTGGTGGACGCTCTCGTGCACGATCACGGTTCCCAGGGACGTGCATCGCTGCCCGGCGGTGCCGAAGCCGGAGAACAGCGCTGCCTCGACCGCGAGGTCGAGCTCCGCGCTTGGCGTCACGACCATCGGATTCTTGCCGCCGAGCTCCAGGCAGGCCGACTGCAGATGCCGGCCGGCGAGCTCGCCGATCCGGGATCCGACCGCGCTGGACCCGGTGAAGCCGACCTTGTCGACGAACCCCTCCTCCAGCGCCCGCTCCAGCCCGGCGAAGGTCGCCTCGCCGTCCGCGAGCACAAGGTTCAGGACGCCGTCAGGCAGCCCGCCACCGTGCACAAGCAGGTCGAACAGCGCCGCGCCGCACGCCGGGGAGTAGTCGGCCGGCTTCCACACCACGGCGTTGCCGCACAGCAGGGCCGGGATCAGATACCACGACGGCACGGCGACCGGGAAGTTGCCTGCGGTGATGACGCTCACCACGCCGACGGGGTTACGGAATGTGAACAGTTGCTTGTCCGGCATCTCGCTCGGCACGGTCTGGCCGTAGAGCCTGCGTCCCTCGCCCAGGAAGAAATCACAGGTGTCGACGATCTCGCGCACCTCACCGAGCGCCTCCGCGTACGGTTTGCCGATCTCCCGGGTCACCAGCCTGGCGAGCGATTCGGCGTTAGCCTCGACCACGCGGCCGATGTGCGCGATCGCGCGGCCGCGCACGGGCGCCGGCACATCCGCCCAGGCCGGTTGCGCCCGCCGGGCCGCCCGCGTGGCGGCGACGAACGTGCTCGCGTCTCCGAGCGAGACGTCGGCGACAATCTCGCTCGTGCGAGCCGGGTTGGTGGATGTAATCCGGGCACCAGCCACGCCCTCCACTGGAGTTCCGGCAATGATCGAGGCGACGTTGCGGCTCATCACGACCTCATCTCGTCTGTGTCACGTGTTGCGGCCAGCGGCGGCCAGCCGGCCGAGCACCTCGTCGAGAGCACGCACGCCAACTTTCAGCTCGTCCGTCGTGACGTTCAGGGCGGGGCGGAACCGGATGGCGCGCTCGCCGCAGGCCAGCACCAGCACCTGCGTCTCGCGCAGCATGGCGATGGCCCGATCGCGCAGCCCGGGATCTGGCAGATCGATCGCGCACATCAGGCCACGCCCCCGGACGTTGCTGACGAGCCCGGCGTGCCGGTCACCGAGCCCTTGCAGCTCACCCAGGAAGTAGCCGCCCGCCCTCGCCGCGTGGCCGAACAGGCCCTCGGCCTCGATGATCTCCAAGATCCGGCGCGAGCGCACCATGTCGGTCAGGCCGCCGCCCCAGGTGGAGTTGATCCGGCTGGATACGTGGAACACGTTATCGGCGACCTCGTCGACGCGGCGGCCCGCCATGATGCCGCCAAGCTGCACCTTCTTGCCGAACGCCACGATGTCGGGCTCGAGGCCAAGCTGCTGGTAAGCCCATGCCGTGCCGGTGATCCCGACACCGGTCTGCACCTCGTCGAGCACGAACAGTGCGTCGTAGTGGTGGCACAGCGCCTGCATCGCCTGCAGGAACTCGGGGCGCAGATGATTGTCGCCGCCCTCGGCCTGGATCGGCTCGGCGATGAAGCACGCGATGTCGTGCGGGTTCTGATCGAACGCCGCCAGCGCCTGGGTCACGGCACGGGCCTCGGCGGCCTCGACGTCGGCACGGTGCGTCTCGAGTGGGAACGTGGCGGCAGGTACATCGATGCGCGGCCAGTCGAAGACCGGGAACCTGTCGGTCTTGGCCGGGTCGGTGTTGGTTAGCGACATCGTGTAACCGGACCGGCCATGGAACGCACGCGTCAGGTGCAGCACCTTGGTGCCGAGATCTCGGGAACGGCCCGCTGCCTCGTTGCGGCGGCTCTTCCAGTCGAAAGCCGTCTTGAGCGCGTTCTCGACCGCCAGGGCACCCCCCTCCACGAAGAACAGGTGCGGCAGCGCCGGATCACCGAGGACCCGGGCGAAGGTTTCGACGAACTCCGCGAGGTGAGTTGTGTACATGTCCGGGTTGGCCGGCTTGCCGACCGCCACCTTGGCGAGCAGGGCCATGAACTCGGGATCATCAACGATGCCCGGCGGGTTGGCGCCGAGCGGCGCGGACGCGAAGTGGGTGTAAAGGTCAAGGAACTCCCGACCATCGCGGGCATCAACCAGCCAGCTGCCGTGACTACCCTCCGCGTCGAGAACCAGCCGGTACCCGTCGATCAGCAGATACTCCGCGAGCCGCTCGTGCACCTCAGATGGCGGCACGCGCGCACTGCGACGCTCGCTCATGCGTCTCCTAACCGGATGCAGACAGCCTACCGCCCAGTCAGCCACGCGCCAGGATCTGGGGCTGCGTCCGGGTCACCCCTCTAGCCGCACAGACAGCGGGTATGCATTCACCCGCCGGTCTGGCCTCGCGGCGGAGCATACCGCAAGCGGCCCCCTGGCCGCGCCCGCGGCGCCTGCGCCCTGCCCGGCCCCGTTACCCCCGTGACCCAGGTGGCCTGTGGGTCCTGCGCGGTTGGCGGCCCCGCCTCCCGGTCACAGCCGATACGGCGTGGATGTCCCAGCCATGTTGTTCATACGACGGCGTGGATGTGGCATCCACGCCTTACGCCATGGGACGGGTGGGGCGGCGGCGGCAGGCGGGTCAGTTGAAGTTGACGCCGGCGGAAATCGCTACCGCCAGGATCGTGGCGGCGACCCAGTCGACTGTGACGCAGAACGGAGGCCACCAGCGCGTGTTGGCGACGTAGCCGGTGCGGTGCTGCCAAAGGTCCTTGGCGCCGTGGCCGGCCAGTCCGGCCACCAGAAGCCACGGTGACGCGGTTACGGCGACAGCGGCCACGACAACGAAGACGGCCGCGACGGCGCTCTCGGCCGTGATGACGCTCCCGCGGCCGTCGGCGACGGCGAAGCCGATGTAGACCGCGGCTATCAGGCTGAGACCGAGCGAGTACACGGTCGCGGCCGGGAGCCACCAGAAGGCCAGGGGCGTGGCCGCCGTGAGCACGCCGACGAGGACACCGAGGATCACGGGGACACGCAGCGCGCCCGGCCCATGGTGGGTGCGGGGGTGGGCATGGCGAGGTCGGTTCCGGCGTCGTGCCTGCTCGCGGGGATGGTTGCGGAGTTGTCCTGTGGCATGGCCTGTTCCCTTCGGACGGGACTGCGTACGCGTTCCACGGTGACGCGTGCGGCGGCAGCTCGCCCCGGTCAAATGGCCGGGGTCACGGTGCTGGGGCGGACGGTCCCCGGCGAGGTACGGTCGTGAGGTGCTACTGGGTCGCGATACGGAACGTGCGCGGCTTTCCGCACTCGTGGAGCGTGCTCGGTCCGGGCAGGCGGGCGTCTTGGTGGTGCTGGGCGAACCGGGAGCCGGTAAGTCCGCTCTCCTCCAGGACCTGGCCTCGGCCCAGCAGGCCGCGGCTGACGTGGCGGGCACACGTGTGCTCCGCACCCATGGCATCGAGTCTGAGTCACCGTTGCCGTTCGCCGCGTTGCACCGGCTGTTGCGGCCCGTGCTTCGGCTCGAGCGGCTTCCGGATCCGCAGGCGCGCGCGTTGCGGGTGGCGTTCGGGCAGGAGGAGGGCTCGTCGGTCGAGCCGTTCCTGGTCGGGGTGGCGACCCTGTCGGCGCTGACCGACGCCGCGGAGGACGGGCCCGTGGTCTGTGTCGTCGACGATGCGCAGTGGCTGGATACCGCGTCGGCGGACGCGCTGCTGTTCGCCGCTCGTCAGCTGCAGGCAGACCCGGTGACCATCGTGTTCGCGGCCCGCGACACCCAGGCCAGCCGCGGCAACGGCATCGGTGTAGCGTCCTTCAACCCCGAGGGGTTGCCGGTGATGCGCCTCGGTGGCCTCGACGACGACGCGGCCAGGCGGCTGCTCTTCGAACGCGCCGGGGAGGCACTGCCCGACGAGGTCAGCGACCGGCTGGTGCGAGAGACGGGCGGGAACCCCCTCGCGCTTCTCGAGCTGCCCGCCGGGCTGACCACAGGCCAGCTGCGGGGAACCGCCCCGCTGCCGCCGCGACTGCTGGCCAGTGGACGGCGCTGCGCAGCTCCGCCGACGAGGCGCTCACCCTGGCCCGCGGTGTCGGCCAGCCGACGCTCACCGCGGCCCCGCTGGCCTGGTTGACTCTGCTCGCGGCGCTCCGGGGCACAGCCGACTACGAGAACCTGCTCGCAGACCTCGAGGAGGTTGCGGCCACGCGCCGGCTCGGCATCTTGACCGACCCGGTACACGACCTGACCCGTTGGGCGAAGGCAGCACGCGCCACCCAGCACGGGGACACGTCCGCCGCGCTCCGCCACCTGAGCCAGATGCGGCTTCCCGTGCTGACCCGGATGGCAGCCTCGGACCGCGTCGACGCGGCCGTCCGCGCCGGCGACGCCGTCCAGGCCGCCGGCTGGACGGGAGAGCTGGCGCCGTTCGCCGAGGCGACCCAGTGGCCCTGGGCGCTGGCCACGGTGGCTTACGGACGAGCCATGACCGCGGACCCAGCAGACGCTGCCGACCTGTTCGAGACGGCACTGGCCCACTACGGGAACGCGCACCGGCCCTACGACCAGGCCCGCGCCCAGCTCGCCTACGGAGAGTTCCTCCGCCGCGCCAAACGCCGTGTCGACGCCCGCGCCCACCTGCGTGCGGCACTCGAGACGTTCACCGACCTGGACGCCGGCCCGCTCATCGCCCGCACCACCCAGGAGCTGCGCGCTTCAGGGGAGACGGCCCGCAAACGCGACCCGTCCACCCTCGTGCAGCTGACGCCCGTGGAACTGAAGGTCGCACAGCTCGTCAGCACGGGCTTGTCGAACAAGGACGTCGCCGCCCAATGCTGGGTGTCACCCCGGACGGTCGCGTTCCATCTGCGCAACGTGTTCGCGAAGGCCGGCGTCAGCTCACGCGGCGAACTCGCCCAGCTCGACCTTTGCTGAGCCGAGGGCCGGCCTCGTCGTGAGGCCGGCCCGGCGAGAGCGGCTCGCCGTCGAAGGAGCGGCGCGGACCGGTCGTGTCTATCGATTCATGAGGCTTCGACGGTGAACGGGACGGTGATGACCTGGCCGTTGCCGAGCCGGAACTGTCCCCACAACCGGTACGTGCCGGCCGTGTCGAAGTGAACGTGCACGGGCAGGTCGGGCCCGAACGTGGTGCCGGGGAGCGCGAACACCGGCCGGCCGGAGCTGTCGCGGACATCGACGTGCTCGTGGGCGAAGGTCTGCCCGTCGGCGCGCATGATCACGACGTGGCCGGCGGCGGCCAGGTAGGGCTGGAGGTTGTTCAGCGGCTGGCCCGAGCGCGCGTCGGCGAGGCTGAAGGTCAGGTCGCTGGTCGTGCCGACCTGGGCCCGCCCGTGCAGCTCGGCGCGGACGCCGTCGATGACGATGGACCGCGGCCCGGGAGTGACCGGTTGCGGGGTCGGTGCCGGGCCGGCGATCGTCACCACTTGCCGGTCGTGGATGTCGGCCATCTGCCCGTTGCGGCGGAACTCGGTGTTCATGACGTACCGGCCGGGGGTCGGGAAGGTCATCTCGACAGCGAGCTCGCCCGCGGTTCCGGTGGGTTCGGGGTGCACGTGGGCGAACGTGGCGAGATCGGCGCGCGTCGCGATCAGGTGCATGAACACGCTGTGAGTCAAGGCCAGGTCGCCGACCGGGCGGCCGCTGCGGGCGTCGGTCACCGTGACGACGACCCGGGCGGGGAGACCGGGGCGGGCGCCGGCCGGCACGCTGATCCGCACGTGCACGTCCGCTTCGGCGGCGTCCACCGGCGGAATCTCGGTCGTCATCATCGTGCTCATCGAGGGACGCATCGGCATGCCGGCGGATTCGGTCCAGGCGAGCGATCCGTTCATGCCGCGCTGGGCGGTGGTGGTGTAGCTGGCCGCGGTCAGCCCGACGCCGACGGCGATGGCGGCCGCCGCGACCGTCGTGAGATAGGTGTACTGGCTGAGCCTGGCGCGCAGCGGCTGGTGCACGATCTCGTGCGCGCTGGCCGGCCGGCGGAAGCGGCGTAGCCGCTGCGCGTTGCTGACCACGCTCACCGAACTCATCGCCATGGCGGCGGCGGCGAGGATCGGGTCGAGCAGGATGCCATGCCAGGCGTACAGCGCTCCGGCCGCCACCGGGATGAGCAGGATGTTGTAGCCGAAGGCCCATCCGAGGCCCTGCTTGATGGTGGTTACGGTGCGCCGGGACAGCGCGATCGCGGCGACGACACCGCGCAGGTCACCCCCGACGAGGGTGATGTCGGAGGCGGCGATGGCGACGTCGGCACCGGTGCCGATGGCGACACCGACGTCCGCGCCGGCCAGTGCGGGCGCGTCGTTGATGCCGTCGCCGACCATGGCGACCACGTGCCCGGCGGCCTGCAGCGCGCGAACCTGCTCGGCCTTCTGGTGCGGCAGCACCTCGGCGAGGACGTGGTCGATGGCGACGTCGGCGGCGACCGCCCGCGCGGTGGCGGTGTTGTCGCCGGTGAGCATCCATACCTCGAGGCCTAGTGCCTTCAGCTGGGCGACCGCGTCGGCGGAACCCGGCTTGACCGGATCGGCCACGACGATGAGGCCGGCCGCTTCCGCATCGAAGGCGGCGAACATCGGGGTCTGGCCGGTGGCGGCCGCCTGGCCGGCCTCTGGCGTCAGCGCCGTGACGTCGATGCCCGCTTCGGTGAGGAGCGCGGCGTTGCCGACCAGGACGCGGCGACCCTCGACCGTGGCGTCGATGCCCCGGCCGGGGACGGCGGTGAAGCGCTCGACCGGCGGCAGCGCCAGGTCGCGGTCGCGGGCCGCGGTGACGATCGCGGCGCCCAGCGGGTGTTCGCTGCCGGTCTCGGCGGCCGCGACGATCGCGAGCAGGGACGCCACGTCCCAGTGGCCGGCGGTGTGGATTCGGGTCACGGCGGGCCGGCCCTGGGTGATCGTGCCGGTCTTGTCCAGGACGATCGCGGTCAGCCGGCGGGATTGCTCGAGCGCGTCACCGTTGCCGATCAGGACGCCGAGATCGGCGGCCTTGCCGGTGCCCACCATGACCGCGGTCGGGGTGGCCAGGCCGAGCGCGCAGGGGCACGCGATGATGAGCACCGCGATGGCGGTGCCGATCGCCATGATCCAGTGGTGGCCGGCCGACCCGGCCAGCGCCCAGACGATGAACGTGACCGCGGCGGCGATGAGGACGCCCGGCACGAACCACGCGGAGACGGTGTCCGCCAGGCGCTGCATCGGCGGCTTGGCGCCCTGCGCGTCCTCGACGAGCCGGACGATCTGCGCCAGCGCGGTGTCCTGGCCCACGGCCGTCGCGCGGAACAGGAACGCGCCGGTGCCGTTGATGGTCGCGCCGATGACCTGGTCCCCCGGCGCCTTATCGACCGGAACGCTCTCGCCGGTGAGCATGCTCTCGTCGATCGTCGATACGCCGTCGACGATGATCCCGTCGACCGGGATCTTCTCCCCTGGCCGGACCCGGACCACGTCTCCCACGAGGACCGAATCGACCGGGACGTCCTGCTCACTGCCGTCGCGGATCACCCGGGCGGTCTTCGGGGCCAGCCCGACGAGTGCGGTGATGGCGGCGGCCGTGCGCTTCCTGGCGCGCAGTTCCATCCACCGGCCCATCAGGATCAAGGCGATGATCACCAGAGAGGTCTCGAAGTAGATGTGCAGCGGCAGCCCGGCTCGTTCGGCGATGCCGGGCCACAGGGTGACGAAGGCGCTGTAGCTCCAGGCCACGCCGGTGCCGAGGGCGACCAACGTGTTCATGTTGGTCGCGCCGTGCCTGGCGGCCGCCCATGCGGCGGCGTAGAAGCCACGGCCGGCCCAGAACTGGAGGACGGTGGCGACGACGAAGATGGCCGGCATCAGCCAGTCCATGGTGTCCAGGTTCAGCGGCAGGTACATCAGCACCATCAGCCCGAGACCGGCCGTCAGGGTGACCTGCCACTTGCGCTTGAGGTCACGCAGCTGCGCGTCGTGCGCGGTGCCGGCCGTGGTCGCCGCGTCCTGGTCATCCCGCGGCGCCGGCCGGGGGCCGGCGGCGTGGCGGAGGGTGGCGGTGTAACCGGCCGCGGCGACCGCGGCGGTGAGCTCGCTCAGCCCCGCCGTCGTCGGGTCGAAGCTGACCGTGGCGGCCTCGGTGGCCAGGTTCACCTCGGCACTGCGGACTCCGTCGATGCGCGACAGCGCCTTCTCGACGTGCCGCACGCAGGAGGCGCAGGTCATGCCGCCGATGTCGAGGGTGCAGGTGGAGCTGGAGCTGGTGGCGGTGGTCATCGTCGTCCCCTGTCTCGAGATGGGTGGGTGCGGCTACGGGATGAGGGTGTAACCGGCCTCGTCGACGGCGTGGGTGATGTCGGCTCGGTCGACCGGTTGCGCGGCCGTGACCGTGACGCTGCCGGTGGCCAGATCGACGGTGACGCCCTTGATGCCGGGTATCCGGCTGATCTCTTCGGTCACGGCGCGCCGGCAGTGGTCGCAGGTCAGGCCGGCGACCTGGAACGTGGTGGCGCCGATGAAGGTACGTGGCGTGTTCTCGAGCATGTCGTTCTCCTGGTGAGCGGTTGATCGGGTAGATCAAGGTTCGTGGTGAGGCCCTGGCTGTCGCACCGGCAAGATCGCCAGGTTCTGCACCGGGTTCGGCTGGGTCAGCCGGCCGATCCGGGCTGGGTAGCATCGCTAAGGTGCTGGCCGGCCGGGATGCCGAACGGGCGGGTATCGCCGCCCTGCTCGAGGCTGCCCGCGGTTCCTCCGGCGGCGCGCTCGTGATCCGCGGCGTGGCGGGCAGCGGAAAGTCGACACTGCTGGCCGACGCCGCCGCGGCGGCCGCCGACATGACGGTGCTCCGCACCCAGGGCGTCGAGTCGGAGTCCCCGCTGGCGTTCGCCGCGCTGCAGCGGCTGCTACGGCCGCTGCGCAAGGGTGTCGGCGAGCTTCCGGCGCCGCAGCGGGCGGCGTTGCAGGCGACCTTCGGCGAGGTCGAGGGCGAGGGCGACCGGTTTCTCGCCTTCCTCGGAACCCTCAGCCTGCTCGCCGACACCGCTGAGGAACGCCCGGTCCTGGCGATCGCCGACGATGCCCACTGGCTCGACGAGGCCTCGGCGGCCGCGCTGCTGTTCGTCGCCCGCCGGCTGCGAGCGGAACGGGTCGCGCTGCTGTTCGCCGCGCGCGACGGCGACGCGTCCGGCTTCGACGCCGGCGAGCTGCCGTGCCTCACCCTCGGCGGGCTGACCGGCGAGGCCGCCGGTCAGCTGCTCCGCAGCCACGCGCCGGGGGACGTGGACGCCGCGGTGCGGGATCAGCTCGTCGCCGCCACCGGGGGCAATCCGCTGGCGCTCGGCGAGCTGACCGACGTGTTGTCCGGTGACCAGCTGTCCGGCCGGGCCCCGCTGCCGGAGCAGTTGCCGCTCACCGGCGGTGTCGAACGCGCGTTCCTGGACCGGTATCGGAGGCTGCCCGAGGCCGCACAGCGATACCTGCTGGTGGCCGCGGCCGATGACACCGCCCGGCTGCCCGTGGTCCGGGACGCCGCCGACCGCCTCGACGTCGGTGACGATGCCCTGGACGCGATCGAGCGAGCCGGCCTGCTGCGCGTCGACGGCGATGTGCTCACGCTGTACCACCCTCTGGTGCGCTCGGCGGTCTACCGCGCGGCCACCAGCGCACAACGCCGCGCTGCCCACCGGGCCCTGGCCAACGCCATGGACGGCGACGGTGACCGGCGCGCCTGGCACCTCGCCGCCGCGTCCGACCGCCCGGACGATGCCGTGGCCGGCGCACTTGATGCCGTGGCGGAGCGGGCCACCGCCCGCGGCGGGCATGAGGCGGCCGCGGCTGCCTGGTCGCGCGCGGCCGAGCTCACCGCCGACCCGGCGGCCCGGGTCCGGCGGCTCGGCGCCGCCGCGCACGCGGCATGGCACGCGGCGCAGCCGGCCCGCGCCCGCGCCCTGGCCGACGCGGCCCGCCCGGATGCCGCCGACCCGCTGCTGCGCGCCGACCTGGATCGGCTGCGCGCCCGCGTGGACTGGAACGTCGGCTCGCCCCTGGTTGGCCACCGAATCCTGCTGCAGGCCGCCCGCGACGTGGCGCCGGCCGACGTCGAGCGCGCCCGGGCGATGACGATGCTGGCCGCCGCGGTCGTCACCTTCGTCGGCGAGGGCGCGGAAGACATGTCCGAGCAGGCCGCGACGCTCGGCGACGTGACCGCGGCGACCAGCGACAGCGCCCGCTGCTACGCCCGGCTGCTGGCCGGGTTCGTGCACATCAGGGACGGGCAGTTCGCCGAGGCAGCGGCGCAGTTCCGCCCGGCCCTGGCGGACTGCGACCCCGGCGAGGACACCGACCTCCGCGGCAACCTCGGTATCGCCGCCCTTCACCTCGGCGACGACCACGTCGTGCTGGCGCACCATACCCGGCTGCTCACCCGCGCCCGCGAGTCCGGGGCGCTCGTGATGATCGTCTACGCGCTCACCCGGCGTGCGTTCGGCGACGTGGCCACCGGCGACTGGGCCGCGCTCGCCGCCGGCGCCGCCGAGGCCCTCGACCTGGCCGGCAGCAGCGGCCAGCCAGCCCTGACCCGGTTCCCGCACGGCTGGCTGGCGCTGCTGGCGGCGCTGCGCGACCAGCGCGCGCAAGTCGCCGAGCACCTGCAGGCGATCGCGGCCCTGCCCAGCGTCGGGGTCACCGGCCCCGCGGTCGACGACCTCGCCCGATGGGCTCGGGCCCTGACCGCGGAGACGCCGACCGCCGCGCTGCACCACCTCGAGCAGATGACCAGCCCCATGACCCGACTGGCGGCGCTCGACCGCATCGAGGCCGCCGTCCGCGCCGAACGCGCCGACCTGGCTCGCGACTGGTCGGCAGAACTCGACCGGTTCGGTGCGGCGGTCGAGTCGGGCTGGGCGCGCGCCGTCGCCGCCTACGGACGAGCGCTGCTGTCCGACGACACGCACGCCGGGGAGCAGTTCGAGCAGGCGATCCGGCACGCCGGCACCGCCGCGCGCCGGTTCGACCGGGCGCGCATCCACCTCGGCTACGGCGAGTACCTGCGCCGCGCCCGCCGCCGGGTCGATGCCCGCGCACACCTGCGCACCGCGCTCGAGGTGTGCGAAGACCTCGGGGCCACGCGGTGGGCCACTCGCGCCGCGCACGAGTTGCGCGCCTCCGGCGAAACCGCCCGCCGCCGCGACGTCACCACCGCGACGCAGCTCACCGCCCAGGAGCGGCAGGTCGCCACGCTCGTTCGGCAGGGCCTGTCCAACCGGGACGCCGCCGCACAGCTGTTCGTCAGCCCCCGTACCGTCGATTTCCACCTGCGCAACGTGTTCAGCAAGCTCGGCCTCAGCTCCCGCGCCGAACTTGCCCGGCTCCAGCTCGACTGAGCCCCGCCTAGATGTTCTGGACACTCAGGTCGGCTTTGGCCACGAACCGGTAGTTGCCGAGCTGCGAGGCGAACCTGCGCCTGTCGACGCTCGAGGTGAGCACGACAGCGGGGCCGTCCGGCATCGCTCGCAGCCGGTCGGCGAGGGCGAACCCGCTCGCGTCAGCCGCGGTCACGTCGACGATCGCCACGGCGGGGCGGAACGCGATGGCGACCGCCAGCGCGGCCTCGCCGGTCCCGATGTCCGCGACGTCGGCTCCCTGGGTACGCAGCAGGGCGCTGACGGCCGCGCGCGAGATCTCGTGGTCATCTACCAGCAAGACTCGCGTGGGCCGACGATCGCCGAGCGGGTCGAGTTCGTTCGGCATGTCGTCGCACGTCAGCGGGCGGATTTGCGTGTCGCCCGCGGCTGTGATTCGGAAAACCACAGCCGCGCTATCGTGCGGTTGACGGTGGGCGCCTCGGCCGGTGCCGTGTGGCGCGGGCGGGGCCTGGTCGCGACCTGGATCTGTTGCATCGCCGTTTCCTTTCGCTGGCTGGTGCCGCCTCGACCATCCCGCGAGACGGGCGTGCTTCGCATCGGCGAAATCGCCAGTCTGGTGCCCTGTTCGACGCGTGGCCGGCGAGTACCTGGTGAGCCAGGTCGGGAGGTCGCCACCGGCGATATGACTGGCGATTTCACTGATGCCCCCGGCCGGCCGGCTCGCGGATCGTGGTGCATCGAAGCCAGGCACTGTTCCACCGGGCTCAGGTCCGCCCGGCAGTCGCCGGCAAGGAGGACTGCCATGTTGGCAACCATCGCTCGTTTCTGCGTCCGGCGCCGCCGGTGGGTGCTGGCGGCCTGGATGCTGCTGTTCATCGCCGGGATCACGATCGGCATGATGGTGTTCGGCCGGCTGCACGATTCCAACGGCGGCGCGGGCACCGAGTCGGTCCAGGGCTATAACCTCATGCAGCAGGCCAGCAGCATGGGCCCGACCGCGGTAGTGCTGGTCAAGGGCCCGCCGGTGACAGCGCCAGGCACCCGGGCCGCGGTCATCGCGCTGACCGCCCGGCTGGAGAAGGTGCCGCTGGTAACCGGCGCGGTGAACGCCTACACCAGCCCGGCCGACCGGGCGCTGCGGTCCCCGGACGGGCACGCCAGCGCGATCGTCGTCTCGGTCCGCAAGAACGCGCCGGACATGGCGCAGCATAACGTGGTCACCGCGCTGCGCGCGGCCGCCCGCGGCGCCGTGCCGGGCGCGACCGTGCAGGTCGGCGGGAACCTAGGGGTGAACCGGGACGCGATGGTGGCCTCGGAGAGCGACCTGTACCGAGGTGAGGCGATCGCGCTGCCGGTGCTGCTGATCGCGCTGTTCTTCATCTTCCGCGGCTGGCGTGCCGCGCTGCTGCCGCTGGCCGCGGCGCTGGCCACGGTTTCCGGCGCGCTGATCCTGCTGATGGGCATGACCCACGTCACCGACGTGGCCCAGTACTCGGTGGATGTGATCACCCTGTTCGGCCTGGCCCTGGCCGTGGACTACAGCCTGCTGATGGTCAAGCGGTTCCGCGAGGCCCGCGCCGCCGGCGCGGACGTGCCCGGCGCGGTCGAGTTCACCGCGGAGACGGCCGGGCGGACCGTCACCTTCTCCGCGCTGACCGTGGCCGCGGCGCTATCCGGGCTGCTGGCCTTCGGCGACCCCACCTTCACCTCGGTCGCGATCGGCGGGATAGCCACCGTGCTGGTCGCGCTGGCCACCGCGGTGACGCTGATCCCCGCGCTGCTGGCCGCGTGGGGGCCGAAGCTGAAGATGGCGCACCGGCAGCAGGCCGAGGACGGGTTCTTCGGCCGGCTGGCCCGCCGGGTGCAGCGCCGCCCGATCCTGGCCGCCGCCGGGGTCAGCGCCCTCCTGCTGGCCGCCGCGCTGCCGTTCCTGCACGTGAACTACGGCCTGGGCGATCCCCGCACGCTACCCCAGGGCAGCGAGAGCCGCCAGGTCGCGCTGGCCCTGTACGCCGACTTCCCCGGCCTGCGCGCCGACCCGGTCACGGTCGTCGCCAAGCTCCCGGCCAGCGACCCGCGGATCGCCGCGTACGCGGCCACGATCAGCCACCTGCCCGGCGCGGGCGCGGTCAGCATCGAAAAAGGCCTGCACGGGAACGTGTCCGCCATCGACGTGATCCCGGCCGGGACCGCGCAAGGCAGCACCGCCCGGCACCTGGTCACCGAGCTGCGCGAGCACCGGCCGGCGTTCCGCACCTGGGTGACCGGGCAGGAAGCCTCCCTGACCGACTTCAACACCACCATCGCTCAGCGGCTCCCGTACGCCCTGGCGATCATCGGCCTGGCCACCTTCACGCTGCTGTTCTTGATGACCGGGTCGGTGCTCATCCCGATCAAGGCCCTGGTCATGAACACCCTCTCGCTCGGCGCCACCTTCGGCGCGCTGGTCTGGATCTTCCAGGACGGACACCTGGCCTCGCTGCTCGGCTTCACCGCGTTCGGCGCGATCGAGGCCTGGATCCCGGTCATCGTGTTCGCCTTCGCGTTCGGGCTGTCCATGGACTACGAGGTGTTCCTGCTGTCCCGGATCAAGGAGTGCCACGACGAAGGCTGCGACACCAACACCGCCGTCGCCAGCGGCCTGCAGCGCTCCGGGAAGATCATCACCTCGGCCGCGTTCCTGGTGATCATCGTGTTCCTCGGCTTCGCCTCCGGGCAGACCATGGGCATCAAGGAATTCGGCCTGGCCATGGCCATCGCCGTCGCCGTCGACGCCACCCTGGTCCGCTGCATCCTGGTCCCGGCCACCATGACCCTGCTCGGCTCCGCCAACTGGTGGGCCCCCGCCCCGCTGCGCCGCCTGCACCAGCGGCTCGGCCTGCACGAGGCACCCGCCCACCCGACCAGTCCCGCCGCCGCGCCCATCGCCGAGGTCCCAGCCGCCGCGGAGGAAAGGAGGACGACGCCCGTTTCATGATCCAGGACCGCTGAAGGCGCGAACCCGCCAGCATCCGCGCCCCGGGCTCCCGGCGTCAGCCGGGAGCCCGCCGTGGCACGGAGCGAGACAGCGGAATCCTGCTAGATGCCGCGGTGACGATCTCGGGGAGCCTGGCCCGGTATCTCCCGTCTATATCAGCGTCGGGCCGCTGATAACAGGTGGGCGGGGATCGGCTGGATGCCAGGACCGCGCCCGGCGACCGCGACCGTGCGCTCGTAGGATGCGCGCAGGGCCGCGGCGTTGGCGGGGTCGGTCCGCCACGCGGTGCCGGCCGGGAGCACCACGTAGTCCGGGTGCCGCACCCAGATCGGCA
>Ga0306924_10000704_pt1 | contig 28850 bp, 26 predicted proteins | sample sta12Can44000111_FD_203756 | JGI IMG/M metagenome (GOLD analysis project Ga0306924, IMG submission 203756) | Lab enrichment of tropical soil microbial communities from Luquillo Experimental Forest, Puerto Rico - statanox.12C.anox.44.000.111 (v2)... | ecosystem: Environmental > Terrestrial >... | reverse complement strand
GATGTGCTGGCTGGGCCACAGGTCGTCGCTCGGGGAGTAGTCGCGCAGCACCTGGCGGGCCACCATGACCTTGTGCACCTCGGTCGGCCCGTCGGCGATGCCGAGGACGCTGGCCGCCAGCAGCATCTGCTGGAAGGGCATCTCGGGCCTCCTCGGTGGCCGCCGACACTGGTTCTAGAATATGTTTCAGTATCCATCGCGGCGGCGGGCCGGGCTACTGCGTGGCGAACCACCGCGCGGGGCGCGAGAGCACTTCGGCCACTCTGACACCATCCGTACCAGGCCCGACGGTCCCCAAACGACGTGGATGCCACCGCCACGTCGTATGAGCAGCATGGCTGGGACATCCACGCCTTATGAGCTCGCCGGGTCCTCCCTGTCCGGGTCCTCCCAGTCCGCCAGCGCCGCAACGAGCTGCGTCCGGGAGCGGACGTGAAGCTTGCGGTAGATCTGGCGCAGGTGGAATTCGACCGTCTTCGGGGACAGGAACAGGTCGGCCGCGATGTCGCGATTGGACGCGCCGCGCTGCACCGCCGTGGCGACCCTCAGCTCCTGCGGCGTCAGCGCCGTGTCGTCAGGCGGCCGGCGCCCGAACGCGAGCAGCGTGCGAGCCCGCTCGAACGGCATCGGCCGCCGGTCGTCACAGGCGAGCGCGCTGGCGAAGGCCGGTTCGAAGTCGTCGTCGACCAGGCCGCGGCAGCGGGCCGCGGCGGCCTCCGCGACCGGGCTGGCGGTCCGGTCCGCCAGGCGTTCCAGCCGGGCGAGCACTCGCCTGGCGTCATCGGCCCGGCCCTGCCGGGTGTAGGCCTCGACGAGATCCGGCTCCCACGGAACGATCGTCGGCTCTTCCATGCCGGTGCCTTCGACCAGCCGCTCGACGGTCTCGAGCTCGCTGATCGCCGCGCCGGCCCGGTTCAGGCCGAGCTCGAGAAACCCCAGGCCGGCGTGCACGAACCGCAGGCCCGCCCCGATCCGGGCGGACTCGGCGAGCTGAAGCGCCGCCTGCGCCGCCGCGCGGCCCTCCTGGTGCCGTCCGCGGGCCGCGAGAATCCGCGTCCTGGTCATGAGCACCCAGCCCGCCACCGCGGGCTGGCCCACCTCGCCTGCGACCTGGATGGCCTCGACGGCGTCGGTGTCGGCCGCGTCCCAGTCGCCGAGCCGGAACGCGGTATCGGCGGCGACCAGCAGCATGCCGCTCAACGCGGCCAGCGCGCCGGCGTCCCGCGCGCGCCGGCCCAGCTCCAGGCTCTCCGCCCGGGCCTGCTCGAACTCCCCGAGCGGAATATGGCACCGCAGGACCAGGTGCAGCCACGACCAGTCCGGGCCGAGCGGGTCGAGGCCGTCGGCCAGGCGGGCCGCCTCGGCGAGGATCCGGCGGGCCTGCGATGCCTTCCCCCGCAAGGTGAGCGCCCAGCCGAGCATGGCCAGCACCGCCCCGCGCAGGGCCCGGTCGTCTCCGTCGCCGAGCAGCCCGGCGGCGCGCCAGGCCAGCCGCTCCGCCTCCAGGTAGGAACCTGTCGTGGTGGCGCTGTTGGCCGCGTCCGCGTACATCGCCGCCGCGAGCGCCGGCAGCCGCGGCGCGGCCAGCCCGGCCTGTTCGACCAGGAGGGGCAGCGCGTCGGCGCCGCGGCCTCGCCAGACCATCATCCGGCCGCGAAGCTGCTGCGCCCGGGCGCGCTGATCTTCGGTGCCGGTTACCTCCGCCGCCTCGCCGAACAGCGCGAGCGCGCGATCCGCCATGCCCGCGCCGGCCGCGGCCTGGCCTGCGGAGACCAGGCGGCGGCTCACGACCTCCGGGTCCGGTGTGAGGCGCGCCGCGCGCTCCAGCGCGCCGGAGCCCGCGGCGTAGGCGCGGCGGGCCACCGCCCGGCCGCCGACCCGCTCCAGGCCGGCCGCGACCTCCTCATCGGTCCCGATCGTGGCCGCGGCCAGATGCCACGCCCGGCGGTCATCGTCGTCTCCGAGCGCCGCGGCCAGGGCGGCGTGCGCCACGCGGCGTTCGGCCGCGCGCGCCTCCTTGTACACCATGCCGCGGATGAGGGGATGGGTGAAGCTCACCCGGCCCCCGCCGATCCTCACCAGGCCGGAGGCCTCGGCGTCGCTCAGATGCTCGACGTCCGTCCCCGCGTCCAGGCAGGCCGCGGCGATCACCGGCAGCTCCGGCCCGGCGTGCGCCGCGGCGATCAGCAAGGCCTGCCGGGCCGGCGCGTCCAGCGCGCCGACGCGGCCCGAGAACGCGCGGTGCAGCCGCTGCCCCGGCGCGAGCGGGAGATCCAGGGGCGTGGCGCCGGCGCGCTGATCCGCACTCAGCGCCGCGGTCAGCTCGACCAGCGCCAGCGGATTGCCCGCGGCGGCCTGCGTGATCGCGGCGGCGACGGGCGGTGCCAGCCCCGGCGCCCGGCGCCGCAGCAACTCGGCGGCTCCGGCGTCGTCGACCGGCCCGACTCGCAGCTCTGGCAGCCGGCCGCGCTCGGACGGCTGCCACGGGTCCCGCGCCGCCAGCACGACCGCGAGCCGCCCGCCGGCCCGGCGGGCGACGTATTCGACGCACTCGCGGGAGGACGCATCGACCCACTGGATGTCGTCCACCAGGACGAGTACCGGGCGGCGCTGGGCCGCGGCCCGCAGGACGCCGAGCGCGGCGACGCAGACCGCCAGCCGGTCACCGGGGGCCGGCGGTCCCAGGGCCAGCGCGCCCATGAGCGCCGCCGCCTGCAGCTTCGGCAACACCGCCAGCTCGCCAAGCACCGGATCCAGCAGATCGGCCAGCGCTGAGAAAGTAAGCTCCGCCTCGGTCTCGGCGCCGAACGCCCGCACGACCGTGACCGCGTCACCCGCGCGCACGGCTAGCGCCTCGAGCAGCGTCGTCTTGCCCATCCCGGCTTCCCCGTGCAGGACCAGGGCGCCGCCCTCGCCGCTCGCCAGCGCGGCGAGAAGGTCGTCCAGCCTGCTGAGCTCGGCCGCCCGGCTGACGATCATCACCGCGCCCCCTGGGAATTCGCCGGCCTGCTTCTCCCGTGCCTTCCATGCAAGCGCCGCGGCCCGGCTCCTGTCCACATGGTCCGGTACCGCCTGCCGCCGGGCGCCGCGCCCTTAGAATCCAGGGTTTCTCCCGGTGCGTCACGGGCGGTCGTGCGGCGACACTCGGATCTTACGGGGTTGGGGGAAAGGATCATGCGATGACAGCTGGCGAGGGGGGAGCCGGCCTTAGGCCGGTACCGGGGCCTGGCCCGGGCAAGGCCGGTGCGGCCATGGCTCCGATTGACGTCCGCGCGGTGCGCAGGCACTTCTTGTTTCCCGGGCGCGGCAGGATCGCGCTGAACAACGCGGCGAGCACTCAGCCGCCGCGTGAGCTACTGGCGCTCTACGCCTCGCTCGGGCCGGATTACGAGAACGTCCACCGGGGGCAGTCCGCCGCGTCCGCGGCGATGACCGCGCGTTTCGAGGAGTCATTCGACACGATCGCGCGGTTCATCGGGGCGCCAGGCCGGGCCAGCATCGCGCTGTACCGGAACGCCACCGAGGCGGTCAACGCGGTCATGTACTCGCTGCTCACCGAGTTCCGCGACGGTGACAACGTGGTAACGACGCTGATGGAGCACAACTCCAACTACGTCCCCTGGTACGCGTTGTGCCGGGAGATCCTGCCGCGGTTCGGCCGCCGGGTGCAGTGCCGCCTGGCCCGTTTCGACCCGGTCTCGGGCGAGCTGGACCTGGCGCATCTGGCGTCGCTGATCGACGCGCGCACCAAGCTGGTCTGCTGCACGGGCGCGTCGAACTTCCTGGGGACCCGGAATCCGCTGGGCGCCGTCCGGGCGCTGGCCGACGCGAGCGGCTATTTCCAGCCGAACGGGGAACGGCGATCGTGGCTCCTGGTCGACGGGGCGCAGCTGGTCCCGGGGTCGTTCACCGACGTGCACGCCCTCGGCGCGGACTACCTGGCGTTCTCCTTCCACAAGGTGCTGGCGCCGTTCGGGGTCGGGGTGCTGTACGCCAGGGAGCAACTGCTCAATCCGGCGCTGCCGTTCCTCTACGGCGGTGACATGATCGCCGAGGGCCGGGTGTTCCCCAACCACGTCGAGTACAACGCGCTGCCCTGGAAGTACTCGGCCGGCACCCCGAACATCCTCGGCGCGGTCGTCTCGGCGCAGGCGCTGCGGATGCTGCTGGACCTGGCGCTGACCCCGAAGCGCCCGGCCTGGTTCGGGACGGCCAGACCCGTCGAGCGCGACGCGGTCCGGGCCGCCATGAGCCGCATCGCCGCGTGGAACCAGATGCTGACCAGCCGGGCGCTCGACGGGCTCGGGGGTATCGACGGGATCACCATCTACGGGCCGCGCGACGCGGCCCGGCGCACCTCGCTGGTCGCGTTCAACCTGGCCGGCCGGGACCCGGTCAGCGTGGCCGGGGCGCTGAACCAGGCCGGGATCGAGTCGCGGGCGGGCTGCCACTGCGCGACGCTGGCCCATCATGCGCTCGGGCTGACCCCGCCCGCCAGCTGCCGCCTGAGCTTCTATATGTACAACACTCCCGGCGAGGTCGACCGGGCCGTCGATGCGGTGGCCGCCATCGCGGCCGGCCGCGGCACCCCGGGCCCCAGGTCCCGCTCCTGGCCGGCCGGGCGGCACCGGACCCGCCAGCACAGAATCCGCCCGCACGGGATCCGCCAGCCGGCTCCGCCGGCCGCGGAGCAAGCCGCGCCGGTTCCGGCGGCGTCGGCATGAGCGTCATGTCCTGCCCCGGATGCGGTGCGCCCGCCGAGGTCACCGAGCGTTTCACCCTGGCCAGCACCGACGGGCCCGTCGCGCACGTCGCGGTGTCCTGCGTCGGCGGCCACCACTACCGGATGGCGGCCGACCGGCTCCCGGCCGGCCATGAACGGCACCACACGCCCGCGATCGCAGGCACGTGAGCACGATTATCATCCGGTGATGTTGATCAGGGCCGCCCGCATCCGCTGCGTCAGCGGATCGCCCGGCGGCAGGGTCCGCTCGGCGCGCGAGATGCTGTCCGTGAGCAGGGTGATCGCGTCGCCCAGCCGCCCGGTGGCGTAGTACCCGCGGGCCAGGTCCGTCTGGAAGGCCAGGGTGGTCGGGTGGTCGGCGCCGATGGTGCGCCCGTAGCCCGCGCAGGTCTCCTCGTAGAGCTGCAGCGCCGAACCCATCCGGCCCGCGGCGAAGTGCGCCGAGGCCAGGCTGCCGCGCGCGTGCAGCGTGTCCGGGTGATCCGCGCCCAGCGCGCCTTCCCGGTGGGCGAGAACCTGCTTGTACTGGGCGATGGCGTCCTTGGCCTGCCCGCCCGCCAGGTAGGCGGCGGCCAGGCCCAGGCTGCTGGCGGACATGGCGGCGGGATGCTGCCCGCCCTGGAGGCGCTCGCGGTCGGCCAGTGCGTGCCGGTACGAGCGGATCGCCTCGGCGGGCTTGCCCGCGGCCAGCGCCGCGGCGGCGTACTCCTCCCGCGCGGCGAGGGTCTCGAGATGGTCGGCGCCGCGGACGAGCTCGCTGCCGGCCAGCGCCTCCTCGAGGATGGGGACGGCGTCCCCGGGCCGGCCGACGGCCACCAGGGCACGGCCGAGGCCGACCTTGGCCGAGATGGCGCCGGGATGATCGGGCCCGAGCAGGCCGGCCCGGCCGTCGAGGACCTGCTGGAACCGCGGAACCGCCTCACTCGCCTGCCGGGCGGCCATCAGCGCCTCGCCCAGATGGCTGGTCACCGTGAGGGTTTCCAGGCTGCCGGGACCGAGGATCCGCTCGCTGTCCGCGGCGAGCTCGCGCCAGTAGGCGACGGCCGGGCCGGTCAGCCGTGCGCTGTCCATGCTCTGCCCGGTCAGCATCAGCAGCGGGTGACCGCGGCCCTCCGCCCACAGCACGTCCCCGGCGGCCTGCCGCAGGCTGACGGCGCACGCTCGCAGGTCGGCGGCCAGCCGTGACCGCGGCTCATCCCGCGGCCACACCTCGAGCAGCGCGTCCGCGGCGGCCCGGGCGGCCCGGTCGTAGAGGTCGCCTGGCACGGCCGCGCGGATGACCGCCTGGATCACCGGGCTGATCCGGACCGCCGGCCACCCGCCGGGCGGGTCGACGGTCAGCAGTCCCGCCTGCCTGAGGCCGAGGATCGCGTTCCAGGTCCGCTGCGGGTCGGCCGACGGCGCTCCAGGATCCCGGCCGGCGCCGTCCTCGGTGAGGTACTCGCCGGCCGCCGCCGTGGTGAACACGACGCCGGGTATCCCGTGCCCGTCGAGCAGCGCGGCCAGCGTCACCAGCGACCTGATGCTCACGCCCGGCGACAGGTGCTCGGCGTACTCGGCCGAGAACGTCCAGGTGACCGCGGCGGCCGACGGCTCGGCCCGGCCCGCCTCCACGAGCTGCTTCTGCCGCTGCATGAAGTGCTGGCGGTAGTCTCGGCAAGACATGTCCGAGCTGGCGATCACCGCGCTCGCATGGGCCAGCGCGATCGGCTCGCAGCCGAGGTCTCGTACCAGGTCGATCGCCCCGCTGCGCTGGTCCGGATCCGTACTGAGGCGGCCGGACAGGTAGCCCATCGCCTCCCTGGTGCTGAAGGCAGGCACCGGTAGCGCCAGCATCCGGTGCTCTGACGATACGACCGCCGGATTGGCGGTCGTGATCAGCAGCCGGCCCGCCGGGCCGGACGGCCAGAGACCCCGCAGGTCCGCGGGGTCGCGCAGGTCGTCGAGCACGACGAGCCAGGGCCGGCTGGTCTGGCCGAGCCAGTCCACGAACCGCGCCGCCGCCGACTCGGCATCGCCCGCGTCGCTGCCCCCCGTCGCCACGGCCGCCTGCACGAATCCGGACAGCAGCGACGCCCGGCTGTCGGCCACCACCCAGGTCAGCACGTCGACTCCGGACGAGCGCCACAGCGACTCGGCGAAGTAGCGGGCCAGCTGGGTCTTGCCGCTCGACACCCGCCAGTCATGGGCCGACGCGGGCACCTGGTCGGGCACCAGCGCCACCGTGGCCCCGGGAATCAGCGTGGCCTCCAGGTCGGGCACCGTATCCGGCCGGATCGTGAATCCGTCGGCGAGCGGAGGTACCGGACCCGACCAGACCGGCCACGCCGGGGTGCCGCCCTGGCCCCCTTGAGCAGCGCCGGTGGCCTGCACCGAGCCATCCGCGGACATTAAGCCGTAACCGCCGGTATGCAACCGGAACCTCCCGATATGCCCGCTTGGTGCAGCTACTAACGATACGGCCAGCCGGTGCCCGTGCGCCGGAAGATCGAAATGACCCCGCGCCCAAATAGAGATCGCGGCGAGGATCCAACGCCGGTATCAGCCGGTGATGTCGAAGTCGGCGAGCACCTTGACCGGGCGCAGTCGGACCACCAGTTCGCCGGGCACACCGTTGCGCTCACCGAATGCCCCGGCCCGTTCGGCACCCATGTACCGCGCTGCGATCGCGGTGGCGGTGCGGACCAGTTCCACCGGGTCCTCTGACAGCTCGGCCTCGCCCTGGACCTGGACGAACGCGTACGGTGGCTCCTCCTGGTCGACACACAGGCTGACCCTCGGGTCGCGCGCCAGCGCGCGTCCCTTCGCCGTTTCCCTCCCCGTGTTGAACACCAGGCCGTCGCCCTCGACGATGAACCAGACCGGCGCGACCAGCGGGCGCCCGCTGGCGGCCAGGTAGGCCAGCTTGCCGGTCCGCGTGCCGTACGCGAGGAAGTCCCTGACCTCGGGATCGCTGAGGGACGCCACGCTAGGCGCCGACCGCGTTGCGCAGGCCGAACACCCGTCGTGGCTCGGTGTACACGTAGAAGAGCCCTGCGGCCATCGCGAGCGGACCTCCCGGCTGGACGACATCACGATCGTATGCCAGGCCACTCCGGGCGAGCCGAAGGCCCCGCGACGGCGAACCGCCGCGGGGCCCAGGCCGGGGCAAACAGCCCCGGGCTCAGTCGGCCCGTGTTCAATCGGTTGGCGCCGCCATCGGGTTGATCCCGGACAGGTCTTCGCGCTTGACCCGGATCGCGACCAGCGTGATGACCAGCGCGAGCACCATGATCCCGGCCGAGACGATGTATCCCTGAGAGAACCCGTGCGCCAGGGCGTGGTTGCCCGCCGCCTTCTGCGCCGCGGCCTGCTGGGCCGCGGACAGGTGCACCGTGGCGTGCTTGGCCGCGGCGGTCGCGGCGGCCGCCTGCGAGCGCAGGCTGTTCGCCACCGCGCTCCAGGCCACGGTGCCGAGCACCGCCAGCCCGACCGCGCCGCCGACCTGCTGGCCGACGTTGACCAGGCTGGAGGCCACGCCCGTGTCGTGGTCGGCCACCTTGATCAGCGAGACCAGCAAGAGCGGCGCGAAGATCAGCCCCAGGCCGGTCGCGGTCAGCAGCATCGGCCCGAGCAGGCCGGAGACGTAGCTGCTGTGCTCGGTGACCCGGGACAGCCAGAACATCCCGCCGGCGCCGGCCGCGCTCCCGGCGATCATCAGCGGCCGGGCGCCGATCCGGCTCACCAGCTGCGAGGCCACCGCGGACCCCACCAGGATCACGGCGGCCATCGGCAGGTAGGCGACGCCGGCCCGCAGCGGGCTGTACCCCAGCACGTTCTGCAGGAACAGGGTGAGGAAGAAGAACATGCCGAACAGCGCGGTGCCGATGCACAGGCTGACCAGGTAGCCGCCGGACCGGTCCCAGCTGCGCAGCACCCGGATCGGCAGCAGCGCGTGCTTGCTGCGCACCTCGATGAACCCGAACGCCACCAGCAGCACCGCCGCCGCCACCAGCGACACGACCACCTTGGTGTCGCCCCAGTGCGACACCCCGTCCGGGGTGGTCGCGGCGTTGGACAGCCCGTAGACCAGCGCGGCCAGGCCGAGCGAGCCGGTGATCGCGCCGGGCAGGTCGAACCCGCCACGCCGCCGCTCGGACTCGCCGAGCACGCGCGGCGCGGCGAGCGCGACCAGCAGGCCGATCGGCACGTTCACGAAGAACACCCAGCGCCAGTTGAGGTAGGTGACCAGCAGCCCGCCGGCGAGCAGGCCGACCGTGCCGCCGGCCACGCTCATCCCGGCGTAGACGCCCATCGCGCGGTTGCGCGGTGGGCCTTCGGGGAAGGTGACCGCGATCAGCGCCAGCGCGGTGGGCGCGGCGAACGCGCCGCCCACGCCCTGGAAGGCGCGCGCGGCGAGCAGCCACTCCTGGCTGGTGGCGAACCCGCCGAGCAGGGACGCCAGCGAGAACACCAGGATGCCGGCGATGAAGACCCGGCGGCGCCCCAGTAGGTCGCCGGATCGGCCGCCGAGCAGGAGCAGCCCGCCGAACGCCAGCGCGTACGCGTTGACGACCCATTCCAGGTTGGTGCCGGAGAAGCCGAGCGCGGTCTGGATGTGCGGCTGGGCGATGTTGACGATGGTCGCGTCGAGCACGATCATGAGCTGGGCCGTCGCGATGACGGCGAGGGCCAGGCCCAGCCGCCGCGGCGGAGAGCCGGTAGACGTCCCGGCGGCGCTGGACGCCGCCGCGGTACTGACCTCCCGGGTCGGTTGCCCGGTGTCTGGTGTTGTGGCGGACAAGACAATTCTCCCTAGATTGAGGGCGTGCTGAACTACCGCCGTGACCAGGCAGGTTTCACGGTCACGCGCCGTACTTCGGTGCTAAATATCTAGTGGTCCGAACGGACCGAGGCTCCCGTTCCCCGTTTTCGGTATTTCCTTCCCCGTGAGGTCGTCGTCCTCGGTTGTGACGACCCTGCGGTCATCGTCTCATCGCACATGACGAGACAGAGGCCGCGGCTGTGACAGCATCACCTCCCGCCCCGCGATCGGAGCATCTTCCTCATCAGTCCGAGCAGGCACCGGCGCTCGCCGGTGTCGAGCGCGGTGCACCACGGCGCCCGGATCATGACCTCGCTGAACAGCCGGTCCCTGACCGCCTCGCCCTCCGGGGTGAGCACGATGTTCTTGCTCCGCCGGTCCCGCAGCGAGGGTTCCCGCCGGGCCAGCCCGTGCTTCTCCAGGGAGTCCGCGATCGTGGTGACGAATGAGGGGTCGCAGCCCATCCGCTGGCCGAGTTCCTTCATCGTTATCGGAGTATCGAGCTTGACCAGGGCGATGGCGTCGCTGCCGTTCAGGCCGAACTCGATCGCGATGCGCTGGCCGAGCTCATGGAAGAGCTTGAAGAGCTCGGGAAACGTATCGCTGATCTGCTGGTTGAGCTGCTCGTCGGTCAGCGGCCCCGGGTCAAAGGGCTGGGCGTGCGGGACCGGCTCGGCGTCGAGCACCACCCCAGGATGCTCGTCCATGTCCGCTCACCTCCGCCCGAATCCTCTAGACAATTACCTGAGCTTCTCAATCATTGAGTGACTCAACTATATTTCGGCTCGCCGGTACAGGCAAGTCAATAACGGGCAGAATCTCTTCGGGCTCACCGCCCGCAACTGTTAGCGGCCCCGCGGCGTCTTTATTCCCAGGCGCTCAACCACTCGGGCTGGCACCGAGGGCAGGTGGAAGGGAAGGCTCGCGATGGCGGAAGACCAGGGGAGGCGGGCGTTCCTGCGGCTGGCGGCGGCGGCGGGAGGAGCCGGGCTGCTCTCGGGCTGCAGTTCGGGCGGCGGGTCGGGTACCGCGGCCACGACGGCGGGCGGGACCGCGAGCGCTTCCGCGACGACGGCGCCCAGGGCCGCCGCCCCCGCCGCCACGCAATCACCGTCCCCGGCCGACTGGGCGGCCCTCGGCCACGACCTCTCCGGGCCGCTGGTCCGCCCGGGCGAGGCCGCCTACACCGTGTCCAAGCAGCTGTTCGACCCGCGGTTCGACTCGCTGCACCCGGCCGGCATCGCCTACTGCCGCAACCCGCACGACGTGACGACCTGCCTGACCTTCGCGCGCAAGTTCGGCGTCCCGGTGGCCGCGCGGTGCGGCGGGCACAGCTACGCGGGCTGGTCCTCGACCAGCGGCCTGATCATCGACGTCACCCGGATGTCCGGGGTGAACGTCAGCGGGAGCACCGCCACCGTCGGCGCGGGGACCAGGCTGATCGACTTCTACAACGGACTGGCGGCGCACGGCCGCGGCGTCCCCGGCGGGTCGTGCCCCACGGTCGGCATCGCCGGCCTGACCCTGGGCGGCGGCGTCGGGGTGGTGTCCCGTGCCTACGGCCTGACCAGCGACAACGTGCAGTCGCTGCAGATCGTCACGGCCGACGGCCAGGTCAGGACGTGCAACTCCAGCCAGAACTCCGACCTGTTCTGGGCCTGCCGCGGCGGGGGCGGCGGCAACTTCGGCGTGGTCACCTCGTTCACCTTCCGCACCCAACCGGTCAACCAGATCGTCCTGTTCTTCCTGTCCTGGCCGTGGTCGCAGGCCGCCCGGGTGATCTCGGCCTGGCAGTCCTGGGCGCCGCACGCCCCGGACGCGCTCTGGTCGAACGTGCACCTTTCCGCGGCCCCGGGCGGCTCGGTCCCGGTCATCCAGGTGGGCGGCACCTTCCTGGGCAGCCTCGGTGCCGCCTCCGCCCAGCTGGAGAGGCTGTACGCCGCGGCGGGCTCGCATCCGCCCTCGCATTTCATGGAGACCACGTCCTGGCTGCACGCGATGCTGGTCGAGGCGGGCTGCGCCAGCCTGACCGTGGACCAGTGCCACCTGCCCACCCAGAACCCGGCCGGCCAGCTGGCCCGGGCCTCGGAGTACGCCAAGTCTGACTTCTTCACCAAGCCGCTGAACAGCCACGGGATCGGTACCCTGCTGGCCGGGGTGGAGAAATTCCAGCGGGCGGGCGGCGCCCCGGGTGCATCGGGGGGAATCGCGTTCGACGCGCTCGGCGGCGCGGTCAACCGGGTCACCCCGGGCGCCACCGCGTTCGTGCATCGCAACGCGCTCTTCCAGGCCCAGTACACCACCACGTGGCCGGCCGGCTCGGCGGCCGCCGCGGTGGCCCGCCAGCACGCCTGGCAGCAGTCCTTCTGGCAGTCGATGCGCCCCTTCGCCAGCGGCCAGGCCTACCAGAACTACATCGACCCGGCGCTGACCAACTGGCGGCAGGCGTACTACGGTGCCAACCTCGCGCGGCTCACCCAGGTCAAGGCCAAGTACGATCCGGGTCGCGTGTTCACGTTCCCGCAGGCCATCTAGGACGGTGGTCCGGCGCGGTGCGGCGGGGCGGGCATGATGGTATCTCGTAAGTGTTGACATCTGTTCCCGTACGCTAGCTAGCCCACCAAGGACGCGACCGCGTCTCCCGGTCCCCACCGATTTAGGTTCTGATGACAAGTAACGCTGAACTCGAGACCGCGGCCTCTCCCGCCGGTGACGATCAGGTCCAGGTCCTGCTCGTCGAGGACGACGACGGCGACGCCGTGCTCGCCGGCGAGCTGCTGCGCGAGGTGGGAGCGGCGGTCATCGTGCAGCGCGCACGGTCCCTGACCCAGGCCAAAGACCTGGTATCCGGCGCGGCCTGCGTGCTCCTCGACCTCGGCCTGCCGGATTCGCAGGGCCTGAACGGGCTCAGGCAGCTGCTCCAGCTCGAGCCGGAGGCGGCCATCGTCGTGCTGACCGGCGAGGCGAGCGAGCACCTGGGGGAGCTGGCGGTCCGCGCCGGCGCCCAGGACTACCTGGTCAAGGGCGACGTCGCCGGGCACATGCTGAACCGGGTCATCCGTTACGCGGTCGAGCGGCGGCGCGCGGAGGAGACGCAGCGGGCACTGCACGTGGCGCAGATCCGGGCCGAGGAGAACGCCCGGCTGGAGCGGGGCCTGCTGCCGTCGCCGCTGCTGTCCGACCCACGGCTATCCGTGTCGGCGCGCTGCCTGCCCGGCGGCAAGCACCATCTGCTCGGCGGGGACTTCTACGACGTGGTCGAGTCCCCGGACGGCTGGCTGCACGCGCTCATCGGTGACGTGTGCGGCCGCGGCCCGGCCGAGGCCGCGCTCGGCGTCTGCCTGCGAGTGGCCTGGCGCACCCTGGTGCTGGCCGGCCGGCCAGCCGGGGAGATCCTGTCCACGCTCAGCGAAGTGCTCGAGCACGAGCGGCAGGACGACACCATGTTCGCCACGACGTGCATGGTCTCGGTGCACCCGGACCGGACGGTCGGCTGGGTCCGGATGGCCGGCCACCCGCCGCCGCTGGTGATCAGCCGTGGTGCCGTCGGCGAGCTCCCCACCCGGCCCGCCGCGCCGCTCGGCCTGTCCGAGGAGCACGACTGGCCGGGGATCCCGATCCGGCTCGACGGCAGCTGGTCGATACTGCTCTACACGGACGGGCTTATCGAGGGCCGGATAGGGAAGGGGTCAGAGCGGCTCGGCAGCGAAGGCCTCATGGACCTGATCAGGGACGCCCTCGGCGGCCCGGACCAGCCAGGAGACGAGCTGCTCGACCAGGTGATCGATCGTGTCCACGAGCTCAACGGAGGTGACCTGGACGACGACCTGGCCGTCCTGGCCGTCGGTTTCTCGTCCCCCGCCCAGCCATGACTGACCTGAACGCCGGCATCCGCCCGGCGAACCCGCCGCCGGCCGGGCCCCGCGATGCCCGCGGCGCCCGGCGGGCCCGGGCCGACCGCGCGGCGGCGCTGGCCGGCTCGGCCAGGCGCTGGCCGCTCAGCCGGATCATCAGCGTCGCCCTGCTGATCCTGCTGCTGTTCTCGGTGGCCGCCATGGTGGCGGGCGGCCTCGCGCTGCTCGGCCTGCACGACAACCGCGAGCGGGCGGTGGTCTTCATCGCCGTCGCGGTCGGCTTGGCGGCCATCGTGGTGCTGCTCGCGGCCGGCCTGCAGAGGATCGTGGTCAGGCCGCTGCACCGGCTCGCCGCCGAGGCCCGCCAGGTGGCCGAGGGTGATTTCGGGCACGAGGTCAGCCTGACCGGCGGCCCGCGGGAAGTGACCGACCTCGCCGTCGACGTGAACACGATGCGCGAGCGCATCCTGGATGAGCTGGCCGCAACGCGGCAGGCCAACGCCGTCCTGCAGGCGCACACCGCGGAGCTGGAGCGTTCGAACTCCGAGCTCGAGCAGTTCGCCTACATCGCGTCGCACGACCTGCAAGAGCCGCTGCGCAAGGTGGCGAGCTTCACCCAGCTGCTGCAGCGCCGCTACGCCGGCCAGCTGGACGCCCGGGCCCACCAGTACATCGAGTTCGCCGTCGACGGGGCCAAGCGGATGCAGGCGCTGATCAACGACCTGCTCCAGTACAGCCGGGTGGGCCGGTCCGCGCGCGAGCCCGCGCTGGTGTCGAGCGACGCCGCGCTGGCCCAGGCCAGGAACAACCTGGCCACGACGATGGAGGAGACCGGCGCCACGGTGGAGACCGGGCACCTGCCGCTGGTGCTGGCCGAGCTGCCGCTGCTCACCGCGGTGTTCCAGAACCTGCTCAGCAACGCGCTGAAGTTCAGCGGCGGCAAGCCGCCGCGCATCGTCATCACCTGCACCAGGGACGAGCCGTTCTGGCTGTTCTCGTTCAGCGACAACGGCATCGGCATCGAGCCCCAGTACGCCGAACGGATCTTCGTGATCTTCCAGCGCCTGCACGAGCGGACCGCCTACCCGGGCACCGGCATCGGCCTGGCCATTACCAGGAAGATCATCGAGGATTTCGGCGGGCGGATCTGGCTGGACGCGAGCCATGCGGAGGGCTCGCGGTTCCTGTTCACGCTGCCCATGCCGACCGAGACCATGGACCAGCCCCGCGCGGACGACACTTCCACCGACGAGACCCCGAAGGAAGCCGATGCCTGAGCTCGAAGACCCGAGAGCGATCGACGTGCTGCTGGTGGAGGACGACGAGGGCGACGTCCTCATGACCAGGGAGGCCTTCGAGTATTACAAGATCCGGAACCGGCTGCACGTGGTCGGCGACGGCGACCAGGCCCTGCAGTTCCTGCACCGGACCGGTCCGTACGCCGACGCGCCGCGCCCGGGGCTCATCCTGCTCGACGTCAACCTGCCCCGGCGCGGCGGCCTGGAGGTCCTGGAGGAGCTGAAGCAGGACGACGAGCTGCTGACGATCCCGGTGATCATGCTGACCACCTCGCGCGCCGAAGAGGACATCGTGCGCAGCTACAGCCTGCACGCCAACGCGTTCATCACCAAGCCCGTCGACTTCGAGCACTTCATCGACGCCATCCGGCAGATCGACACGTTCTTCCTGACCCTCGTCGAGCTGCCCGCCTAGCGCTCACACCGGGATACTCACCAGGGTCCGGCCGTTCACCACGTCGACGTCGAAGCTGGTCAGGTCGTTCCTCGGGATGGACGTGCCGCCCCGGATCACCAGGTGGGCCGGATGCCCGGGCACCCCGTCGCCCGGGGCGACCACCAGCCAGCCCATGACCACCCGTCGCTCCCCGGTCCTGGACACCGCGATCAGCTCGCAGTCGGCCGGCCCGTGCACCTTCGACAGGTCCAGCGTGACCTGGGTGCCCCAGGCCTTGGCCACCAGGCCGACGGTGCCGGTCGCGCCCGTGCCGGGATCGGTGGCGGAGTGCAGCTGACCGGTCAGCACCGCGCCCTGCGCCGGGGGACCGGCGTGCTGGGGTGACGCCGCGACCCCCACGCCGATGCCCCCGCCGATCAGCACGATGCCCGCGGCCGCCCCCAGCGCGACCTGCCAGCGCCTGCGGTGCCGCTGCTGCCTGGCCCGGCGGCGGATGAGCTCGGTTACCTGCGCCTCGGCGGGCTCGCCTCGCGCCGCGTCGGACGGCTCCACCCCCCGGAGCAGGGCCGCCATCGGCGACAGCTCGGCCAGCTCGGCGGCGCAGGCCGGGCATCCGGCCAGGTGATCCTCGAACGCCCGCTTGTCCTGCTCCTCGAGCAGGCCCATCGAGTAGGCGCCGACGTCGGTGTGCGCGGTCATGCCGCCACCCCCCGCTCGGCCAGGACCACCCGGAGCGCCTTGAGCGCGTAGTACACGCGCGACTTGACCGTGCCGACCGGGACCCCGAGGGTCTCGGCCGCCTCGTTGACGGTCCGGTCGCGCAGGATCGTCTCGTTCAGCACCTCGCGATGGGCCGCCGTGAGGGACCGCAGCGCCTCGGTCACCACCACCTTCCGCAGCAGGTCATCTGTCGTGTCGGAGGAGGGGGCGTTTTCGAGCATCTCGTCCCCCATCTCCGTCGGCCGGACGCTCCTGCGGCGCTTGTCGTCAATGACGATACGCCGGGCCACCGTGGCCAGCCACGGCATCAGTGACGGCTCGGTCAGATCGAGCTTGCCCGCCTGGCGCCAGGCCCGGAGCATGGTCTCCTGCACGACATCCTCGGCGTGCTGCCGGTCTCCTGCGGTCAGCCGCAGCACGTAGGTCATCAGCGGCACCCGGTACTGGCGGTACATCTCGGCCACGAGCGCGTCATCGTCGGCTGTGCGAGATCGCACCGCTGTCCGCATCACGTCGCTCCGTCCGGCCGCCCACCCCGTCTGGTAGGAGATACGCAGCGGGACCTCCCGCGGGTTCAATCACATCCGCATTGAACCCTCCCCGCCCCGTGCTGCGTACCCCTGCCCGACACCGGCCGCGCCACGGGGCGCGGCCAGCGAAACAGGGGAGCATTCATGCGTATCACCAATCATCTGCGCCGACGCGCCGTGACCTGGGCCGCCGCGGGGGCGGCCGTCGCCGCGCTGGCGAGCGCCCTGAGCCTCACCGCGGCGTCCGCCGCCCCGGTGACCAGCGCGCGGACCAGTGGCCCGTTCACCTTCCGCCTCGTGCCGTCGCCCGGCATCAAGTCCTGTCTGCCGCACGCCGGCGGCCTGGTCACCATCATCCCCGGGTCGCAGAACGACACCATGGATGTCTCGATCTTCGGCATGCCGCGCAACTCCGACTTCGACCTGTTCGTGATCGAGCAGCCGAACAAGCCGTTCGGCGTGTCCTGGTACCAGACCGACGTCAACGCGGACAGCCACGGCTTCGGTCACGCCACCGTCCGCGGCGTCTTCGACGTGGAGACGTTCTCTGTGTCGCCCGGCGGCAGCACCACGTTCGGCCCGACCCACCAGTACCACCTGGGGCTGTGGTTCAACGATCCCAACCTCCCCTTCAACCTGGGCTGCGAGCCCGGCGCGACGCAGCCGGTCGTGACGCCGTTCAACGGCGAGCAGCACGCCGGCATCCAGGTGCTCAACACGGCGCAGTTCCTGCCCGGCGCGGGCCCGCTGTCGCACGTGCACCGCTGACCCAGCCGCCGGGGCCGGTCCTGCCGTGGGGGCAGGACCGGCCCCGGTATGCCAGCGAGCCTGGATGAGCCCTGCTTCATAAGGCGTGGATGCCACTCTCATGCTGTATGAGCGACATGGCTGGGACATCCACGCCTTATGAGCGCGAGGCGGGCGTGTATCACCAGTCACGGCAGTGTGCCAGGAGCGCGGGAGAACCACGGTCGGCCCCGGGCATGCCGTCCGCCCACGATCATTGGGCGCTGGAGGCGGCCCAGATGTTGACGCCGGCCTCGACGGCGTCGCGGTCGATCGCGGCCAGCTCGTCGTCGGTGAAGCCGGTCTTCCCGGCCGCGGCGAGGTTCTCCTCCAGCTGGGCCACGCTGCTGGCGCCGATGAGCACCGAGGTCACCCGCTGATCCCGCAGCGCCCAGGACAGCGCGAGCTGGGCCAGGGACTGGCCCCGGGACGCGGCGATCGCGGCCAGCGCCCGGACGTGTACCAAGGTCCGTTCGGAAATCTGGTCGGGCGACAGCGAGCCGTTCCGCGTGGCGCGCGACCCGGCCGGCATCCCGCCGAGGTACTTGCCGGTCAGCACGCCCTGGGCCAGCGGCGAGAAGGCGATGCAGCCCACGCCCTCGCGGCCGAGCACGTCGAGCAGCCCGCCCTCGATCCACCGGTTCAGCATCGAGTAGGACGGCTGGTGGATGAGGAGCGGCGTGCCCATCCGCCGGAGCAGGGATATCGCGTCGAGGGTCCGTTCGGCGGAATACGAAGAAATGCCCGCGTACAGGGCCTTGCCCGACCGGACCGCGGTGGCCAGCGCGCCCATCGTCTCCTCGAGCGGCGTGTCCGGGTCGAACCGGTGGGAGTAGAAGATGTCGACGTACTCCAGGCCCATCCGGCGCAGCGACTGGTCCAGGCTGGCCAGCAGGTACTTGCGCGAGCCGTGGTCGCCGTAGGGGCCCGGCCACATGTCGTAGCCGGCCTTCGTGGAGATGATTAGCTCGTCGCGGTACGGGCGCAGGTCCTCCCGCATAATCCGGCCGAAGTTGATCTCCGCGCTGCCGTACGGGGGGCCGTAGTTGTTGGCCAGGTCGAAGTGCGTGACCCCCAGGTCGAAGGCGCGGCGCAGGATCGCGCGCTGATCCTCGAGCGGGTTGCCGTCGCCGAAGTTCTGCCACAGTCCGAGGGACACTTCAGGCAGCATGATGCCGCTGCGCCCGCAGCGGCGGTAGGGAAGCCTGCTATAACGGTCACCGGCAGCGACATAGGTCATGACGGAAGTGTTTCACCTCCCGCCAGGGCCCGGGCCGGCCGCCCCGTGAAACCATGGTGCCGGCCGTATACGACGCGAGAGAGGACCGCGGCATGTACGACGCGATGCTGGCCGAGAGCGTGACGATCACCGGGCACAACGGCGACGCGATCGAGGCGTACTCCGCCCGTGCGCTGCAGGCCGGCCCGGTCGGCGGCGTGGTGGTCATCCACCACCTGCCCGGCTACGACCGGCAGACCAAGGAATTCACCCGGGCGCTCGCAGCCGGCGGCCTCAACGCGGTGATGCCCAACCTCTACCACCGCGAAGCGCCGGGGGCGGCCCCGGACGACGCGGTGGCCGCGGCGCGGGCGGCGGGTGCCATCCCCATCCCGGACGAGCGGATCGTCGGCGAGGTGGCGGCCGCGGCGGCTTACCTGCGCGGGCTGACCAACTCCAACGGCAAGGTCGGCGTGATCGGCCACTGCTCCGGCGGCCGCCAGGCGTTCCTGGCCGCGGTCAGCCTGCCGCTCGACGCGGCCGTGGACTGCTACGGCGGCTTCGTGGTCGGGACCCCGCCCGAGGGCCATCCGCTGCACGGCGTGCCGCCGCTGGTGGAGCGGGCCGGTGACCTGTCCTGCCCGCTACTTGGCCTGTTCGGCGCGGACGACCAGCACCCCTCGCCCGCGCACGTCGCCGAGCTCGAGCAGGCGCTCAAGGCGCACGGCAAGACGTACGAGTTCCACTCCTACGACGGTGCCGGGCACGCCTTCCTGCAGGTGGACCGGCCCAGCTACCGCCCCGAGGCGGCCGTGAACGCCTGGCAGCGCATCTGGGACTTCTACGGCCGTTACCTGTAGCCGCCCGCCCTGAAAGGATTCGCACATGTGCACGTACCTGACGGAGAAGGTCTCGATCAGCGGCAGCGGCAAGGGGCCTTCCGGGTGGTTCCGGCTGACCGACGCGAGCGTCTACTTCGACCATCCGGTGCACGCCCAGGCGGAGCACACCCTCAACATCGACTTTCTCGACCCCGGCGCCGGCCCGTCGGCGCGGGTCGCGGTCGAGCTCACCGCGGAATCGGCCAGGGCCCTGGCCAAGGCCATCCAGGCCACCCTGGACGCTGTGTTAGCCGGGGGGCTCTGTTAGCCGGGGGGACGATCCCCCCCAGACCCCCCCTGCTCATGGGGGGGCTACCCGCCCCCCCATTCCCCCCTGGGGGGGCCAAGGCCCCCGCGGGCGCAAGCCTCCGGCCGCGCGGAAATGTCAGTGCCTCGTGCGAATATGCATGTGAGGCCCCCCGCGGAGGGTGGCACACGCGGGATGGAGGCGGCAGGAATGCGGATCATCGTCGAACGGGACGCGCTGGCCGAGGCGGTTGCCTGGGTCGCGCGCTCGCTGCCCTCACGGCCGGTGCTGCCCATCCTGTCCGGGCTGCTGCTTGAGGCGTCCACGGGGCGCCTCACCCTCTCCTGCTTCGACTACGAGGTGTCGGCCAGGATACAGGTCGACGCGGAGGTGACCGAGCCGGGCACCGCGCTCGTGCCAGGGCGGCTGCTGGCCGAGATCACCAGGAGCCTGCCGCCGTTCCCGGTCGAGGTGGACCACGAGAAGGATGACGTCACCGTGACCTGCGGCCCGGCGTCCTTCACCCTGGTCACCCTGCCGGTCAGGGAGTACCCGCGGCTGCCCGAGCTGCCCCTGCTGGCGGGCACCGTCGACGGCGGTACGCTCGCCACGGCGATCGGCCAGGTGGCGCCCGCGGCCAGCCGCGACGACACGCTGCCGGTCATTACCGGGGTGAACCTCGAGATCGACGACGACACGATCAGGCTGGTGGCGACCGACAGGTACCGGCTCGCGATCAGGGAACTCGGCTGGAATCCCGCGCATCCGGGCTCGGTCGTCACGCTGCTGGTGCCGGCCAAGACCCTGTCCGATGCCGCGCGGATGATGCAGCCCGGCACACTCGTCCGGGTCATGATGCGCGGTGAGCCGGGCGCCGCGGGCCGCCGGGCCGCCGACGCGAACCAGCCGGACTCGCTGCGCGCGGCCGACGCGATGATCGGATTCGAGTCGGGCGGGCGACGGCTGACCACCCGGCTGATCGCGGGGGAGTACATCAAGTACATGTCCCGGTTCCCTGAGGCTTTCGGCAGCCGCGGGGACATGCCGGCCGTCCCGCTCGTCGAGGCGGTCAAGCGGGTCGCGCTGGTCGCGGAGCGGGGAAGCTCGGTGCGGCTGTCGTTCGGCCACGGCACGGTCACGATCGAGGCGGGCACCGAGGGGCAGGCCCGGGCGCGGGAGACGGTCGCCGCCGATTTCACCGGCGAGGAAACCGCGATCGCGTTCAGCCCGCACTACCTGATGGACGGCCTCGGCGCGGCCATGATCGCGGCCGCCGGCGCCACGGACAAGCCCCAGGGCGCCGGGAAAGCCGGCCAGGCCAACCAGGGCGGCCAGGCCGGGAAGGGCGAGCGGGCCGGGAAGGGCGAGCGGGCCGAAAAGAGCGAGCAGGCCGGGAAGGACCAGAACGCGGAGAAGGCGCCGCCCGTCCCCGACGAGGCGCGGATCCGGCTGCAGTTCACCAGCCCGACCAAGCCCGCCCTCATCACCGGCAGCACGGGGAACGGCGACGAGCCCGCGCCGGACTACCGTTACCTGGTGGTCCCGCTGCGCGCCCTGGCCGACGCCTGAGCGCCCGGGCTAGCGGCATTGCGGAGCCGCCGGGACGACAGCTAAGGACGCTGCGGCCACTGCGGGTACTGACCGCCCAGGTGAGAGTAGCGGGACATCCAGGCCATGATCAGGATCCAGGTGGCGAGCGCGAAGAGCAGCATCGCGAAGACGAGGAACCGGCCCGCGTCCGGTGCCGGGACCGGCAGCGCGGGCTCGGCCCTGGGCACCTTCGGGGGCCGGGGGAGATCGGCCATCAGGTGGTCGATCTGGCGCTGAGTCTTCGCGGTGAGGGCGGCGTCGATCCGCTCGCTCAACTCGTCGAACGTCAGCCGCCCCGCGACGAAGTGCTCGCGCAACTGGGCCATGGCCGCGTCACGCTCGGCGTCGCCGATTCTGAGGTCATAGTCGTACCGCGTCCGGCCGGGCACGTGCCATCCGGGTACTAGCTCTTCGCGCGGCTGCCCCGCGCCGGGATCCTCGTCTACCATTCCGCTTCGGACGTCATATCGCCTTGTCATCGGCTCCCTGAATTCGCCAGGCCGACTGCCTCACCCTTCAACGATAAGTCGAGCCGGCCCGGCACGGAACCCGGACGTAGCGAGAATCACCAGCGGCGACGTCCCCGGGGGCCCCTGGGGCCGCGCGGTCCGGGGTAGCCGCGCCGCCTGCCCAGCCCGATCAGCCGCCTGACCAGCGCCAGCGCCGCGAGGAACAGCACGATCGCGATCGGCCTGCCGCCACCGCCGATGCCGCCGAAAAGGATGAGGCTGCCGAGGATGACGAAGAGCCACACCAGCCCTATCATCGGCGCGAAGGCCCCCGGCCCGCACCGTCGCTGGCTGTTGCCCCAGTCGTGGCCGTGGTACTGCCCCGGCCTGGTGGCCATCGGACCCTGCCAGGCCGGTCCCTGCCACGCCGTGCCCCCGTACGGATTGCCCGCGGCCGGCCGCGCGGCCTGCGGCAGGTCGCGCAGCACGGTGTTCAGGTCGGCCTTGGTCTTGGCCGCGAACGCCTGGTCGAGGCGCTCGTTCAGTTCCTCGAGCGTCAGCCGCCCGTCAGCGAAGTGTTCACGCAACTGGGCCGCGACTGCTTCACGATCGGCGTCCCCGACGCGCACGTTGTATCCCGTAGCCATCGTGCCCTCCGTAGCCAGAACGGGGAATCCCAAGTACTTCCACGATATATCGCGAAACATCGGACAGCAAGCGAGTTGCCTCGTACGTATCAGGAACGCCGGAACGCCCTCCGAGTAGGTACTAGTCCACCGGGGGAGTGGCAGGAGGGGTCATGATGCGCCAGGCACTCCAGCAAGCGTGGCCGGAACGCGGCCACGTGGGGACGGGTCCCGCGATCGGGGGGATCGAAGGGGCGGTCCCGCTGAACCCGGGCTTTACCGCGGTCGGAACGCGCCTGCCGAACGGCGGCCGGAGCGCGCCGGCCATCGCCTGGCGCCAGCGGGCGCCGCGGGCTCCGTTCCGGCAGCGGCTCGCGGAATGGCGCGCGCGTAACTGGCGCCGCGTCGTGCTGGCCTGGTTCGCGCTGTCCCTGATCATCGTGGTGCTGGCGGCCGAACCCAACACGGACTTCCCCAAGGCGCAGCTCCGTTCGGTGCCCGCCGTGCAGACGTTCTTGCGGGTGGCGGGCGGGCTGACCGTGGCCGGCGTGCCCGTACTGCTCATCGCCCTGCCCTGAAGCGCCCTGCCCTGAAGCGCCCTGCCTGACGCCGCCGCTTCAGAGCTCGGCCGCGGCCAGCGCGTCCCCGACCGGAGTACGGCGGTAGAGCACCGTGCGCCCGGACCTGGCCCTGGCTACCAGCCCGGCCTCACGCAGCACGGCCAGGTGGTCCCCGGTGCCGCCGAGCGACTGGCCCAGCGTCGCGGCCAGCTGCGAGGTGCTGGCCGGATCCTCGAGCGCGAGCAGGATCGCGGCGCGCGAGGCGCCGAGGAGCCGGTGCAGCGCGGTGCCGGGCCCGGTCCGGCCGGGCTGCTCCCACAGCGCGGAGACCCCGCGTGCCGGGTAGATCAGGACCGGCGGCCATGGCGGGTCGAGGCTCAGCGCGAGCCGCGGCCAGATGAACACCGAGGGGATGAACAGCAGGCCGCGCCCGCCCAGGTCGGCGTCGTCATCCGCCGTCCAGCGGCCGAGCTCGATCCGGCCCTGCCGCCAGTACAGGTCGGCGTGCAGGTCGGTCAGCGCGGCGGCCCAGCCCCTCGAGGCGAGCTGGCCGGCGCGGTACACCACGTCACGTTCGAGGATGGCGCGCAGCGTCCGCCATTCCGGCTCGAGCAGCGCCCGCCAGGCGGCGGCCAGCACGTCGGCGACGTACCCGGCGACCCGGTCGCTGGTCAGGATGCGCGCGACGCGGGGATCGATCCGTGGCTGCCGGGCGAGCGCCGCGGCGACCTCGCGCTGCGCCTGGTCCGCGGGCGTCGACCGGACCTGATCGAGCAGGTCGCCGATCGTGGTGTGCACGCTTACCGGGACGGGGGCCAGGAAGTCCGCGCCCCAGCCGGGCGGGTTCAGCGCGCGGATCACGCCGAGGTCCGTCTCGCGGGCCAGCGCCTGATACCGGTCGCGGGCGCGGAGCAGCCACGGCCGGAGCACCGTCTCGTCCGGATGGCGTGACCCGCCTGGCAGCAGGCGCAGCGCCTGGATCAGCTCCCACAGCGGCGACAACGCGAACCGGCTCATGGTCAAGTCCTCGTTGCGCACGTTGATCCGCAGCACCACGACCACCAGCTTTCGTCCTGGGACGAAAGAGTACTCCCAGGGGCGCCCGGACCCCGACGATGGCGTCCATGACCGCCACCACGCCCGCCACGGCAAGCCAGCGCGAACAGCGACCGGGCCGTACCACGTACCGCGCGGTGTTCGCGGTCTCGGAGTTCCGGGTGCTGTTCGCCGGGATGCTGATGTACGTGCTCGGCTTCGAGTTCGAGCTGCTCGGCCTGTCGGTGCTCGTCTTCGCCCAGACCAGATCGGCGCTCCTGACCGCGCTCGCGTTCAGCATGGGCTTCGCGCCGCAGGCCATCGGCGGCGCGTTGTTCACCGCCCTGGCCGACCGGTTTCCGCCCCGGCTGGTCATCGGGGCGGGCCTGCTCACCCGCGCCGCGCCCGGGCTGGTGATCGGCCTGTGGCCGGCGCTGCCCGTCCCGGCCATGCTGGCCCTGGTCGCCGTCGCGGCGACGCAGGCGCCGGTGTTCACCGCCGCGATCTCCGGCCTGCTCCCCGACGTGCTCGACGGGGATCGCTACGTCCTCGGCCGCTCGGTCTTCAACCTGACCGGGGCGGGTACCCAGATCGCCGGGCTGGGCATCGGCGGCGCGCTGCTGGCCGCCGTGCCGGTGCGCTGGCTGCTGCTGGCCGCGGGCGGGGCGCTGGTGATCGCGGCCGCCATCACCCGCCTGGGCCTGCGACCGAGGAACGCCCGCGCGCCCCACGGCCCGGGGGGCGGGGCGCGCCGCCCGGGACAGGGGATCGTGCGGGCCACCATGGCCGGCAACGCCGAGCTGTTCAGGGACCGGACCGTCCGCGGCCTGCTGCTCGCGCAGTGGCTGCCCGTGTGGTTCGTGGCCGGGGCGGAGTCGCTGATCGTGCCGTACACCGGGTCGCTGGGGCGTCCGGCCAGCGCGGCCGGGCCGCTGCTCGCCGCGATGCCGGCCGGGATGCTGCTCGGCGACGTGCTCGTCGGCCGGTTCTGCGCGCCCGGCACGCGCACACGGCTGGCGTTCCCGCTGGCCGCGGCCATGGGGGTGCCCCTGATCGCGCTGGTGTTCCGCCCTCCGCTAGCGCTGGCGTGCCTGGCCCTGCTGACCTGCGGGGCCGGGTTCGCCTACCAGCTGGGGATCCAGCAGGCCTTCCTCGATAGCCTGCCGGAGCGGCGGCGGGGGCAGGGGTTCGGCCTCAACTCGACCGGGGCGATGGGCGGCCAGGGCCTGACCCCCGCGGTCACGGGCGCGCTGGCCGTGGCCATCGGCGCCGCGCCCGCGATGGCGATCGCGGGCACCGCCACCGTGCTGGCGGCGCTCGCCCTCCGCGGCCCCCTCACCGGCCGGATGAGGAGAGGCTGACGGGATTGACGCGTTTCTCGTCAGGCGGCCAGAAGTCACCCGGCTAGGCCGCCGGAGCCCGCGCCGCCGCTACCGTGCGGGCCAGCGGGATCCCCGCGAGCACCCCGAGCACCATCGCCGCCGCCAGCCAGCCGAACGTCACCGCCAGCGCGTGCCCGGACACCGCGGACACCGCGGACACGCCGGCCCGGACCGGAGCCCCGCTATCCAGCGTCAGGAACAGGCTGCCGAACGCGGCCACCCCGACCGCCTGGCCGAGCTGGATCGTCGTGGTGAGCAGCCCGCTCGCGTCCGCGGCCCGCGCCAGCGGCACCCGCACCAGGGCGTGCGTCACCAGCGGGCTGAAACCGAGCGCCAGCGCGGCCCCGGTGACGATCAGCGCCAGCTGCAGCGGCACGCCGCCCCGCCCGCCCGAGTGCAGCACGAGCGCCACGCAGGCGTAGCCGGCCACCGCGACCAGGCACCCCAGCGGGGCGAGCAGGTGGTGCAGGCCCGAAGGCAGCCGCCGCCAGAAGTATCCGCACAGCCCGAACACCACCGCGCACGGGGCGAACGTCAGCCCCGCGCGCAGCGCGCTGTCGCCGAGACCGGACTGCAGGTGCAGCGCGAAGCTGAACAGGAAGCCGCCGTAGGTGATCATCAGCACCGCCACCGCGGCCAGTCCGGGCACCAGGCCGGGGGCGCGCAGCACCGCCAGGTTCAGCAGCGGGTCGCCGCCCCGGTCCGCGACCCGCCGTTCCACGAGCACGAACACCGCGGCCAGGGCCACACCGCAGGCGATGCACGCGAAGACCCACGCAGGCCAGTCCTCCTGGTGCCCGAGCATCAGCGGCAGCACGACCAGGAACACCGCGGGCACGGCGACGGCCAGCCCCGCGAGGTCCAGCTTCCGACCCCGTCCCGGCACGTCGCGGGGCACCACCAGCGGCACCAGGGCCAGCACGGCCAGCCCGATCGGCACGTTGACCAGGAACACCGGCCGCCAGGACTGGCCGAACAGGTTCGCCGTCACCAGCACCCCGCCGATCACCTGCCCGGCGACGAAGCCGGAGGACAGCACGGCGGTGTACGCGCTCAGCGCCCGTGCCCGCGCCGCGCCGCTGAACCGTACCTGGATGACGCTCATGATCTGCGGCATCATCGCCGCCGCCCCCACGCCCTGAACGAACCTGGCGGCGACGAGGATCTCGATCCCGGGCGCGACGCCGCAGATCAGCGACGCGACGGTGAACACGAGGACCCCGATGAGGAACATCCGCCGCCGCCCGTACAGGTCACCCATCCGCGCGCCGGTGATCAGCATCATCGCGTAGCTGACGGTGTAGCCGGCCACCACGAGCTGCAGTTCGGCCCCCGAGGCGTGCAGCGACCGGCCGATCGTGGCCATCGCGACGTTGACGATCGTGACGTCGAGCAGCGCCATGAACTGCCCGGCCAGCAGCACGATCAGCATCAGCCACCGACCGCGCGCCGCCCCCGCGGCCTGCTCCCGCCGCAGTGAATCGGTTGTCGTGGTCATGCCACCAGGCTCCGCCCGGCCGGCCCCGCGTGCTAAGAGCCTGCTGATCCTGGTGTTGTCACTACCCGTCTGAGGGTGGATTTAGATCCCGAACGGGCCGTGGTGACTGCCCCGGCTACCCCCCGTCGCGTCTCTCCGGGAGGTGCTCCGGACGGGCGCCGGGGCTGGGGTCGTCGTAACTGCGGGCGGCCCGGTAGATCGAGATCAGCCACCCGGCCAGCAGGAGGGTCGGGACGGTCGCGATGGCGATCAGGTCGCCGAGGGATGCGGTCAGATGACTGTCCACCTTTCCCATTGTCCGCTCCCTGAGGCGGATGCGCATCACCCGGACCGGGTGGTTCTAGGCGGAACCGAGGGCTGGTCGCCGGGGCCGCCGGCTGGCTAGAGTCGGCTGCTATCAAGTCAAGGACGCCGAGTATCTAGTCAAGGACGCCGAGCGGAGGCCAGCATGACGAGTTCCCTCGTGAGCATCGGGTCTGGTGACCATCACGTGCTGGCCGTACACGGCTGGTTCGGCTCGGCCCGCGGCTGGGGCTCGCTGCCCGACTTCCTGGACCGCTCGACCTACACCTACGCCTTCATGGACCTGCGCGGCTACGGCGGCCGCAAGCAGGTGGCCGGCGAGTTCACCATGGAGGAGGCCGCGGCCGACGCGATCGCCCTCGCCGACGAGCTCGGCTGGGACCGGTTCTCGGTGATCGGGCACTCGATGGGCGGGAAGGTGGCCCACCAGGTGCTGCTGCAGGCCCCGGACCGGGTGGAGAAGCTGGTCGGCCTCAACCCGGTCCCGGCCAACGCGGTGCCCATGGACGAACAAGGCTGGCAGCTGTTCTCCGGCGCCGCGGGCAACCCGGGCAACCGGGCGGCGATCATCGACTTCACCACCGGCAGCAAGCTGACCGCGACCTTCATCAACCACGTGGTCCGGCACTCGCTGGAGAACTCCACCCAGGCGGCGTTCGCCGCGTACCTGCAGGCCTGGGCCACGTCCGACTTCTCGGACAAGGTCCAGCCCGGCACGAGCACGCCGGTGAAGCTGATCGTCGGGGTGAACGACCCGGCCCTGTCCGCCGACGTGATGGAGCAGACCTGGCTGGTCTTCTTCCCCGAAGCCGAGATGACGATCCTGCCCGACGCCGGGCACTACCCGATGTTCGAGTCGCCGGTGTCGCTCGCGACGTCGATCGAGGAGTTCCTGGGGCGCGGTTGATGACGGCGGCCCGCCCCGACACCGAGGTCGTCTTCGACCCGGCGACGTACGTGGACGGGGTGCCGTTCGAGGCGCTGGCCCGGCTGCGTCGCGAGGCCCCGGTGGCGTGGGTGCCCGAGATCCCGGTGCTGGGCTGGCCGGAGGGCCCCGGGTTCTGGCTGGTGCTCAGGCACGCCGAGGTGGAATCGGTGCTGCGGCGGCCCGAGCTGTTCTCCTCCGCGCTGGGCGCGACCCAGATCCGGGACCCGGCCACGCCCGGGGCGCTGCGCTACGTCCGGCGGATGATGCTCAACATGGACCCGCCCGAGCACTCCCGGCTGCGGCGGCTGCTCAGCCGGTCGTTCACCCCGCGGGCGATCGCCCGGCTCGAGGACCGCATCCGAGGGCACGCCCGGGCCATCTGCGACCGCGTGTTCACCGGCCCGCGCGGCGAATGCGACTTCGCCAAGGACGTGGCCGCCGACCTGCCCCTGCTCGCGCTGGCCGACGTGCTCGGCGTGCCCGAGCAGGACCGCTGGCTGCTGTTCGACTGGTCCAACCGGGTGATCGGCTACCAGGATCCCGACTACGCCTCCTCGGCCGAGTTCGACCCGGCCGCGGGTACGGCCATGGCCCGCGAGGCCCTGGCCGAGCGGCCCTCTCCCGGCCCCGGCGGGCGGATGCCGGACCCGCGCACCCGGGAGGGCATGCCGGACCTGTACGCCTACGCTCACCTGCTCGCCGAGGAGAAACGCCGACGGCCGGGGGACGACGTGATGTCGATCCTGCTGGCCCAGCCGGACGAGGGCGGCGCCCGGGTCTCGGTGGCCGAGTTCGAGAACATGTTCTGGCTGTTTGCCGTGGCCGGCAACGAGACCCTGCGCAACGGCCTGCCCGGTGCGTGCGTCGCGCTGCTCGAGCACCCGCGGGCGCAGGACGAACTGCGCGCCGACCCGGCCCTGCTGGCCGTCGCGGCCGACGAGATGCTGCGCTGGTGGACGCCGGTGATGACGTTCCGCCGGACCGCGGCGGAAGACGGTG
>Ga0306924_10000696_pt1 | contig 28995 bp, 23 predicted proteins | sample sta12Can44000111_FD_203756 | JGI IMG/M metagenome (GOLD analysis project Ga0306924, IMG submission 203756) | Lab enrichment of tropical soil microbial communities from Luquillo Experimental Forest, Puerto Rico - statanox.12C.anox.44.000.111 (v2)... | ecosystem: Environmental > Terrestrial >... | reverse complement strand
TTTCCTCCGGCGGGCGCTTGCGGCAGGTGCGGACGATGAATTCCAGCGTGCCGAAATGCACCGTCGCCCCCACCGGAGCCTCGATGGACATCACCCGGCCGGTCACCTTGTCCATACCTTGGAGAATCGCGGTGTCGAACTGAAGATCGGGCGAGCGCTCGTCGGAATCGAGCGACAAAGGCGCGGCCTTATTGACGGTCGGCGGAGGCAAGGGCGCCGAGGCCGGAGCCGGCGCCTGATTGGCGGCCCAGGCGATATCGCCAGCCAACAACAATCCCGCCGCGATCAGGCCGATATGCCTCACTGCGGCGCGTCCTGGGAAGCGGGAGCATCGGTGGCAGGCTTAGCCGCCGGCTTGGAATTGGCATCATCGCCGCTGGTGGCCAGGAAGATCACCTTGCCCACCATGTCCTCGAGCGACTGATAGGTCTTGGTCTTTTCGATCGCCCCACCGGCCGCGATGGTCTGCGGGCTGTGACCGGGGATCAGCTTGACGAATTTGCCGCCCAGCAGGCCTTCGGAATCCACCACCGCCACCGTATCCACCGGCAGATGAATATCGGGGGTGATGGACATGGAGACCACGGCGTTAAAGGTGGTGCTGTCGATCTTCTGATCCAGCACGGTGCCGACCTTGATGCCGTTGATGCGCACATCGGCGCCATTGGCCAGACCGCCGACGCTTTGGAACGCGGCCTGGATCTGATAGCCCTTCACGGTGCCCAGATCGGCCTGGGAATAGGCGAACACCAGGAAAAAGCCGGCGACCAGAAGGACCACGGCCCCCATGATGGTTTCGATGAGATTCCTGCCCATGGTTGGCGTCTCTCTTCGGCCCGGTTAAGGAGCCGAGCCTCCTTGCTGCGTCTGCTGTTTCGCCCGGCGGTTTTCGCCCATGGCGATGATTTGTTCCAGGATGTCCTGCACGTTCACGGAATCCTGACTGTACTGGAACATCTGCCCGGTCTTCAGCAGATCATCCTCGCCGCCCGGCTGAACGGCGATGAATTTGCTGCCCATCAGCCCATCGGTCTGAATCACCGCCGAGCTGTCCACCGGAATAGCGATGCCGTTCTGGACCCGCAAGGTCAGCACGGCGCGGAAATGGTCATCCAGCCCCTGAGCCACCACCTTGCCGACCGACACCCCAGCCAGGCGCAGATCGCTGCCGACATTGATGCCGTCCGCCTTGTTGAAGCGGACCTGAAGGTCATAGCCGTCCATCTTGTCACGATGACGGCCCGTGCCATAGGCGATGCCCAGCACGGCCAAACCAATCAGCACCACAAGGGCGCCGATGGCGGTTTCACGTTCCCTGCTGCCGATCACGGCCGCGATACTCCCTATCCGGGGCTTTAGGGCTGCCAGGCCTCGTAATCGCCGGTGGCCTTGGCGCGTTCACCGCCGCGCAGATCATGGCCGGCAGGCAGATAAGCGGCATTGGTGCCGGTCGGATTGGCGCGATGCTCCGCCACCCAAGGTTTCTCGGGGTCGGCGGCCAGCGGCGCATCAACGGTGTAATGCAGCCAGGCATGCCATTCCGGAGGAACGCGAGACCCCTCGACCGGGCCATTATACAGCACCCAGCGGCGGGTACGGCGGCCCTTCACGGCCTTGCGCTCGATATAATAGCGGTTGCCCTGCTGATCAGTGCCAACCTTCGTGCCATTGAACCAGGTGAACAGCAACGTGCCAATGCTCATCGGTCGGTTCCTTGAATGATGCGCCGGCGGAAAAAGCCGCCAGGGAGAATTCCGATGGGGGAATATGGCAAATGCGGACAGGCGCGTCCAGAGCCGAAGCCCCTTCCCGCCCCGCATTTTTGCGATCAACCACATTTCATATGAAAGCCTATTAAATTTGACACACAAGATGATGTGTTCCGCATGCGGAAAGAATCAAAATCTCGTTGATCCTGTCACCCCACTGACATACCGTGTGGCTCTGTCCTGACGACGACACAAGATATTGTGCGCTCCGTGACATCCGCTTGGGGGGATGACGAGAAAGCGCCAGTGTTGCCGTTTGGGTTCCATTTCATATCTGGGGTGAAGGAAACATGCGCATCCAACGTCATTTTACGACCGCCGGCCAGTCTCCTTATGAGAGCATTGGCTTCCGCACCACCGCCTCCGAAATCCGCAATCCCGATGGGTCGGTGGTGTTCTCGCAGAGTGACATCGAGGTGCCCACCGACTGGTCGCAGGTCGCCTGCGACGTCCTGGCCCAGAAGTATTTCCGCCGCGCCGGCGTGCCCGCCGCCAACGACCTGAAGCCGGTCCGCGAGAAGGGCGTGCCCGAATGGCTGTGGCGCAAAGAGAAGGCCGCCGAGGCCAAGACCACCGGCGAGAACTCCGCCAAGCAGGTGTTTGATCGTCTGGCCGGCACCTGGACCTATTGGGGCTGGAAGGGCGGCTATTTCGACGCCGAGGACGACGCCCAGACCTTCTATGACGAAATGCGCTATATGTTGTGCCAGCAGATGGGCGCTCCCAACAGCCCGCAATGGTTCAACACCGGCCTGCATTGGGCCTATGGCATCGACGGCCCCAGCCAGGGTCACTTCTATGTCGATTATAAGAGCGGCAAGCTGGTGAAGTCGGAAAGCTCGTACGAGCATCCGCAGCCCCATGCCTGCTTTATTCAGTCGATCCAGGACGATCTGGTCAACGAAGGCGGCATCATGGACCTGTGGGTCCGCGAAGCCCGTCTGTTCAAGTACGGCTCGGGCACCGGCACCAACTTCTCGAACCTGCGCGGCGAAGGCGAAAAGCTGTCGGGCGGCGGCAAGTCCTCGGGCCTGATGAGCTTCCTGAAGATCGGCGACCGCGCCGCCGGTGCCATCAAGTCGGGCGGCACCACCCGTCGCGCCGCCAAGATGGTGGTGGTTGATGCCGACCATCCCGATATCGAGAACTTCATCGGCTGGAAGGTCGCCGAAGAGCAGAAGGTGGCCGCCTTGGTCTCCGGCTCGCGTCTGGCCAACCAGCATATGAATCTGGTGATGGAGGCCTGCCGCTCGTGGGATGGCGCTTCTGACTCCGACGACCGCTGGGATCCCAAGGTCAATAAGGGTCTGAAGAAGGCGATCATCGAGGCCCGCAAGGCGCAGATTCCGGAAAACTACATCCAGCGCGTGATTCAGTTCGCCAAGCAGGGCTATACCGAAATCCAGTTCCCGGTGTTCAACACCGACTGGGATTCCGAAGCCTATCTGACCGTGTCGGGCCAGAACTCGAACAACACCGTGCGCGTCACCAACGCCTTCCTCGACAAGGTGCTGGCCGACGGTGACTGGGACCTGATCCGCCGCATCGACGGCAAGGTTGCCAAGACCATCAAGGCCCGCGACCTGTGGGAACAGATCGGCGAGGCCGCCTGGGGCTGCGCCGATCCCGGCCTGCAGTTCGACACCACCATCAATGAATGGCACACCTGCCCCGAGTCGGGCCGCATCAACGCCTCGAACCCCTGCTCGGAATATATGTTCCTGGACGACACCGCCTGCAATCTGGCGTCCTTGAACCTGATCGCCTTCCGCAATACCGACGGCTCCTTCGATCTCGAAGGCTACAAGCATGCCGTGCGTCTGTGGACCGTGGTTCTGGAAGTTTCGGTGCTGATGGCCCAGTTCCCCTCGGCCCAGATCGCCCAGCTGTCCTACGACTTCCGCACCCTGGGCCTCGGCTACGCCAACATTGGCGGCCTGCTGATGGCTTCGGGCATGGCCTATGACAGCGATGTCGGCCGCGCCTATGCCGGTGCCCTGACCGCCATCATGACCGGCGTGTCCTATGCCACCTCGGCCGAGATGTCCAAGGAGCTGGGCCCCTTCCCCGGTTATGCCAAGAACGCCGACGCCATGCTGCGGGTGGTCCGCAACCATCGCCGCGCCGCCTATGGCATGGCGGCTGGCTATGAAGGCCTGACCGTGTTCCCGGTGCCGCTCGACTCTGTCAATTGCCCCGACGAAGCCCTGGTCACCGCCTCTCGCGAGGCCTGGGACGAGGCTCTGCGCCTGGGCGAGGAATTCGGCTTCCGCAATGCCCAGACTTCGGTCATCGCCCCCACCGGCACCATCGGCCTGGTGATGGATTGCGACACCACCGGCATCGAGCCCGACTTCGCCCTGGTGAAGTTCAAGAAGCTGGCCGGCGGCGGCTATTTCAAGATCATCAACCGCATGGTGCCGCAGGCCCTCGAAACCCTGGGCTACAACGCCTCGGACGTCGAAGAGATCGTGCGCTACGCCGTCGGTCACGGCACGCTGAAGGGTGCGCCGCATATCAACCATGACAGCTTGCGCGCCAAGGGCTTCAACCCCGAAGCCATCGAGCGTCTGGAACAGGCTGCGGCCAACGCCTTCGACATCAAGTTCGCCTTCAACAAATATACCCTGGGCGAGCAGTTCTGCACCGAGGTGCTGAAGTTCACCCCGGCCCAGCTGGACGACCTGTCCTTCGACATGCTGATCGCCCTGGGCTTCACCAAGGCGCAGATTGACGAAGCCAACACCTATGTCACCGGCGCCATGACCCTGGAGGGTGCTTCCTTCCTGAAGACTGAGCATCTGCCGGTGTTCGATTGCGCCAGCCCCTGCGGCAAGCTGGGCAAGCGTTCGCTGTCGGTCGATAGCCACATCAAGATGATGGCCGCCGCTCAGCCTTTCATCTCGGGCGCGATCTCCAAGACCATCAACATGCCTAACTCGGCCAGCGTCGAGGACTGCAAGGACGCCTATATGGCTTCCTGGAAGCTGGGCCTGAAGGCCAATGCCCTTTATCGCGACGGCTCCAAGCTCAGCCAGCCCCTGCAGGCGGCTCTGCTGGACGATGCCGGCGAGATGGCCGAGGACTTGGCCGACAAGCCGATGGCCGCCCGCGCCGAGATCGTCGCCGAGCGGATCGTCGAGCGGGTCATCGCTGCCGCCCGCCGCAAGCTGCCGGATCGCCGCAAGGGCTACACCCAGAAGGCCATCGTCGGCGGCCACAAGGTCTATGTCCGCACCGGCGAATATGAAGACGGCAAGCTGGGCGAGATCTTCATCGACATGCACAAGGAGGGTGCCGCCTTCCGCGCTATGATGAACAACTTCGCCATCGCCGTGTCGATCGGCCTGCAGTACGGCGTGCCGCTGGACGAGTTCGTCGAGGCCTTCACCTTCACCCGCTTCGAGCCTTCGGGCATGGTCGAGGGCAACCAGACCATCAAGATGTCGACCTCGATCCTGGACTATATCTTCCGCGAGCTGGCGATTTCCTATCTGGGCCGCAACGATCTGGCCCATGTCACCCCGCCGGACCTGACACCGGACAGCATCGGCCGCGGCAATTCGGAGGGCAATCTGCCGGCCACCAGCTTGGGCTCGATGGTCGAGAAGCTGGCCAGCCGCGGCTATATGCGTTCGTCCAACCTGCTGGTCCTGAAGGGCGGCAATCTGGGCGGCGGCATGGTTGCCACGGCCCAGACAGCGACGGCCTCGTCGGCCGGCACCGTAGTCGAGCAGTCGGTGACCGCCGTGTCCTATGACACCGAAGGCCTGATCCGCGAGTTCGACGCCCGCGCCGAACAGATCCGCGAAGCCCGCTTGAAGGGCTATGAGGGCGACGCTTGCGGCGAATGCGGCAACTTCACCCTGGTGCGCAACGGCACCTGCCTGAAGTGCAACACCTGCGGCAGCACCAGCGGTTGCTCGTGATCGGCCAAGGCCTGTTTGATGAGTAGCGCAGCATAGTTTGGCCAAAGCGACGCATAGTTTGGCCCAAACGACACGAAAACCCGCCGCACCCCAATCGGGAGCGGCGGGTTCAGTGTTTTAAGGCACGCGTTTAGACGCCGCTCAGCAGGCGGGAAACCTCAGTCACCCCCCCCCATTCCTCATCCGTCAGATCGCCACTGGTCTCCGCAAAGACCAATGTTGAATCACGTCCGCACCAGTTTGGGAATCTCCTTTGTCAACAGGACCTAGTTCACTTGCGCAGCGAGTTGAGCTGCTTCGCCCGCTGACTGCATCATCTGCGTCTTCAGGTACATCGATGCCTTGGCAACGCTGGGGTGGTTTTATGAGGCCCGCAAGCTGTTCGAAAAGCGCAATGCCCTTGGCCTGTTGCCCGAGGATATCGATCCGCATTCCGGCGAACTTTGGGGGAGTTTCCCTCAGACCTATTCCATGGTCGGTCTGATCAATTGCGCCATGCCGCTTTCCAAAAATTGGGGCGGGTGATTTCTAGCTCTTAACGCCGACGCATATGGGACCGCAGAGGCGCTTACGATTTGAGGCTAACAATTGAGCTCTCTCCGCCCGAAGCCGTCATGCAAAACCACCAATATCGTGCGGCAGCTCGGCGGGATGAGTGATTGTTTTGTCTTTCGCTTCGATTTCTTAATGCTCTTTCGTGATCTATGCATTTGTTATCATATCATCTGATAACAGACTTATTGGCCACAATGAGCAAGAATCGACAAATTGTCACATGGCTAAGTGGCAAAGTATTCGGCAACCATTCTCATATTTCCATTTGCGACAAATGGATTTTTTGTCTGATACCTACGATCTGTGGCATCCATCATTAGCCATACCACCCGCCTTCGACCTTGTCGCTTGCCCCGTTGCCATGCTTAAATTCCATTTACAGTAGATGAGAACAATGCCAGCCTCTCTCTATGGGTGGCATTTTTGGTAAGAAAGTTTGAGTTCCCTGATTTCTGTGATGGCAACCTGGGAATAAAATATGGGCATAAGAAACAAAAAAGACGATCAAGGTGGGCGCTCCCCGGTGAATTCGCTTGAGCCTGATTTTGAGACAATATTTAGATCTGTTCCTGGGTTGTATCTTGTTCTTGATCGAACTTTCCGGGTGGTCGGCGCCAGTGATGCCTATTTGCGGGCAACGAAAACAGCCAGAGAGGGTGTTCTCGGGCGCGGCATTTTTGAAATTTTCCCCGACAATCCGGATGATCCCACCGCCGACGGCGTCCGCTATCTGAAGGCGTCGCTGCTACGCGTTTTGCAAAGCGGCAAGGCGGACGTCATGGCCGTGCAGAAATATGACGTTCGCAAGCCCGAGGCTGAAGGCGGCGGCTTTGAGGCCCGTTATTGGAGCCCGATCAACTCGCCTGTGCTGGGGGAGAATGGCGGCGTCGCCTATATCGTGCATCGGGTCGAAGACGTCACCGAATTCATCCAGTTGAAACAGCAGGAGGGCGAGCACGACGCCTTGCGCGAACGGGCTTCGCAGATGGAGGCCGAGATCTATGCCCGTGGGCGCGAGGTTGCAGAGGCCAATATCAAGCTGAAGCAGGCCAACGACGACCTGGAGCAACTGTACCAGAAGACACGGGAACTCGACGAATTGAAGACCCAGTTCTTCGCCAATGTTAGTCACGAACTGCGCACTCCCCTGACCCTGGCCGACGGTCCTGTCGCCAAATGCCTGAAGCGGACCGATCTGCCCGACGACATGCGCCACGATCTAGACATCGCCCGGCGGAACATCCGTCTGCTCCAGCATCATGTTGACGATCTGCTTGATATCGCCAAGCTCGAAGCCGGGCGGATGAAGGTCGAATATTCCGAACTGGATCTCGTCCGCCTGGTCCGTTTTCTGGCGGCGCATTTCGAGTCGCTGGCCGAGGAACGAGGGATCACCTATCAGCAGCATCTGCCCGAAACCCTGACGGCTCAGGTCGATCCCGAGAAGTACCAGCGCATTTTTCTGAATCTGCTCTCCAATGCGTTCAAGTTCACCCCCGAGGGCGGATGCATCTCCATCTCGCTGGCGGAGCAAGGCGATCTGGTGGTGCTGGAGGTCAGAGACAACGGTCCCGGCGTTCCCGAACATATGCGCTCCAGCATCTTCGAGCGTTTTCGGCAAGTGGATGGCGGTTTGCAGCGGCGTCATGGCGGCACCGGCCTGGGACTGGCCATTGTTTGGGAGTTCGTACAGCTGCAGGGCGGCTCGGTGAGCGTAGAGAAAGCCGATGGCGGCGGCGCGTTGTTCACCGTCGTTCTTCCTCGCAGGGCTCCGCCGGACAGCCAGCTTTATCCTTTGCCGCCCTTGTTGAGCGACGTGGCGGACCGGCAACTCGCCAGTCTGAAAGTTGGGCAGCCCCTTATTCAAAACGACAGACCTGTTCCTGGTGATCGCCCTCTGGCCTTGGTGGTTGAGGACAACGCGGATATGAGCAGCTTCATCCGCGAGGTGCTGGGGACGCATTTTCGCCTTGTGTACGCTTTCGACGGGAAAGAGGGGCTGGAAAAAGCCGTTCTGTACCGTCCCGATCTGATCGTCACCGACGTGATGATGCCGGGTATGAGCGGCGATCAGATGGTGCAAGAAATCCGCACCAGAAAAGATATGACGGAAATCCCGATCATCGTGCTGACGGCCAAAAGCGATGAAGCCTTGCGGGTCAGGCTGCTGAGCCAGAAGGTGCAGGATTATCTGCCGAAGCCGTTTTCCGCCGATGTGCTGCTGGCGCGGGCCATCGGCCTGACGGCAGACTGGCAACGCAAGGCGAAGGCTTTGCTCGAAAGTGAAAAGCGCTTCCAGGCGACCTTCGAACAGGCGGCTGTCGGCATCGCTCATCTGGCGCTGGACGGACGATGGCAACAGATCAATCACCGGCTTTGCGCCATTCTGGGCTATAGCGCCAAGGAGTTGCAGCAACACGGCTTCCGCGATGTCGCCCATCCCGACGATGTCGATCTGGACCATGCGCCTTTTGAGAGCCTGCTGGCGAACGAGATCAGCACCTTCACGCTTGATAAGCGCTATCTGCGCAAAGGCGGAGGCATGGTGTGGATCGCCCAGACCGTGTCTCTGGTGCGCAATGATGACGGCAGTCCAGCTTATTTCATCGTGGTGCTGGAGGATATCCAGCGCCGCAAGGATGCCGAGGCCGAGGTACGCGCCTTGAACGCCGACCTGGAACGGAAGGTTGCCGCCCGCACCCAGGCTCTTCAGATCGCCAATCAGGAACTGGAGAGTTTCGCCTATGCAGTGTCGCACGATCTGCGGGCGCCATTACGGGCGATGCTGGGCTTCGGTCAGGCGATCTTGGAAGACTGCGGAGGCGATCTCCGCCCGGAGGGGCGAGCCTATCTGGACGAAATCCTCAAGGCCAGCACCCAGATGGGAGAGCTGATCAACGGCCTGCTCACCCTGTCGCGCTGTACCCGCAGCGAGTTGCGGCATGATCTGGTCGATCTGACCATTCTGGCGGCAGAGATCATCGACGAATTGTCGAAGACCGAACCCGGCAGGCATGTGGAAACCCAGATTACTCCGGGACTTTTTGCCTGGGGAGACCGGCGTATGATCGAATCGGTTTTCCGCAATCTGCTCGGCAATGCCTGGAAATACACCGGCAAGACCGAAAATCCCGCCATTCGCGTTTATGGCGAGAACGATGGCGGCCAGATTTTCTTTTGCATCGCCGACAACGGCGCCGGTTTCGATGTGAAATTCGCAGACAAACTCTTCAAGCCGTTCTCTCGCCTGCATCGCCAGGACGAGTTTCCCGGCATCGGCGTCGGTTTGGCCACGGTGCGGCGCATCATACAGCGGCATGGCGGCGAGATCCGAGCATTCGGCGAGCCGGGACAGGGGGCGACCTTCCGCTTCTCGCTCCCCGTCACGCCTCCACAATCCGAGGAGACGGCATGATGCAGGCGAAAACAATTCTGCTGGTGGAGGACAACCGTCAGGACGAGATGCTGATCCTGCGAGGATTGCGCAAAATCAATCTTGCCAATCAGGTCGATGTCGCCCGCGATGGCCAGCAGGCTCTCGACTATTTGTTCCGCGAGGGCGATTTCGCCGACCGGCCCGGTCAGGATTTGCCGGCCGTGGTTCTGTTGGACCTGAGCCTGCCCCGCATCAATGGCCTGGATGTTTTAAAGCGGGTCCGGGCGCATCCTCTGACGGCGCTGCTCCCGATCGTCATCCTGACCTCCTCGGACGAGGAAAAGGATCGGCTGACCGGTTACGAAGAGGGCGCCAACAGCTTCGTACACAAACCTCTGAACTTTGCCGAATTCGCGGAAACAGTGGCTCGGCTTGGCATCTATTGGTTGGCCACCAACGAACCGCCGCATGGATGATTGCGATGCCAGACAACATCAACATTCTCGTCATCGAAGACGCTCAGGCCGACTTTCTGCTGGTTCAGCGGCAGCTGCAAAAGCAAGGAATCTCCGGGCATTTTCGTCGGGTCGATTCCCAGGCCAGATTTGAAGAAGCGCTGGGTTCGGAACGATGGGACATCATTCTGTCCGACTATAACGTGCCTGGTATGGATATCCGCGAGAGCCTGGGGTTCCTGCGTATCTTCTGGCCGCATCTTCCCGTCATCCTGATTTCCGGCAGCATCGGCGAGGAAGAGGCCGTTGAACTGTTAAAACTGGGGGCGTGGGATTTCATCCTTAAGGACAGGTTGGGGCGGCTGGGGTCTGCGATTCACCGGGCCTTGACGGACGTCAAAGAGCATGCCGCCCGTCATGGTGCGGAACTGGCTCTGCAGTTCAGTCAGGAGCGCTTCCAACTGGCGCTTCAAGGGGCCAATGACGGGCTCTGGGATTGGAACCTGGAGACGAATTCGGTTTTCTATTCGCCCCGCTGGAAGGCCATTCTGGGCTATGCTGAAACCGAGTTGGAAGCCTCGCCGCTGACCTGGATCAATCTGTTGCATCCAGACGACAGCGCCGTCGTTCAGAACCGGATATCGCGTTTCCTGATTTCCAACGGCGATCATATCGAGCTGGAATTCCGTCTCCGCCACAAGGATGGCAGCTATCGCGAGATTACCGCCAAATCCTTTCTGATGCGGGATGCGGATGGAAAGGCGAAGCGCCTGATCGGCACCCATGTCGACGTGACCGAACGAAAGAATGCGGAGCTGAAACTGAGGCTGGCCACAGAGGTCTTCCTGAATACTCTGGAAGGCGTCTTCGTCACCGATCCTCAAGGGCATTTCCTGACCGTCAATCCCGCATTCACGACGATCACGGAATATGAGGAAGCCGAGGTTCTGGGCCGGAATGTTCGGCTGTTGCAATCGGGCAAACAGGACCGGGCCTTCTATCAGGCCATGTGGCAGGAACTGCTGACGACCGGAAGCTGGCAGGGCGAGATTTGGAACCGGCGCAAAAGCGGCGAAATCTATCCCGAGTGGCTCAGTATCAGCAGCGTGCAAGGCGTGGCGGGAAATGTCATCAATTATGTCGGCGTATTCAGCGACTTATCCCGGATCAAGCAATCCGAGGCCGAGCTTCATCATCTGGCGCATCACGACCCTTTGACCGGCCTGCCCAATCGGCTGTTGTTGAGGTCCAGGCTAGACCATGCGCTGGAACGGGCGGAACGGGAACAAAGCCGCTGCGCGGTGCTGTTCATCGATCTCGACCATTTCAAGGTCGTCAACGACAGCTTGGGGCATCGCAGTGGGGACGAACTGCTGCAGACGGCCAGCCGCCATCTCCGCGAACGTCTGCGCGACATCGACACGTTGGCACGGCTGGGGGGCGATGAATTCATCGTCGTTCTGGATGACGTGAACCGGGTCGAGGATGCCGCCAGTGTCGCTCAGGACTTGATTGGCCGCCTCAATACGCCTTTCCGTCTTTCCAACGGACATGAGGTCCGCCTGGGTGGCAGCATCGGCATCAGCCTTTATCCCGACGACGGCGACACCAGCGACCTGCTGATCCAGCATGCCGACAGCGCTCTCTATCAGGCGAAGGAGGCCGGTCGGAACACCTATCGCTTCTACACCAAGGCCCTGACCCATATTGCCAGCGAGCGGCTGATGCTGGAGACCGGCCTGCGGCGTGCCTTGGAAAACAAAGAGTTTCTTTTGCACTATCAGCCGGTGACCGATGTCGAAGGCCGGATTCGTGGGGTCGAGGCCCTGGTGCGCTGGGCCAGCCCCAAGGAAGGTCTGATCGCGCCGGGCCGCTTCATCCCGATTGCCGAGGAAACCGGGCTCATCGTCCCCTTGGGGGAATGGGTTCTGCAGGAAGCCTGCACTCAAATGAGACGCTGGCTGGATTCGGGGCTGCAACTGCAGACCATGGCGATCAACCTCTCACCTCGGCAATTCCGCGAGGCGAAGCTACATAAGAGCATTCGCGGTATCCTTGACGACACCAAGCTTTCTGCCGAATACGTCGAATTGGAAATCACCGAAAGTGCGTTGATGGCGCAAGGAGCCGATGCCGAGGGCCAGCTTTTCGCCCTCAAGGATCTGGGCTTGCGTCTGTCGATCGACGATTTCGGAACCGGCTATTCATCGCTGGCTAATCTCAGGCGTTTTCCTCTCGATACGCTGAAGGTTGACCAAAGCTTCGTGCGCGACATTCCCCATGACACAGCGGCAAAAGAAATCGCCGCGACGATTGTCGCCATGGCACGGGGGTTGAATTTGGCGGTTCTGGCAGAAGGCGTTGAAAAGAAAGAACAGTTCGACTTCATGCTCAGTCTCGGCTGCGATTTTTTTCAGGGATACTATCTGTCGAAGCCAGGAGAGAAAGAGATCATCTCGGATAAGATATCCAAGGAATTCCTGCCTGTTCATTGACTGACGTGGTACGGCCGTTCTGAGTTGGGCCATCCCTCTGGGCAAAAGGTGCCAGTCAGCGGCTTGAGCTCTGTCCCGGCAGGGGCGTCGGCGATGCCAAACATCAGTTCAAGTTCTTTGTTACCGTCATTTGTTGCCTAAGTATTTGGCAGAAAAAACTATTTTCCACAGGCAGAAATAATCACGGAGCACTTTTCCATACCGTCATACGGCCCTTTGTCCAGACATGACCTTTTTGATCAGCGCATTGTCCCTTCGATAAGTAGACGGTTCGCAGAGGGGTTGTAAAAATGGCGTCAATAAACAAGGAGGGGCCATCATTGGCCCATGCGCGCGGTTCTTTTTGACCGCGAGATGAAAAGGCAATGGCGATGAATTTGACCAACGTCGTCCATATCGATTTTACAAACCCTCTCCAAAGCAAGGAAAGCGCCTTTCCGGATCAGGACGCGCTGTTTTCGATCGCCTATATCTCTCCATATACCGATTTCGAATCGGCTGTTGGCATCATCCGCGACAGCCTCGGCAATCGCCCCATGGTCGCAGTGACCACGGCGGGTGAGCTTTGCGAAATGAACGAGGTAGCGGAACGGCTTTACAAAAATGCCGGCGATAACCGACAGACCGCGGTCATTCAAAGTCTCCACCGGGACTTGATTTCCGACGTCGGTATTTACGCCATCCCGCTGCATAACGAAGATATTCGAGGCAAGGCCTCGCCCATCAGTCGTGCCGAACGATTGGCTCGGATCAAAGCGTCTTTGAGTGCGGTGACGCCTCACTTCCCCATCGACAGCTCCGATACCATCGCCCTGACCTTTATCGACGGCGTGTCGGCCTGCGAAAGCTATTTTATGGAGGCCGTTTACCAGTCGGGACGCTTCCCCTGTTTGTTCATCGGCGGCTCTGCTGGCGGGAAGTTCGATTTCAAGGCGACCTATGTCTATGACGGACAGCGCGTGCTGGAAAACCATGCCGTCGTCGCATTCCTCAAACTGGCCCCAGGCAAACGCTTTTCCGTGCTGAAAAGCCAGAATTTCCACCGCACTGAGAAATCCTTCGTGGTACTAAAAGCGGATCCCGATCACCGTTTCATTTCCACTATCGTCGATCCCGAGACGCTGGCGGTGCAGCCTGTGATTTCCGGCATGGCTCAGGTTCTCGGCTGCGCGCCGGCAGAGCTTGACCAGCGGCTAGAGAATTACACCTTTGGGATTGATCTGGATGGTGAAATCTATATCCGCTCGGTCGCCGGCATCGACCGCGATAAAGGGACCGTCTCCTTTTATTGCGACGTCAATGCCGGAGACCGCCTCTATCTCTTAGAAAAACTGGATTTCGCAGAGCAAACCCGTCACGACTATCAGGCTTTTCTAAAAGGCAAGCCGCATCCGGTGGCAGGTATCCTGAATGACTGCATCTTGCGCCGTCTGAACAACGCCGATCAATTGGACAAGATCAATGGGTTATGGGGATGCCCGGTCGCCGGTTTTTCCACTTTTGGCGAGTTGTTCGGCATCAACATTAACCAAACCCTGTCGGGTTTGTTTTTCTTCGATGTGCCTGAAGGGAGCGTTTTTTCCGACCCCTTCATGGATAGCTTTCCGGTCCAGTACGGCCGTTTTGCCAATTATTTCACCTCATGCCGGCTCAACCGGGTCGAGTTGCTGAACCGGCTGCGCGCAAAAACCGATCAGAGTCTGATCGATCAATTCGCCGAAATGGACAACAGCTCCGAGGAGATCGATTCGCTGGTGATCCAGGCCCGTATGGAAAAAGCTCTGCGGACCAGCCAGCGGCGCCTGGAGACCATCACGTCCAGTCTGTTCGACAGCGTTTTGCTGATCAATGGCGAGGGCCAGGTGATGTTCAGCAACCCTGCAGCCCGGCAGTTCCTCGGCATGGATACCCCCGAGACCTATCGTCTGGATGAGTTGATACGCTTGATCGTCGCAGGACGGGAGGTGTCGTTCGAAGCCTCTATCGTCAAGCGCGCCATCACTTTACGACAGGCGTTTTCAGATCATGACGCCCTATTCCGTCTCTCCGGTCAGCGGGATGTCCCAGTCAGCTATGCCGTCGCCCCGATTCGCGAGGAACAGGAGTTTGGCGGCGTCGTCATTTCCTTCCGCAGCATTGAGGCTCTCAAGATTGCTCAGCGAGAAGCCGAACAGGCTTCCCGTCTCGCCAGCGTCGGTCAACTTGCCGCCGGCATTGCCCATGAGATCAACACGCCGATCCAGTATGTCGGGGATAATCTGCGTTTTATCCTGAAGTCTCTCGGGCAGGTTTCGGCCATTTTCGAACATGTCCATGAACTGGTCGCCAGCAATCGTCTTTCCCCCGAGGACGAGCGCGGCTTCCGGGAAATGTTTGCCCGCTATGATCTGGAATATCTGCTGGGAGAGCTGCCGGTCGCCACCTCCCAATCTCTGGAGGGTGCCGAGCATGTCGCCGGCATCGTGCGCTCGATGAAAGAGTTTTCCCATCCCGGCACCATGGCCAAAACGGTGACGGACATCAATCACGCCCTGGAAAGCACGGTCACAATTTCGCGAAACGAATGGAAGCAATTCGCTCTGGTCGAAATGGATCTGGCGCCGGATCTTCCGCCCGTCGAATGCTTTGCCTCCGACATCAATCAGGTTTTCCTCAACCTGATCGTCAACGCCGCCCAAGCCTTATCCGAACAGCATGCGCATGATCGCAGCCGCGGTACGATCCGCGTCTCCAGCCGCCGCAAAGGTGAGTCCGTCGAGATTCACATATCCGATGACGGACCAGGCGTCCCATCCCAACTGCGCGACAAGATTTTTGATCCCTTCTTCACCACCAAAGCCGTTGGCAAGGGCACTGGCCAGGGGCTGGCCCTGTGCCTGAACACCGTCGTCAACAAGCATGGCGGCAAGCTGTATCTGGGCGCTCAGGATGGACCGGGAGCGACCTTCGTGGTTTCACTCCCCATCTCCAGTCCTCTGCCCGATCCGACGCAACATATCCTTTCCGAAGGCGAAGGCATCTGAGATGGCCACGGACATTCTGATCATAGATGACGATCTCAATCTGCTGGCGGCAATGAAGCGGCAGCTGAGGGGGCGCTTCCCTCTGCGCACAGTAGAGGGCGGCGAGGCGGCGATCGCCCATTTGAAAGAGACGCAAGAGCCCCCAGCCGTGATCGTCTGCGACATGCGCATGGGCGGCATCGATGGCGTCGAAACCCTGCGGCAGGCGAAAGATCTGGCTCCCGACGCCGTGCGCCTGATGCTTACCGGCAATGCCGATATGCAGACGGCCATCGACGCCATCAACAACGGCAGTATTTTCCGCTTTCTCACCAAGCCCTGTCCACCCGCCATCCTGGAAGCCGGCTTGGAAGCCGCCCTGGAGCAGCATCGGCTGATCACGGCGGAAAGAGAACTGCTCGAAAAGACGCTGGCCGGCAGCATCAAGGTGATGATGGACCTGCTGGCGATGACCTACCCTCAAGGCTATAGCCGGGCCACGCGCATCCGGAAATGGGTCCGCAAGCTCAATACCTCGGCCAATATGCCTCATCGCTGGCAATTAGATATCGCTGCGATGCTGGCCCCCATGGGGATGATGTCCCTGCCCGACGAGATCTTAAGCAAGATTCATCGGGGGACACCACTGACCGACGCAGAGCTGCGCTTTTATGAGCGGGTTCCAGAACTCGCCCGCGACATCATTTCGAATATTCCCCGCCTGCAAGGTGTGGCGCAGATTGTCTATCTGCAAAGCCGAGGGTTTGACGGCAGCGGCTTTCCCGAGGATGGCCCAACTGGGGTCGAGATACCGATCGATGCCCGTATCCTGAAAATTTTGAACGACCTGAGCGAGATCAGCAAAGGCATGAATCCGACGGCGATCGATTTTGCGGTTCTTGAGGTCAATGCCAGTCATTACGACATGGCTCTGTTCCGCAAAATAAAAGCGACGTTGGAAACCCTGGTATCTTCCAAGAAAAAAACGCTGCAGACGGCCGTATTATTGCCCGGAATGGACCTGGCGGAGGATGTCCTGGGTAAAGGGGGACGATTGATCCTCTCCGGCTTGACGCCGCTTTCGGAAACCCACATCGAGCGCTTGAGGACGTTGGCAAAGCTCAAGCTGATCCCGGACGCAATTGTCGTCTTTTCAGATGACGAGACTTGAGCAATTCTGCGATGGCTATAATGGACGCATAGCCGTCTTGAGTGGGCCGATTGCGAGTGGGCGGCAGTAGAAGAAACCAGCCTCTAATGCCGTGCTTTCAATCCGTAGAGATCGGCAGGTTTGTCAATGTTTTCAACAACGTGATGGCTGCGGTTAATTTGTTTCATGCTGTTCGGCAAGCCGGCTGAGCCATTCCAAGTCTCCCATATTATGGAGGAACAGGATATCGGGCAGAGCCACTTCTTCGGCCAGGGAACGCCGATTTGCGGCTAACGCATGGTTGGGGCTTCCATCATAGGCCAAGCGGATCAGCCGCTGGCAGACGATCTCCTGAGACAGGCCGGACTCTGAAATGTCGGCAAGATGAGTTTGGCGTGACGACATGGTCCCCTCCCGATTTTTGAGGGCAATGAGCGATCAGGCTGACAGTAACCGTTCCGCCCGAGGCCTGTGGGTGAGAAGGCTGTGACCAAACGGTGACGAGATTGGCGGCCGCGTCTTGTCCAGATGTCCGTATGCCACTTGGAATGCCGGCTCGGTCGCCTCACATATCAAGCCATGCACTTGCATCAGGCCGACGCAAACATGAGTGCGAACTGGCTGGCGGATGGTTGCCGATATGGGGAATTTCAGGTCCGGATGCTGGAATGTGATGGTGGCTGTGGGATGCAGCCTCATCCTGGGCGGCTGTTCCTGGATGTCGGCGGATGCGCCTCCGCCCACGCAACAACCCGCCGCTGTTTCAAGACCGGCGGGAACCTCAGTGGCGTCGACCGCGCCGACGAAACCCGTGCGTCCACAGACGCCTCCGGCATCTGCCTCACCTCCTACGCCGGCCGCCAAGGCCGATCCCGCCGAACTGGTGGGCTTGAGCGAGGCCGATGTCCGTCATCTGCTGGGCGCTCCCCGCGATGAACATCCCGACGGAGCCGCCCGTGTGCAGACCTATGCCGGAGACGGCTGCAGTCTGGATATCGTGCTGTTTCTCGATGTCAGCCGCAGCGAATGGGCGGTGCTGAGCTATGACCTGACCCCGACCTCGGGCAAACGCGCCTCGGATCTCTGCTATGGCCAGATGCGAGGCAGGAAATGAGCGGCGCCAAGGCACATCTGGTCATTGTTGACGATGACGACATGCTGCGGCCGGTCTTGGTGGGCAATCTGCGGGATGCCGGCTATCTGGTTCATGACTTCCCGTCACCCGTCGCCGCCCTGACCGCCTTGACCGAGGGCAGCAGCGATAGTGCCAAGCCCGATCTGTTGATTCTGGATTGGCGGATGCCGGAGATGACCGGACTCGACTTGCTGCGACGCCTGCGCGCCGCCGGCCTGGATAGTACGGCTCTGTTCTTCACTTCTTATAACGACACGCTCTATGAGGAAGCCGCGCTGACGGTCGGAGCCGTCGACTTCATCGACAAGACCCGCAGCTACACCATTCTGCTGAAGCGGATCGAACTGATCCTGGGCCGGGTGGCGGGACCGGCTGAGCCCGAGACATTGCCGCTCATCGTCGGGCCGCTGCGCCTTGAGCTGGGAGTGCACACCGCCCTGTGGCGGGGGCGCAAAGTCGATCTGACCTATGGCGAGTTCCGCATCGTCGAGATGCTGGCGCGGTCCGGCGCCGATGTCGGTTACCGCGAAATCTATGACGTGGTGCGCGGCGAGAAATTCGTCGCCGGCGACGGGCCGGACGGCTATCGCGCCAATGTCCGCGCCATGATCAAGCGCATCCGGCAGAAATTCGTCGATATCGATCCGTCCTTCGCCGCGATCATCAATTATCCGGGCTTCGGCTATCGGTGGGGCGGCGATGCTTAGGCTTCTGCATCTTGCCGTCCGCTCGCTGACCGGAAAGTTTCTGGTTCTGGTGGCGATGTTCCTGATTGTGCCGCTGATCCTGTACGGACGCTTCGAGCGGGCGGATGCCGAGCGCCAGGCCATGCTGCTGCGGACACTTCAGGTTCAGGGGCATCTGATCGCCGAGGGACTGCGGCCATCGTTGGGCGGCGTCGGCGGGAGGGCCTTGCTGGAAGCCGGCAAAGCGGTGCGGACTCTGGCCGGAAACCAGGTGCGGTTGAAGCTGCTGTTGCGGCCGGCGGGACGCGAGGCGTCTTTCTTCCTGGTGGCGGCCAACCCGGAGATCGCGCCCGAGCAATTGGGCGGCGAGCGCGACCGTCTGGCGGCGACCGGGGTGCTGGAGCGCCTGGATGAAAGCTGTCAGGCCGAAATCCCTCTGGCGCTGCATCGCACCGGGGCGGAAGGGCAGGATGAGCTGCTGACCTCGCTCTCGTCGCTGCATACGCCGGCCGGCTGCTGGGTAATCATCACCTCTTATGCCGTCGAGGATTTGGGGGGCGACGGGTTGGCGCGGCCGTTCGTCCAGGCTCCGGAAATGCGCCTCGCCTTGCTGTGCTATGGAATCATGGCGGGCTTGCTGGCTCTGCTGCTGGGCGGCATGGCCATCAATCTGAGGGCTTTCGTCACCCTGGCGCGGAGAATCCGCCAAGGCCGCACGATCGGTCCGGCCAATTTCGCCGCCGTGGCTGGGATTCCCGAGCTGATGCCAGTGGCCCGGGAATTCGACCATATGGTGACGACGCTGGCCGCTTCGGCCACAGCCCTGCGCGAGGCGGCTGAAGACAACGCCCATGCCTTCAAGACGCCCATCGCCACCATCGTGCAATCGGTGGAACCATTGCGTCCGCTGACGGTCGGACAGCCCCGGGCCGAGCAGGCGGTGGCGGCGATCGAGCGAGCCTTGGATCGTCTGGACAGCCTGGTCGGCGAGGCCCGCCATCTCAATGAGAATGTCGCCGAACTGATGACGGCGAAGCTGTCCATCGTCGATCTGGCGGCTTTGGCCACCGATTGGGCGCTGTCCTATGACCGTCTCAATTCGGCGCGTGGAATTCGGGTGACGGCTCGGGCCGCCGCTCCGGTCCGGGTGGCGGCGACCGAGGAAAGCCTGGAGACGGTGCTGGAAAACCTGCTCGACAATGCCATCGACTTCGTGCCGCCGGGCGGCGAGGTGCGTGTCGCGGTGAAAGCCGAGGCCGACGGATGGGCTTGCCTGGCGGTCGAGGATGATGGCCCTGGTGTTGCTCCCGACCGGCTGGAAACGATTTTCCGCCGCAATGTGAGCTATCGCCCCAAGGATAAAACAGAGGGCGAGGGGCATGCCGAGCATTCCGGCATCGGATTGGCCGTGGTTCATCGCACCGCCGAACTTCTGGGCGGCAGCGCTCGTGCCGAGAACGTCGCAGGAAAGGGCCTGCGGATCACGGTTCTCCTGCCTTTGGCCTGAGCTTCCTCATTTCCGGTCACAGCTTTGTTTCAGACTGGTCGCAGGCGATCAGCTTCGGCTCCGTCTAAGCTTGGGGCGTTGAAAGACGCACCGGCCCAGATTGCTGGGCTGCTTTGTGGAGTGCCGAAATGTTGATGAAGAAATTTTCCGCCATCCCTTTGGTTCTGGTTGTCGCCTTGAGCCTTTCGGCCTGTTCGAACATGTCGCCGCGGGCGCAACGGGCATTGTCGGGAGGCGCCATCGGCGCCGCCGGTGGTGCCGGCATCGCCTATATCGCCGGCGGCCCGATCCTGGGAGCCGCGCTGGTCGGTGGCGGCGCGGGTGCCGCTGTTGGCGCCCTGATGCCTGGCAAATAGACGCCTGACGGCAATCCCGACCTATGGAGCCGGACAATGATGACAGCGAATTTCCCCAGCCTGACCGGTTTGCCCCCTGCGCAATCTTCGATGATGTCGCTGCCGATGAAGTGGCGGACCTTCGAGCGCGAGGTCGATCAGATCCTTGCCCGGCTTCGCGACGCGCATATCCGCCTGACGCTGGTTGCCATCACCATTCCTCAGTTTCTGCCGGAAACCTCGGCTCTGAAGCAATCCTCGGCGCTGACCGCCCTGGTCGAGGCGGTGCGGATGTCGGTGCCGCTGACCGACCCGGTGGGGTTGCTGGCCGGCGGCAGCGTCTGCGCCTTGCTGATGGGCACCCGGCCGCCGGGCGGACTTGGCGACATCATGGTGGTCGAGCGTCTGATGCGCCGGGTCTTTCTGGCCCTGAGCTTTCGGGACGGGATGGATCATGGCGGGCTGATCACCGAGGCGGCCCATTGCTGGGCCGGCGAGGTCGACAATGCCCTAGACCTGATCGACGGGCTTGAGGCGATCTCCATCCAAGATATCCCGGCGCTCGGCATCGTCTCGTGACGGTAGCCGATGACGCAGCGTGAATAGGTCGATCACCACTGCCAGATATGCGAAGCCTGCAAGGTCCTCCTACCGGCGGAAGCGCCTTGGCTTAAAGCCTATATCCAGGAACTGACCGGCTTTCCCGGAACCAAATCCGACGATCAGGTAGATTCCACCACTCAGGCCCTGGACTATCTGCGCAGCAAGGCAGCGGGCCGAGAGGAGACTGTCCGCGTTTAGCTGTCGCGAGAAGAAACCGGACATGACTGCATCCTTATATGGATGCATAAACATAGCGCCCATATAGGTGGCTCTCCCGCTAAGGCGAACCCCGCAGCAAGCCCATGAGCGTTACGTCCACATACGAGCTGTTCACATAGGCGGCCCGACGGCGAAGGCCCTCCATCACGAAGCCGGACTTCTGGTAGACATGAATTGCGCGTGGATTTTCACCGACGACGCAGAGCGACAGACGCTGCAGGTTGAGATCCCGCCAACAGAAGGTGATGGCCAGGCTCAGGGCTTCCTGGCCGTAGCCCTGGCCCTGCTGGTCGGCGTTGCCGATCAAGATGCCCAGTTCGCCGGTGCGATGGACTGGATGGATGTCGACGATCTGCAGATAGCCCAACAATTGCAGATCACCCTGCCTGCGGATCGAGAAGACGACTCGGGAATTGTCCTTGGCGATGCCGAAGAACCAGTCGTCAAAGCGGGCCTGATCGCAGGGGCGATAAGCCCCGTTGATATGGCACAGTCCCAGGCTGTTCTGCCAGTTCAGCAGCTTGGGGGCGTCTTCCGTCAGAACCGGCCCGAGACAGACTTTAGTACCGATCAGCATGGGGCCACCGGGATGAAGCGCTTGAGCTTCCGTCGTTTCAAAAGCCGCAGATAGACCCGTGCCGCCATTCAGGGAACGCCCCTGCCGCTCGGCGGCGTGGTGGGAACCAGCTTCCAGTCCACCGTACATTTCTGCACATAGGGATAATAGCCCTTGGGCTTCTTGCAATAATAATAGACGTCGGTTGTAGCGCCGGACGATTGCGCCGCGGCGGGCGGCGCGGCTTGGACCGGCGGCGGCGGCGGCACCGCAGGCGGCGGGGGAGCTACAACCACTTCGGGGTAGGCGAACTCGGAAACCACCAACGGATAGGGATAAACCGGCCGCTCGTAAAAATACCAGATGCTGCCGACCACCCACCACCAGCCATAACGACCGTTGTGCCAGTCCTGATGCCAAAGGCCTCCGCGCCAGATTTCGAGATCATGGCGGTGAAAGCGGTGGACGTCATGCTCGTGGAATTCGTAGCGGTGGAAATCCTCCGCCAACATCGGGCTGGACAGTGCTGTGCTCATGACGATTGCCACGGCCCACTGTTTCAACATAGTGGTCACCCTGCAAAACCATATCAGCAACACCCTTGATCTTTGATACGGTCAGCCGGGCGTTTTATCACGCACGGGATTCCATCCGCCTCCCATGGCCAGCATCAAACGAGCGGCATCTTCCTGGCGCCGCGCCTGCGCTTTGATGCGGCCCAGACGCGCTTCTTCCGATTGCCGTTCGGCGTCGAGAACCTGAAGCACTCCGACATTGCCGGCGCTGTAGCTGATGCGGGTCAGTTCCAGCGACTTCTCGGCAATCGCCAGAGCCGCCTCCTGCGCCGCCAGTTCCTCGCGGTCGTGGCCGAGTGCCTGCAGAAGATCGGCGGTCTGGGTGAAAGATTCGATCACCACCTGGCGGTAGTTGGCCTGGCTGGCGCGATAGGCGTCCTCGGCGGCTTTGCGTTCCGCCGACAAGGTGCCGCCGTCAAACAGCGAGCCGCTCAATCCAAATCCGGCCGAAGCGGTCGAGGCCGCCACGTTCCAAAGCTTGCCGGGAAAAAAGGCCGCCTGGGTCAGGTCGGCAGTCAAGGTCAGACTGGGATATTGACGAGCCTCGGCGACGCCGATGGCGGCGCTGGCGGCATGCAGATCGGCCTCGGCCGCCAGAATATCCGGGCGCTGATGCACCAGTTCGCTGGGCAGGCTGACGGGAACCGGCTCGGGCAGGGTGAACATCGACAGATCGAAATCCGGAACCTGAAAATCCGCTGGCAGATCGCCGACCAGCCCGGCCAAGGCATGCCGCGCCTCGGCCAACCGCTGCTCCAGGGGCGGCAACAGGGTCTTGTCGCTCGCCAGCTGGCTTTGCGTGTGCAGCACGTCGACATCGGTCGCCGAGCCGAGACTGCGGGCCGTGCGCACCAGCGACAGGTTCTTTTCGTCGTCGTCGAGGATGGCCTCGACCGCCTGGATTTGAGCCCGCAGCGAGGCGATGGTCAGAGCCTGTTCGACCACCGCCCCGGTCAGCACCAGATAGGCTCCATCCAACTGATAGCCAGCCGCCGCCACCTGGGCCGCCCCCTGCTCGACCAGACGGCGATTGCCGCCGAACAGGTCGAAATCGTAGGACACTGCCGGACCGAGGGAATAAAGATTGAAAACCGGCGTCGACCCACTCAGGCCATAGGCGGCCATGTTGATGCGCTCGCGCTGGGCACCCGCAGATCCCGTCGCCTGGGGATAGAGCCGGCCGTCCACCGCTTGCAGTTGATCCTGGGCCTGGGCCAGCCGTGCCCTGGCATTCTCCAGGCTGGGACTGCCGGCCAGGGCCCGCGTTACCACTCTATTCAATTGCGACGCATGGAACAGCCGCCACCAGTCGCCGACGATCCGTCCCTGGACGGTTTCCTTGCCCGAGGTTTCTCCCGGCGCCAGATAGCTTTCCGCCTTGGGCGCAGCCGGAGGCGTGAAGTCGGGACCGACACTGCAGGCCACCAGCCCCGAGGCCAGGACCAGAACGGCGGTCGTCGAAACCGGAGGCAGAAGAGAACGAGACATCAGACTCTCTTTCATTCCAGAACCATCCCCGCCTCCTTGCCGCCGCCATGGCGCACTTCACGCAGGAACAGCAGCAAGGGGAAGGACGCCAGGGCGACAATCATCATCAGGCGGAAATCGTCGATATAGGCAATCATTGCAGCCTGCCGGGTAATCTCGCCGTTGATCGCCATCAACTGCCCCTGCCCCGCCTGATAAAGGCCGCCGGTTAGGGGATTGTCGGGACGCAGATGCTCGGTCAGACTGGCATGCATTCTTTGAGTGTTCTCAGTCAGCAGGGCCTGGACGATGGAAATACCCATGCTGCTGCCGATATTGCGGACCAGTCCGTAAATGGCGGTCCCCTCGTTGCGCAAACTGCGGGTCAGGGTCGAAAAGCTGATGACCGACAGCGGCACGAAGATGAAGCCCAGCCCGAAGCCTTGCAGGACGCCCGAGACGATCACCGGCGACATCCCCATCAGCAGCGAGAAACCGCTCATCTGCCACTGGGCGACGATGGTGGTGGCTAAACCGATGGCCAGGATTGCGCGGATATCCAACCGGCCGATCAGCCTGCCTACCAGCATCATCGCGATCAGAGTTCCAACACCTCGCGGAGCGGTAACGATGCCGGTGGTGATCACCGGATAGTTCATCATCCCCTGCAGCAGGGTCGGCAGCAAAGACAGGGTGGCGTAGAGGATGATGCTGGTGGTGAAGCTCAATAGGTTTCCGGCGACGAAATTACGGTTCCGCAACAAGGCCCGATCGAGAAAACCGGCGCGCTTGGTGGTCGCCGTATGGACCACGAACAGATAGAATCCCAACAATGCCAGCAGGAATTCCCACCAGATTTCCGCCGCCCCGAACCAGTCCTTCAATTCGCCCCGGTCCAGCATCATCTGCAGCGCCCCGACGCCCAGGCTCAGGGTGGCGAAGCCAAAGAAGTCGAAAGATTTGGGGGTCGGATGACGATGTTCCTGGATAAAGGCGGCGATGCCCAGGAAAGCCAGCAGACCGACCGGCAGGTTGATGTAGAACACCCAGCGCCAGTTGTAGTTTTCCGTCAGCCAGCCGCCCAATGCCGGCCCCAGGATCGGGCCGACCATGATGCCCATGCCCCAAACCGCCATGGCGGATCCATGCTTGTGGGGCGGATTAATGTCCAGCAGCACCGACTGCGACAGAGGTACCAGAGCGGCGCCGCACACACCCTGCAACAGGCGGAACAACACGATCTGGGACAAGCTGTCGGCCAGACCGCACAGGGCCGAGGCGGCGGTGAAACCCGCAACCGAGGACAAGAACACCAGCTTGCGTCCATAGCGGCCGGCCAGCCAGCCCGACAGCGGCGTGGCGATGGCCGCCGAAACGATGTACGAGGTCAGCACCCAGGCGATCTGGTCCTGTGACGCCCCCACACTGCCCTGGATGTGCGGCAGGGCGACGTTGGCGATGGTGGTGTCCAACGCCTGCATGATGGTCGCCAGCATGATAGAGACGGTGATCAGCCGGCGGTTGAGCGCGTCTGGGTAATGCGTCTCCACCTGTTCGGCGGTCATGGCTGGCGGGGCTCCGGCCCGCCCGAAGGAATGGCCGCCGCCGCCGGGGAGCCCAGCAGGGAGCGATGATGGCCGGTATCAACCTCGACAGTAGCCGACATGCCGACATGCAGGCCGCCGGCGTCGGCGGGTCTGTCCAACTCCAGCCTGACGGGCAGCCGCTGCACCACCTTCACCCAGTTTCCAGACGCGTTTTCGGGCGGCAGCAGAGAAAAGCTGGAGCCGGTACCCGGACTCAGACTGACCACCCGGGCGGCAAAGGCATGATCCGGGTAGGTGTCGATCTCGATCTCGGCGGTCTGTCCCGGCCTCATATAGGTGAGGTCGGTTTCCTTGAAATTGGCCTCGATCCACAGCTTGCCTTCCGCCATCAGCGAGAAGACCGGCTTGGCCGTGGTGACATAGTCGCCGACCTGAAGCTGGTCGACCTTGGTCACCACGCCGTTCTGCGACGCCTTCACGTCGGTGTAGGAAAGATTGAGGACCGCTTGATCCAAAGCCGCCCGGGCCTGCTGAACCGAAGGGTGGGAATCCACGTCGACATCGGCATCGTTGTCCAAGTTGACCAGAATCCCGGCGGCCTGTTGCTGCAGGGTGGCGCTCTGCTGCTCCGCCACGACCAGGGCATTGACCGCCTGGTCATATTGGGCCTGCGAGGCGATACCCGAAGCCAACAGTCGCTTTTGTCGATCGAACTCGCTGCGGCGATAACCCAGCGTGTCCTGGGCCGCTTTCAGTTCGTCGAGCTTGCCGCGATAGGACGTCTTCATGGCAGCGACATTCAGGCGCACGGCTTCCAAACGCGCCTGCGCCTCACGCAGGGCGATGACGAACGGCCGGTCGTCCAGCTTGAACATCGTCTGGCCCTGATGAACGAACTGGTTCTCGCCCACGTCGACCTCGGTCACCCGGCCCGCGACATCGGCGCTGACATCGACCCTGCCGGCCTGCACGAAGGCGTCGTCGGTGGATACATAGCGCCCGCCGCTCAGATAAAAACCGCCGATAGCAGCCACCGCCAACAACGGCACCCCCAGCATCAGCAGCAGTCGCAGTTTCTGACGGAGGAAAGACAAACGGCTTTCATCAGGCATGATGGTCATTCCGTATCGGTCGAAGCCTCGGCGCCCGTGGCGGCGTCGGGGCGTGATAAGTTTTCATGCACCCGGGTGAGCAGAGACATCAAAGTCGCCCGCTCGTCATCCGACAAACCGGTCAGGCTCTCCTCCCGCACGTCCTTGGCGACGTCCCAGCTAACATCAAGGATCGGCCAGGCCCTCGCCGTCAGGAACAGCGTCTTCGCCCGCCGGTCACCCGGGTCGCTCCGCCGCTCGATCCAACCGGCAGCCTCCATACGGTCGATCAGGCGGGTCAACGTGATCGGTTCAATATCCAGACGATCGGCAAGACAGGCTTGGTTAAGCCCCTCTTCCCTCGCCACATGAAACAGAACGCGGCACTGAGCACGGGTCAGTTCTAACCGACGGACACGGCGGTCATAACGCTTGCCCATCAGACGGGCGACATCGTGCAACAGAAAACCGAAGGATCGCTCGCGCAGAAATTCATAACTCATGATAAGCATGCTTATAATATGCCTACACACAAGAAGTCAACCTATTGCGGACTGAAGGACGCATAAAGCGCCTGCCAGGCCGCGCCGGCTTAAGCGGCACAGCGGCTGCGAATGGTGAAAATACGGTACGACCTACTCAGGCTTACCCGGTGAGCGGATACGGAAGGCGTCTGGATCGCGGCAGGTGAGACCGTCATTGGCGGAGTGACCATCGGTAAGAATGTATTACATTGATTAGGACTTCATCCTCATTTCTTCGGGCCCTCCAAAGCCCGTTGTGCCCAGCCCTTGCGCCCCTGACAAGGCGGTGGATCAGTGACCCAGTGCTGGTGGGCGCTGACGTCGATCGAGTCGATCATGAAAATGTCGCCGTCAAAGGCTTTTGAAGATTCCACCAGAATCCGGTTCCTCCCTTGATCTGCGCACCGTCTTTGCGATGACGGCTTCCTGCTGTAAGGTCGCCGGCATCAGGAGGAAGAATGATGGCTTCAGGCGCCATGACCGACCTTGGACGGGCCTTTAGGCACCGGGACTATCGGCTGTTCTTCACCGGCCAGCTGACGTCCTTGATCGGGACCTGGATCCAGATGACGGCGCAGGCCTGGCTGGTCTACCGCCTCAGCGGCTCCGCCGGCTATCTGGGTCTGGCCAGCTTCGCCTCACAAGGGCCGGTGTTTCTGGTCGCCCAACTCGGCGGTGCCATCGCCGATCGCTACGACCGCCGCAGCATTCTGGTGACGACCCAGGTCGTCTCGATGGTCCTGGCGCTGATTCTGGCTTGGCTGACCATGAGCGGTTCGGTCCGGCTTTGGCATGTGTTCCTGCTGGCCTCCCTGACTGGCCTGACCAACGCCTTCGACATTCCCGCCCGCCAGTCCTTCGTCGTCGATATGGTGGGGCGAGCCGATTTGCAGAACGCCATCGCCCTCAATTCCTCCATGTTCAACATGGCCCGGCTGATCGGTCCGGCCGCCGCCGGCGTTATCGTCGCAGCGGTGGGCGAGGGCTGGTGCTTCCTGCTCAATGGTCTCAGTTTTCTGACGGTGATCGGCTGCCTGCTGGCCATGCGTCGGCCCGCTTTCGTCGCTCCGCCGCGAAATGACAGCCTTTTGGGGCAGATTCGCCAGGGCTTGGGCTATGCCGCCGGCACCCGCTCCATCCGCTATGTGCTGCTGCTGGTCGGCGTGATGAGCCTGATGGGCATGCCCTACACGGTTCTGATGCCCATCTTTGCCAACCGCATCCTCCAGGGCGGGCCTTTACATCTGGGAGCATTGATGAGCGCCGCCGGTTTCGGGGCGCTGCTGGCGGCCCTGCTTCTGGCCAGCCGCAAATCTCTGGACGGTATCGAGAAACGCATCGCCCGCGCGGTGCTGGGGTTCGGCCTGTTCCTGGTTCTGTTTGCCCTGTCGGACATATTCTGGCTGTCACTGGTGCTGCTGGTTCTGGTGGGATTCTGTCAGATGACCCACATGGCTTCGTCCAACACTCTGATCCAGTCCATGGTTTCGGACGTCTATCGCGGACGGGTAATGGCGCTCTATTCGATGATGTTCATGGGAATGGCGCCTTTCGGCGCCCTGTTCTCGGGCATGCTGGCCGGTGCGGTCGGCGCACCTTCGGCCGTGATATTCGGAGCCGTCGCCAGTATATTAGGGGGGCAGGTCTTCATGGCTCTGCTTCCGGGGCTGAGGCCCGAAATGGCCCGGCTGATCGCAGAAGGCGAAGCCGGCGGCAAGAGTGACGGAGGCAAACGAGCGTGAAGACGAAACCCCTGACCCTGGCTCTGACGGCGATCATCCTTATCGGCGGGGGCGTCGTCTATCGCCAGCATGCGGCCCAGCAGGCCGGAAGCGCTGCGCCGGCGGCTTTGGCCGAGATTCCCGTCTCTGCCGCCCCGGTGATCCGCCGCGACATGCCGGTGACCCTGGAAGGGCTGGGCAACGTGCAGTCTTCGCAATCGGTGACGGTGCGGACCCAGGTGGACGGCCAATTGAAGCAGGTGCTTTTTCGCGAAGGACAGGATGTCAAGGCCGGCGA
>Ga0306924_10000693_pt1 | contig 29137 bp, 25 predicted proteins | sample sta12Can44000111_FD_203756 | JGI IMG/M metagenome (GOLD analysis project Ga0306924, IMG submission 203756) | Lab enrichment of tropical soil microbial communities from Luquillo Experimental Forest, Puerto Rico - statanox.12C.anox.44.000.111 (v2)... | ecosystem: Environmental > Terrestrial >... | reverse complement strand
CCGCACCTTCCTCTGCGGCGACACGCCGTCGCCCGAGCAGAAGGAGGCGTACCGCGTCGCCTACGACTGCGTCAACGGTATGCTGGACCTCGTGCGGCCCGGCATGACGTTCGAGGAGTTCGCGGCGAAGGCGCCCCGCCTGCCCGCGGCGTACGCCGCGCAGCGCTACCCGACGATGGTCCACCAGGCGGGCCTCGAGGACGAAGGGCCCGGCATCCCCTACCCTGACGACGACCGCGGTCCGCGCCGCATCATGCCGCAACGCGAGCTCAAGGAAAACATGGTGCTGTGCCTCGAGTGCTACGCCGGGAAGGCCGGAGCGCCGTTCGGCGTGAAGCTCGAGGACCAGGTGCTCGTCACTCCCGACGGCGCGAGGCTCATCTGCACGTATCCCTACGACGCCAAGCTGCTCGACTGATCCAACGGCTTCGCCACGCGCTGAGCCGCGCGACCGTCACGGTTGCGGGCGAAACCCTCCACCACGGATGACGGCCGCCACGGCGCGCCAGTAAGCGTGCTCGGGGCTGTCGCCGGGGTGCGCGTCGGCATTCGCTAGCGCCGTCCGCCACGCCAGGTCCGAACCGAGCTGCGAGACGAGCACGCCCGCCATGACCTGCATCGTATCCGACTGGGTCCGGCTCGGCGGTCGACTCGCCGGCGCCGCCGGCTGCCGCGCCGGCATCTCGGGACGGATCGTCCGGGGCCGAATGCCCACCGCCAAGGAGTCTTCGATCGACGGAGAGGCGACCGCAGCGCTCGGCGGGGCCACGGATGGCGCGGCGGCGGATAGCGCGGCGACGCGCTCGCGCCACGCGGCGACGATCCGCTGCCAGCGCGGATCGAGCAGGACGATCCCGGCGATCAGGCCAAGGCCGGCGAGGACGACGCCGATCGCCGCGACGAGCTCGCCGGGATGCGCGGGAAGACGTCTACGGCGTCGAGCACCCTGCATGCAGCGCCTCCCTCGAGTCGACAGGTCCCCGGAACGAAGAGCGCTGCAACTCTAGCCCCTCGCGCGGAGGCCGGTCAACGGCGGGCAGGCGTGGCGCGCATCAGTGCTTCTGAGCCGTGTGCCCCGACCACGCCGAGCGGATCTGCTGGCGCGACACCGCGATCTCGCGGCCGGGCAGCAGGAGCCGGCACTCGGCGGACTTGAGCATGACGTCGGACACCTTCGGCGGCACGGCGTACGTCGCGACGGTTCTGTTGCCGGAGTTGCTGGACCGCGTCAACGCGACCGACCGTCGGTTTCCGTCGCACGTGACGTCCGCGGTGGGAAAGACGGGCCCTCGATCGGACAGCTGGAGGTAGCGCTGACCGGTCTTGGCGTCGACGCCCAGGACGACCCTGGGACCGCTGGTCATGGCGGCTCCGAACGCTTCGAAGGCACCGAGGGACAGGGTGATCAGGACGAGCGCGACGACGATACCTCGCATGGCGGGGCTCCTGGAGGCATGCCGATAGACAAACTATCGTTCCAACTACTCTACCGCATCTCGGCCTCGTGCCGGATATCCATCTCGCCGTACATCGACAGCGCGCTCGTGAGGTGCTCCTGCGCCTCCCCGCTCTTGCCTGCGCGCTCGTAGAGCCGGCCCAGACCGAGGTGGCAGTGGGCGACGAGGGGACGCAGGCCGAGCTGGTCGGCCAGGGCGAGCGCCTGCGTCGCGTGCGCGAACGCCGCATCCAGCCGGGCCGGAGGGCGCGCGGCCGACGCGCGGCTCAGCAGGTGACCCGCCCAGGCTTCACTGCCCCGCTCGCCATGCCGCCGCGCCAGCTCGAGGGCCTGGATGCCTCGGCGCTCGGCCTCGTCGGGGCAGCTTTCCAGCTGGGCTTCACCAAGCTGCACCAGGACCATGGCGTGCTCGTACAGGACGCGATTGGCTTCGCCCTCCGCGGCCGCGCGCTCCAGGAGGGCGAGGCCGTCCTTGGGGCTGCCGCCGGCCGTGTAGACCGTGCCGAGGGACGCCAGCACTCGCGGCGCGTAGATCGGGAACGGCCCGCGCTCCAGGAGCGCCGCCGCGCGCTCGAGCGACGCGAGCGCCTGCGCGAAGTGACCGCGGATGCAGTGAACGCGACCCAGGGTGTAGTTGGCCCAGAGCTGTGCGACCAGGGGCGATCCCTTGTCGGCGAGCTCGACCGCCGCCGTGGCCCACGCGACCGATTCGTCGAACTGTCCGCGCGAGGCCAGGCACAGGGCCAGCCAGGTTCGCGAGCCGACGGGAGTCGGCAGGTTCCTCGACCGCGCGCTGGTCGCGGCGGCGCCGCGCGTGTCGAGGGCGGCACGGGCGCGCTCGATCCCGCGCTGATAGTCGCCGATCGCGAAGTATTCGCGCGCCATCCCGACGCTGGTCCAGGTCTGGAGCTCGGGATCGGCGATCCGGGCCGCCAGCACCAGCGCCCGCTCGCCCGCCTCGATCGAGCCGTGATGATCCGCCTCGGACCCGAGCAGGTACGCCAGGCCGGTGCACACGCGGGCCACGCGATGGTCGTCACCCAGGGCGACCGCCAGCCGCTCGGCTTCCCGATACGCGGCCATCGCGCGGTTGAAGCGGCCGGTCGAGTAGAGACACAGCGCCAGCTCGAAGTGCAAGTCGACGGCCTGCTCGCGATGCTCGCGCGTCTCGGGCAGGCGGCCCAGCGCGGTCAGCGCCCGCTCGTAGTACACGGCCGCGTCGGCGTACGCGACGCGTGTGACCGCGGCGGCCGCGCGCCGGTGAAAATCGACCGCGCGGTCCCACAGCTCGCCGTGCAGCGCGTGATGAGCCAGATCGTCGATGTGCTCGGCCAACCGTCCGGGGTAGAGCCGCTCGATCGCGTCCGCGATGCGCGCGTGGAGCGCCCGCCGGCGCTCCGGCAGCAAGCTGCCGTACGCCACGTCGTGGGTGAGCTCGTGCTTGAACGTGTACTCGGAGTCGGGCAGGAGCTGCGTCTCGTACAGGAACTCGGCCGCCTGCAGGTGCTCGAGCTGACTTCGCAGCGCCTCCTCCGGCAGGTCCGCGATCGAGCGCAAGAGCGCGAGCGGCACGTCGATCCCGATCGCCGAGGCCGCGTGCAACAGGGCCTTGCCGTCCGGCGGCAGCCGGTCGATGCGGGCGGCGAGGACGGCGTGAACCGTCGCGGGCACCTCGACGTTGGGGAGGGGCGCGAGCAACCGATACGCGCCGCGTTCGCCGACGAGCGCGCCCGTCTCGATCAGCGCGCGCACGCTCTCCTCGAGGAAGAACGGGTTGCCCTCGGTGCGCTCGACGAGGACGCGCTTCAGGGCGTCGAGCGCCGCCTCGCGGCCGACCAGCGCGTCCAGCAGGGCCCCGGCGCTCGGCGCCGCGAGCGGGTCGACGCGGATCTGCGTGTAGTACGTCTTGCCGCTCCAACGGTGCTCTGCTTCGGGCCGGTAGTTCACGACCAGCGCCACGCGTGCCGCCGGCACGCTCTCGACCAGGAGGTCGAGGAAGGCCTGCGTCTCGGAGTCGATCCATTGCGGATCGTCGACGACCAGGAGCACCGGCGTCTCACGGCTCGCCGCGAGGATCAGCTGGCGCGCGCCGTTCAGCATCCGGTGGCGGCGATCGCGCGCGTCCCGTCGCTCCCACTCGGCGTCGTCCGCCGGCACGTCGAGGATGGCCAGCAGCGGGATCACCTGCTCCCGCAGCGCGAGATCCAGCGCCTGGAGCCTCTGGGCGATCCGCTCGCGCGTGTGCGCGGGCTCGCCCTGCGCCGTGAGCCCGAAATAGTCGCGGAGCAGATCGGCGAGCGGCACGTAGGGCGGCGCCTTGCTGGCCGAGGTGGAGCCCGTCTCGAGCACGAGCCAGCCCTGACCGCGCGCGGCGCGCGCGACTTCCCACGTGAGCCGGGACTTGCCGACGCCGGGCTCGCCGACGAGCGCGATCACCTGGCCGCGCCGATCGCGGGCGCGCTCGATCGCCGCGCGAACGTGCGCGATCTCCGCGTCGCGCCCGACGAAGTGGGTCAGGCCACGGGCGATCGCGGCCTCGAGCCGCGAGCGCGCCCCGCTGGGAGCGGCGAGCTCGAAGACGTCGGCGTGCTCGGTGGAGCCGACCTGGACGAAGCCCTCGGCCAGCTGCAGGGTCGCGGCCGTGATCAGGCTGCTGCCGGGCCGCGCCGCTTGCTCCATCTCGGCCGCCAGGCGGGTCGTCTCGGGGACCGCGGCGTAGTCGAGCCGCGCCTCGCCGCCGACCGAGCGCAGCGCCACGTCGCCTGAATTGAGCCCGACCCGGACCTGGACCTCTCGGCCCAGGATGCGGCGGAGATTCTCCGTCGGCGGCGTGATCTCGTGCATGGCCAGCGCGGCGTAGCACGCCTTCACGGCGTGGTCCTCGAGGGCCAGCGGCGCGCCGAACAGCGCCATGATCCCGTCGCCGCGAATCTGATCGACGGTGCCGCCGTGGCGGTGGACGGCTTCGATCATGGCCCCGAGCACGGCGTCGATCAGCGGCCGGGTGACCTCCGGCTCGGCGCCGGCGACCCGCTCGAGCGAGGCATTGAAATCGGCGAAGAGCACCGTGACCTGCTTGCGCTCCCCCGCGATCGCGCCGGGCGGCGCGAGGATGCGCTCGGCGAGCGGTCTGGGCGGGGTGGCCGGGCGCTTCGAGCGGCTGTCCTTGTCGGTCGCAACGCCCGGCCGGTCGGGCGCGACGCCGAGACGGTCGAGTTGATAGCGCAGCGTCGAGCGGGGAACGCCGAGCTTGTCCGCGGCCGCGGTGACGTTGCCCTGCGTCCCCTTGAGCGCCTCTTCGATCCGCACGCGCGCGAAGCTGTCGACCGACGTCCTGAGCGGCCCCTTCGGCTCCGCGTCGGTCTGGCTCGGCTCCGGCCGTGCCGGCCCCGAGGGCAGGTCGAGATCTGAGGCGGCGATCACGGTCCGTTCCGTGAACAAGACCAGGCGTTCCATCAGGTTCGCCAGCTCGCGGACGTTGCCGGGCCACGCGTGGCGCGCGAGCGCCGCACGCGCGTCGTCGCCGAGCCTCTTCGGCGGCAGGCCGTGATCGGCGCAGGCGCGAGTCAGGAACGCCTCGGCCAGCTCCAGCACGTCGTCGCCTCGCTCGCGCAGCGGCGGCATGGAGAACACCAGCACGGCGAGGCGATGGTAGAGGTCCTCGCGAAACCGTCGCTCGCGCACGGCCACCGGCAGATCGCTGTTCGTCGCCGCGATGACCAGGACGTCGACGGGCCGGGCGCGCGTCGCCCCGAGCGGTCGGACCTCGCGAGACTCGAGCACCGTGAGGAGCTTGGCCTGCAGGCCCTCCGGGAGCAGGGCGACCTCGTCGAGGAACAAGGTGCCGGTGTGCGCGGCCTGCACGAGGCCGGTTCGAGACTGGCGAGCGTCGGTGAACGCGCCGCGCTCGAACCCGAACAGCTCGGCCTCGATCAAGGTGGACGGGATCGCCCCGCAGTTGAGATCGACGAAGGGGCCGGACGCCCGCGGGCTCGTCTCGTGGATCGTGCGGGCGAGCAAGCCCTTGCCCGTTCCCGTCTCGCCCTGCAGGAGGATCGGCGGGACCCGGCGCCCGGGCTCGAGGCGAGGGAGCACGCGCTCGAGATCCTCGAGGATCGATCGTATTCGGGCGCTGCGGCCGAGCAGCTTCCAGTTCCCGGCGAGGCTCACAAACTGGACTCCGACCGAGAGTAGCACGGGCACCAACCGCACCGCCCCGGCGACTTTTCGCCTGAGGCATCGGGCAATCGACAACCGGCTGACCAGGCTGAACACCTGCCTGACCAGCGGTCGCGTCGCACGAAATCGGCGAAATCACACGCGTCGGCGTGTGGCACGACGTCTGCTTATCGAGTTCGGACTTCGCACTCTGGGACAGCGATTGTGGCGTCGTCCAGGTTCGACTCGAGTGCTGGACGATTGGCCACGTGTAGGGGAGGCAAAGGGGGGACCGCTCGATGGAGACGAGACGGGCGCTGATCGGAATCGGACTCGGTTTGTATCTGACGGGCTTCGGGATGCTCGCGGGGGTGGCCCTCGAGCGGATGCGCTTCGACCACAAGCGCGCCGATGCCCTCGCCCGCTACGACGAGGCGGTCCGCGAGTGGCACGCGTTCCGGATCGAGCTCGAACGGACGGTCGCCCACCCCGACGAACCTTGAGTCGCTTCAGATGTGACCCTTGACATAGCTCTCGCGGGCCAACATTCTGGCTCGCGTGTCAGAGCCACGGAGAGATTCGGAAGGGACCGCGCTGAGTGACTGGAGCAAGGTCACCCGGCCGATTCCAGTCCCTAACGAGTGGACGAAGCCGTTCTGGGACGCGGCCAAACGCGGCGTGCTGACGCTGCAGCGCTGCCAGGCGTGCAAGCACTTCCAGCATCCGCCATACGCGACCTGCGTGCGGTGCATGGCGACCGATCTCGCGTTCGAGCCCGTCAGCGGCAAGGGCGCCATCTACGCCTACACGATCATGTATCACGCGGGCGACAAGCGATTCACCGCGGCGATCCCATACGCGAGCATCATCGTGGAGCTCGACGATGCGCCGGGCGCCCTCCTGGCCGCCAACCTGCTCGAGGCGCCCTATACCGAGGCGAAGGTGGGGCGCCGCGTCGAGGTGGTCTTTCAGCCGCTGAACGACGAGTTCACCTTGCCGCAGTTCCGTCTCGCGCGCGAGGCGAGATAGATATGTGGGAGCACCGGTGCAAGGTCGCGGTGAGCGGCGTGGGCTTCTCGCGCGTGACGCGCTCGGCCGAAGTCCCGCTGGCCGCCCACGCGCTCGAAGCGGTGAAGGGCGCCGTCGAGGATTCCGGGCTCGCCATGCCGGACGTCGACGGGCTCGCAACGTACCCGGAGCTGCCGGCGACCGGACACGCCGTCATCGACGGCGTCACCATCGTCTCCGTCAACTGCATGATGGCGATGCTGAAGCTCCCGAACCTCGCCTGGCACGTCCAGGTCGAGACCGTGAACATCGGCGGCGCCGTCCAGCAGGCCGTCAACGCGCTGCTCGCCGGCGTGTGCAAGTACGCCGTGGTCTGGCGCGCGATGCACAATCCCAAGGGCACCTACCAGAATCTGCCGGGCACGTACGCCTCGGGGCCGGCGCAGTTCACCGCGCCCTACGGATTCGGCGGGCCGGGACAGGGCATGGCGGTGGCGTACACGCGCTGGCTGGAGCGGCACGGGCAGAGCCGGGAGAAGATGGCGACGCTCGCCGTCACGCAGCGCCGTCATTCGCACAAGAATCCTCACGCCTACTTCTGCGGGCAGCCGCTCACGCGCGAGGACTATCTCAGCTCGCGGATGGTCGCCTACCCGTTCTGTCTCTACGACTGCGACATCCCGGTACAAGGCGCGGTCGCCATCGTCCTGACCACCGCCGAGCGCGCGCGTCACCTCCGGCCGCGCCCGGCCTACCTCGCCGGCTACGGCCAGCGTCTGGCGTTCGAGGTCGCGGGCCGCATCGGCAGCCTGTCGAGCTACATGGAGGGCGGCCGCAGCTCGTCGCGCCTGACGTGGGAGCGGTCGGGCTTCTCGCCGAAGGACGTCGACGTCGCGCAGATCTACGACGGCTTCTCGGCGTCGGTCATCTATGGCCTCGAGTCGTACGGCTTCTGCAAGGAGGGCGAGGCGCTCGATTTCATCCAGGACGGGCGGATCGAGCTCGACGGCGAGCTGCCATTGAACACGTTCGGCGGCAGTCTGAGCACCGGACGCATCCACGGTCTCTGGCACATCATCGAGGGAGCGCTGCAGGCCTCGGGGCGCGCCGCAGAGCGTCAGGTGAAGGACGTCAACGTCTCGTTCGTGGGCGCGAGCGCACCGATCGTGCAAGGAACGACGTTCATCTTCGTCAACGAGCCGTATTGAGCGCGAGCGGTGGCGGGTCGGCCCAGCCTGCCCTTCGCCTGAAGCCGCGAGTCGTCGGCGGCGCGCTCGCCGTCGCGTGTCTCGCCGGCTGCGCCGCGATCCAGCCGGCGCCGCCCGCCGCGCCCCCGCCCGCCCCGGCGCCCGCGCCGGTCGCGCCACCACGGCTTCGACTCGACGCCGTCCAGTTCGGCGAGCTCGTGGCGTGGCCGCAAAGTGATCCGCGTAGCGCGGTGCAGGCATTCGTGCGTTCGTGCGCCGCGCTCGCGACCAAATCCGACGACGCGCCGCTCGGCGGCGCCAACTACGCGGGCACGGCAGGCGACTGGCGCGAGGTGTGCCGAGCGGCCGCGCTGGTTCCTCTCGACGAGTCGGCGGCGGCGCGCCGATTCTTCGAATCGGAGTTCGTGCCTTACCGCGTGGCGCCAGTCTCGGGCGCTGGCCTCTTCACGGGCTACTACGAGCCGCACCTGCGGGGCAGCCGCACGCGTCACGGCCCCTATCAGACGCCGCTCTACGGCGTCCCGGCCGATCTCGTGAACGTCGACCTGGGACAGTTCCGCGAAAATCTCAAGGGGCAGCGAATCGTCGGCCGGGTGACGGATGGCCGCTTGATCCCGTATCCGGCGCGAGCGGAAATCGAAGGCGGCGCGCTGGCCGCGCCGATCCTCTTCGTCGACGATCCGATCGACGCGTACTTTCTCCAGGTGCAGGGGTCGGGACGAGTGCTGCTGGACGACGGCACCGTCGCGCGCGCGGTGTATGCGGGCCAGAACGGCCGACCCTACATTTCCATCGGCCGGATCCTGGTCCAGCGCGGCGAGCTCACCCTCGAGACGGTTTCGATGCAGTCGATCCGCGCCTGGCTTCTCGGGCATCCGGCCGAAGCCCAGCGATTGATGAACGAGAATCCGTCCTACGTCTTCTTCGCGGAGCAGCCGATCGGCGACCCGTCACTCGGGGCGGCGGGAGCCCAGGGTGTGCCGCTGATACCCGAAGCCAGTCTCGCCGTCGATCTCACGGTGCACGCGCTCGGCGTACCCGTGTGGCTCGAGACCACGGCACCCGATCCGGATCCGACGAAGCCGGACCGGATCTTCGAGCGGCTGCTCGTGATGCAGGACACCGGAGGGGCCATACGCGGCCCCGTGCGCGGCGATGTGTACTGGGGCTACAGCCCCGACGCCGGCGCGATCGCCGGCCGGATGCACAGCGAGGGACGGATGACTGTGCTGCTGCCGAGGGGCGTCGCGTCGCGGCTAGGACCGAGCGCCGAGCTCACCGGCCGCTGAGAGCCGAAGCGTCAGATCACACCCTCTTCCGCCAGCGCCTTGATCTCCTCCCCCGACATCCCGAGGAGCTCGCCGTACACGTAGTTGTTGTCCTCGCCGTAGCACGGCGCGCCGCGGTCGATGCGCCCGCCGATGTAGGCGGGGCTCTCGTGGAGCTTCACGGGCACCTCGGCGATCGGCCAGCGTCCGATCTTCGTGCCCGTCACCTCGGTCAGCCACGAAAGCGCCTTGAGCTGCGGGTCGTTGTCGCAGCGATCTCCGGCGGTCTGGCACACGCCGGCCGGCACGCCGGCGCGCTGTAGCGCGTACATCGTCTCGTATGCGTCGCGCGATCGGGTCCAGCCGGCGACCAGCGCGTCGAGCGCGTCCTGATGCGCCATCCTCGCCGCGAGATTCGTGAAGCGCGCGTCAACCGCCCATTCCGGATGTCCCGCAAGCTGCGTGAGCGCGTGCCACTCGGCGTCGGTGAAGCAGGCGATCGTGAGCCAGCGATCGTCGCCCGCGCACGGATAGACGTTGTGCGGCGCGGCCGGCTTGTGGGGTGAGCGATTGCCGTAGCGCGACCAGACGCGGCTGTTGGCCGACCAGTCGAGGATGGTCGTGCCGCTGATCATCAGGCCGACCTCGGTTTGCGAGGCGTCGACCCACTGCCCCTCGCCCGTGCGCGCCCGGTGGTAGAGCGCGCTGAGGATTGCCAGCGCGAAGCTGTAGGCGCCCATCCAGTCGAGATACGAGTAGCCCCATCCGGCCGGCATCGCCGGCTCCGGGAGCCCCGACATCTCCGACAGGCCTGAGAACGAGTTCGCGATCGGACCGACGGTCCGAAAGCGGCCGTACGTACCCTGGGCACCCATGCCCGACTGCTGGACGTAGATGATGTCCGGCTTGATCGCGCGCATCGCGTCGTAGCCGAGCCCCCAGCTGTCCAGGACGCCGGGCGAGAAGCCCTCCGCGACAACGTCCGACATCGCCACCAGCCGCCGCGCGATCTCCAGGCCTTTCGGATGGCGGACGTTCAGCGAGATCCCGCGCTTGCCCGGGTTCTTGTTGTTGAACTGCCCACCCATGTCAGGATCGGTCACGCCGCGCAGCGGCGCGGTGGCCCCGTCTCGCGCGGCCCGGCCGCCGACGGGCGCCATCGCGGCCATGCGGGTGTCAGGGTGACTCTTGAGCTCCACCTTGATGCTCTCGGCGCCGAACGCGGCGAGGAACCGCGTGCCGCCGGCCGAAGCGAGGAACCACGTGAAGTCGAGGATGCGGATGTTGTGCAGCGGGAACGGCTTGCCGCGCGGCGAAAGCCCTTCACCGGCCGGCGGGCGCGCCGCCGCGTCAATCACCGGCAGGTCGCGCTCGCGCTCCAGCGAGACGGTCTTCGCGTCCTCGTTCAGGAGCGGGGCCCGGCGGCCCACCGACCACGACGTGCGCGTCGCCAGCCACTTGCTCGTGGCGTAGCGGAACGAGCGGCCGAGCTCGGGGTGCTCGACGTCGGTGCAGCTCCGGCGCGCGAGCCAGTGCGGGTCCATCGCGTTCTCGTGCGGCTTGCGCAGCGGCGCGCAGAGAATCCCGGCCTCCTGCGCCTCGCGCCAGGGCACGTTGTCGTAGGTGAAGGCGCGCACGAAGCGCTGGACGGCCTCCATCGCGTGATCGCGCTTCTCGGTGCTCGGGCCCGTGCCCGGGACGAACCGTCCGCTCGTCGGCACCGTGGCCTTGTCCGGGTCGAGGCCGGCGTCCATGCCGTACTTCTGCATCAAGCCGACGAGAGCCGCGGTGTCGCCCGGGCGCGTGCCGAGGTTCGCCATCACCCAGCGCCCGTCCTTCGTGTGCACGATGGACGGGTGCGGCGTGACGCTCTCGCGCGCGTGGCGACAGGTCTGGCGCAGCACGAGCGCGCGTCGCATCACCCAGGTCATCAGGTCGACCTCGGTCGACTTGGCGACCGCCTCGTGAACCGCGCACGAGACCTGCTGCCCCATCCCGGTCCGCCAGCGAAACAGCAGCGCGGCGATGATCGAGAGCGCCATCTGCTCGCCGGCGATGTGGAAGGCGTGCCACATCTGCGGCGCGATCGGCGGCAGATCGTACTTGCCGCCCGGTGCCGGGTCGTAGCCGCAGTTCATCATCACGCCGCCCAGCGCCAGGTGGATCAGGTCCGAGCCCTTGAAGTCGGCCCACGACCCCTCGTCGCCGAACGGCGACATCCGCGCGACGATCAACGTTGGGGACCGCTGCATCAGCGCACGCGCCCCGAGGCCGAGGGCGTCGAGCTGGCCGCGCGGCGTGGACTCGAGCAGCACGTCGGCGGTGGCAATGAGCGAGCGAAAGCGATCCTGATCGTCCGCTCGGCCCAGGTCGAGCACGATCGAGCGCTTGCCGCGGTTGTACTGCCAGAAGAACAGCGAGCGCTCGGGATCCTCGCGATCCTCGTAGAAGGGTCCGATGCGACGCGTCGGGTTGCCGCCCGGCGGCTCGATCTTGACGACGTCGGCGCCGAGGCCGGCCAGGGTCAGCCCGCAGTATTCCGCCTGCTCGTCGGCCAGCTCGACGACGCGAATGCCTGTCAGAGGACCGCGGGACCCGTCACCTTGGGCTGCCATGATCGACGCTCTCCAATCCGGCCGTCGCGCCATTCGCCTGGCGCACGTCGACGGCTCGCGCCAGCGAATATATCCTGTTCGCCCGCGGCGCGGTCGACCGGGAGCGGAGGCGGTGCGCGCCGCAGGCCGTCGCGGGGCTGGGGCCCCGCCGGCCGCGGCGCGCCTATAGATCCAGGTGGATGCGTCTCGAGCCGGCTACTTCTTCAGCTTGACGGCCACGCCGGCGCCCGCGAGCGCGAACTTGACCCCTTGCGTCGTCGCGGTCAGATTCATCTCGACGCCGTTCTGGTTCTTGAGCGCCGCGACGCCGGCGCCGCCGCCCACGGTTCCGCCGGCGACCGCCGCGGTGAAGTTCCCTTCAAAGTCCTCGACCTTCTTGAGGTTCTTCACGTCGCCCCGCGCGCTCACCTTCGAGACGCCGAGATCGACGACGCTGAGCCCCTCGACCGTGAACGGATACTTCTTGCCCCTGAACTCGAGTACGCCGTCGCCCCAGTTCACGCCCACGCCGATCGCGACGGACTTGCTCGCGAGCGTCACCTTCCCCGTCGTGGCTCCTTGCGCCGAGACCGCCGACGTTCCCGCGACGAGGGACACCAGGAACAGACCCACTACCGCCAAGATCGCTGTCGTCCTTTGCACCGGTGATCCTCCTTCACGCGCCGTCGGCGACGCATTCTCGAAGCTGGCCCAGCCTGGAAGCGTAACCCATCCGGCCCGATCGAAACATGACAAACGTCCGGCTACCCGCAGTCGTACCATGCGGCGCAAGACGCGTGGCGTGCTGCAGGCCGTCGCGGGGCTGGGGCCCGGACGAGCGAGGCGCGCCAGGAGGCCGGATGCGAGTTCATCTGAGCGTGGCGGAGGCGCGCGATCTGTCCGAGCGTGCCATGCGCGGGATCGGCTACGAGCCCGAGGAGGCCCGCATCCTCGCCGATCACGTGCTCGACGCGGCGCTTTGCGGCTACGAATATTCCGGCCTGCCGAAGCTGCTCAACGTCGCCGATCATCCGCTGTTCAAGGCCCCGCGCCATCCGATGCGCGTCGTCAGGGAGACGAGCGTCTCGGTGCTGTTCGACGGCGGCAACCAGAGCGGCATGCTCGGGATGTACCACGCGACCCGTGAGGTGATCGAGCGCGCCAGCGCTCACGGGTTCGCGCTCGTTGCCGTCAACAACATCTGGATGAGCGGCCGCAGCGCGTACTACGTCGAGATGGCGGCGCGTGCCGGGCTGATCGGAATCCACACCGTCGCCGCGCCGCCCATGGTGGCCCCCCTCGGTGGCGCCCAGCCCGCGCTCGGCACCAATCCGATCGCCTTCGGCTTCCCGATGGAGGGCGACCCGCTGGTGATCGATCTGGGCACCTCAGCGTTCATGGGAACGGATCTGCAGTTCCGTGAGCGCCTGGGCATCCCGCTGCCGGCCGGCGTGGCGATCGACCAGCACGGCCGGCCGACCACGGACGCCGCCGCCGCGCGACGTGGCGCGCTCCTGCCGTTCGGCGGCCACAAGGGCTACGCGCTGGCGCTGGCGACGCACGCGCTCGGCGTGCTGTGCACCGCGGTGCCCGCCGAAGAGAGCACCGGCTACCTGTTCATCGCGTTCAAGCCCGACCTGTTCGTGCCACTGGAGGACTATCGGCGCGCGCTGGCCGCGGAGATCGCGGCGATCAAGGCAACGCCCCTCCAGGAGGGTGTGGCCGAGATCCGCATTCCCGGCGAGCGCGGATATCGCGAGCGCGCGCGTCTCAGCCGCGAGGGCATCGAGATCGACCAGCGCATTCACGACGCGCTGGCAGCCTTGGCGGAGGGCGGGCGCCGCTCCTGAAACGCGTCCCGCAGCGTATACTCCCGCCATGCGAGAGAACACGCTCAAGCAACGGCTGTACGCGGGCAAGGCGGCGTTCGGGGTCATGTGCACCTTCCCCTCGCCGGCCGTGGTGGAGATGCTGGGGCACCTCGGTTTCGACTGGATCCTGCTCGACAACGAGCACGGGTCGATCACGGTCGACAGCGCCGAGGCCTGCATCGCCGCCGCCGAGCTCTCCGGCATGGCGCCGATCGTCCGCCCGGTCGGCAACAAGCCCGAGATCATCGCGCCGTTCCTGGATCGCGGCGCCTGGGGCGTCCAGGTACCCCACGTCAACACCGCGGCCGAAGCGCGCGCGGCGGTCGACGCCGTGAAGTACGGTCCGGAGGGTCACCGCGGCATCTTCAGCGGCGGGCGGCCGGCCGGCTACGGCTTCAAGGGCACCACGGCGGACTACGCGAGAGAAGCCAACCGTCAGACACTCGTATGCCTGATGCTCGAAGAGGTCGAGGCGATCGAGAACCTGCCCGAGATGGTCACGGTGCCCGGCGTCGACGTCTACTTCATCGGCTCGGGCGACCTCTCGCAGTCGATGGGCTACACCGGCCAGCCGACCCACCCGGACGTGCAGAACATGATGGAGCGCGGCATCAAGACGATCACCGGGGCCGGGCGCATCGCCGGATGCAGCTGCCCCGACAATCTCATCCCCAAGTTCCTGGGGCTGAGCGTGCAGTACTTCCACAGCACCGTGGGCCGGCTGCTCCAGCAGAGCAGCGACGCCTATCTACAGAAGGTGCGCCAGGCCGCGGCCGACGCGCGGCGGTAACCCCGAGGAGATTCCATGGCCCGCATACCGCTCGTCACCCGAGAGCAGGTCGTCGAGAAGGAAAACCCGGCGTACGACGCCTTCATGGCGAGCCGGGCAGGACGGCCCAACATCGGCCCGTACTCGCTCCTCCTGCACATGCCCGAGATGGCGCAGCGGCTCGAGGCCTTGCGGACCTGGCTGCGCGACGAGGCCAGCCTCTCGCAGAAGATCCAGGAGCTGGTCATGATCTCCGTGGCCAGAGAGATGGGCTGCGCGTTCATCTGGTACGCGCACGCCGCGGCGGCGCGCAAGGCGGGCGTCCGCGACGATGTCGTGGACGGTATCCGCGAGCGGCGCCCGCTCGCCGGCCTCGATCCCGACGAGCAGGCCGCGGTCGACTTCACCCGCGAGCTCCTCCAGACTCGCAAGGTCGGCCGGCCCGCGTTCGACGCCGCCACGGCGCGCTTCGGTCAGCGCGGAGTCATGACCTTGACGAACCTGATCGCGTGCTATGCGGTGCTGGCGTACAACATGAACACCTACGAGCTGGAGGCGCCGGCGCACGCGACCGAAAAGCCCCTGACGCCATAGAGGTCGACCATGGCCAACGATGCGCTGCGAACGATTCTGCCGGTCGCCGGCTGGCCCGACGAGCGGGCTCGCGAGGTCGAGATCACTGGCGGCCCCGACCCGATCCTGCCGACCCCCTTCCGCATCGGCGAGACCAGCGCCGCGGCGCTCGCGGCCGTGGGCCTCGCCGCCTCCGATCTGTGGACGCTGCGCACCGGGCGGCGCCAGGAGATCGCGCTCGACACGCGCCACGCCACGGCATCGCTCCGCAGCGGCCATTACTTGAAGATGGATGGAGCGCACGTGTCGACCGAGCGCAACACGATCATGGGCGTCTACCCGGCCCGGAACGGGCGCTGGAGCTACCTGCACTGCAACTTCCCGAACCATCGCGCCGCCGCGCTGAGCGTGCTCGGCGTACCGGAGGATCGCGACGCCGTCCGCAAGGCGGTCGCGCAGTGGGACGCCCTCGAGCTCGAGGAAGCGATCATCGCGGCGAAGGGCGCCGGCGGCATGGTGCGCACCATGGACGAATGGGCCAAGCACCCGCAGGCCGCGGCGATCGCCTCGCTGCCGCTGATGGAGATCGTGAAGATCGGCGAGAGCGCACCGGAGAAGCTGCCGGACGGCGATCGGCCGCTCTCAGGGATCCGCGTGCTCGACCTCACGCGCGTGCTGGCGGGGCCGACCTGCGCCCGCACGCTCGCCGAGCACGGCGCCGACGTCCTGAAGATCACGGGGGCGCACCTGCCGAACATCGGCTACCAGGAATACGACACCGGCCACGGCAAGCTCTCCGCGCATCTCGATCTGCGCGAGGCCAAAGACGTCGAGACCTTGCGCGGGCTCGTGCGCGAGGCCGATGTGTTCTCCCAAGGCTACCGGCCGGGCACGCTCGGCACGCGCGGATTCTCGCCCGAGGTCCTTGCGAAGCTGCGGCCGGGCCTCGTCTTCGTGTCGCTGTGCGCCTTCGGTCACGTCGGCCCGTGGGCGTCGCGTCGCGGCTTCGACACGGTGGTGCAGACGGTCAGCGGGATCACGAGCCGGCAGGGCGAGCTGTTTCCCGGCGCCGCGCCGGGACCGCAGTTCTATCCGGTGTCGGCGATCGACTATCTGACCGGCTATCTGATGGCCTTCGGCGCGATGGTCGCGCTGGCGCGCCGGGCGCGCGAGGGCGGCAGCTGGCTCGTGCGGATCTCGCTCGCGCAGACCGGCCGCTGGCTCGTCGGACGCGGCCAGGTGCCGGAGGCTCAGCTCAAGGACGTGCCGAAGGAGTTCACGGCCGCGGAGCTCGAGCGCTGGTCGATGACGAGCGACACGCCGGTCGGCCGTCTCGGGCATCTGGCGCCGGTGCTGCGCCTGTCCGAGACGCCGCCGCGCTGGGCGCGTCCGTCGGTGCCCCTCGGCTACAACGAGCCGGTGTGGCCGGCGCGCGGCGCATAGGCGTCGGGTTCGTATGATCTCGAGAGTCGTCGCGCTCGCGATCGTCGCGCTGCTGCTGGCCAGCTGCGTGCCGTCATCGCGTCGCGATCCCGTCGCGCGCGGCGACGGCGGCCCCGGAGGCGCCGCTGGCTCGAGCGGCGAATGGCCCCACTACGGCAACGACGCCGGCGGCTCCCGGTACTCGCCGCTCGCCGAGATCGATCGCGAGAACGTCGCGCGCCTGCGCGTCGCGTGGACCTACCGGACCGGCGAGGTCCTCGGCGAGCCGGGACCGTATGCTCACTACGCCTTCGAGGCCACGCCGCTCATGGTGGATGGCACGCTCTTTCTCAGCACACCCTACAACCGCGTGATCGCGCTCGACGCCGAGACGGGCCAGGAGCGCTGGGCGGGGGACGCGAAGGTCGATCGCGCGCACCGCGTCGCCATCGCCACGTCGCGAGGGGTGTCGACATGGGTCGACGCCAAGGCCGGCCGCGACCGCGTGTGCCGGCGCCGCGTCTTCGTGGGCACCGTCGACGCGCGGCTCGTCGCTCTCGACGCGGCGACCGGAGCGCCGTGCGCCGACTTCGGCCGTGCCGGCCAGATTGATCTGAGTGAAGGGATCAACGTCAGCGATGCCCGCTGCTGCTATCAGGTGACGTCGCCGCCCGCGATCGTCGACGGGCTGGCCGTCGTCGGCTCGGCGATCGGCGACAACCGCGCGGTCGACCTCGAGCGCGGGGTCGTGCGCGCCTACGACGCGCGCGGCGGCGCGCTCCGCTGGAGCTGGGATCCGATTCCGACGCGCGAATCGGATCCGGCGCGCGCGACGTGGGCCGGCCATAGCTGGCGTCGCACGGGTGCGGCGAACGTCTGGTCGGTGATGTCGGTCGACGCCGAGCGCGGGCTCCTGTTCCTCCCCACCAGCAGCCCGAGCCCCGATTTCTACGGCGGCGAGCGCCTGGGCGCCAACGTGTACGCGAACTCGGTGGTGGCGCTCCGCGCGGCGACCGGCGAGGTCGTCTGGCACTTCCAGGTCGTGCATCACGATCTGTGGGACTACGACGTGCCCGCTCAGCCCGTCCTCGTGACGATGCCCGTGGAGGGCAAGCCCGTTCCCGCCGTGGTCGTCGCGACCAAGATGGGACATCTCTTCGTCCTACACCGCGAGACCGGCAAGCCGCTGCTCCCCGTCGAGGAGCGGGCAACTCCGAAGAGCACGGTGCCCGGAGAGGAGGCGTCGCCGACGCAGCCGTTTCCGATCAGGCCGCGCCCGCTGGTCCCGGCGAGCCTCGGCGCCGACGATGCCTGGGGACTCACGCCTTCCGACCGCGACGCGTGTCGCGCGCGGATCGCGGCGCTCAAGTTTGAGGGGATCTTCACGCCGCCGAGCCTGGAAGGCACGATCATCTTTCCCGGCTATGTCGGCGGGACGAACTGGGGCGGCGTGTCCTACGATGCGACGCGCGGCCTCTTGATCGCCCCGACGAATCGCCTCGCGTTCGTGGTGACTCTGATACCACGGGACCGATTCCAGCAGGAGCGCGCCGGCTCCGCGCGTCCGGGCCGGGAGTTCGCCGCGCAGCGCGGCACGCCGTACGGAATGCACCGCGAGGCACTGACGTCGCCGAGCGGTATACCGTGTAACCCGCCGCCGTGGGGTGCCTTGACAGCCGTGGAGCTGGCGACGGGCGATGTCCGATGGGAGGTGCCGCTCGGCGGGTCACCGGAGCTGCCCGCGATTCCGGGCTCGGTGAATCTGGGCGGGGCCCTCACGACCGCGAGCGGGCTGGTCTTCATTAGCGCAGCTCGTGATGCGCAGCTGCGTGCCTTCGACGTGGAGACCGGCCGCGTGCTGTGGACCGGGGCGCTGCCGGCGGGTGGTCAGGCGACCCCCATGACCTATCGTGCCCCGAGCGGCCGGCAGCTCGTGGTGATCGCCGCCGGCGGGCACACCGGGCTCCGGACGAAGACGGGCGACTACGTCGTCGCGTTCGCGCTGCCATGACGCAAGCGCCCGTCTGCTGGTATGCTCCCGCGCAACACATCGCGATCATTCCCGAGGACTGAGGAACGCCATGAACAAGATCGTTGCCTCGCCCGAGCAGGCCGTCCGGGACATCCCCGACGGCGCGACGGTCGCCATCGCCGGGTTCGGCGTCGCCCATCGGTTCGCGACGGCGCTGATCTGCGCGCTCCGCGATCAGAACACGAAGAACCTGACGCTCGTGTGCAACTCGCTCGGCGACGCCGGCGCGACCCGCGGCCAGATCCTGGCCGAGAACAACCAGGTGAAGAAGCTGATCGCGGCCTTCTCGGTACGTCCCGGCACGCCGACCGCCAGCGAGGAGCAGATCGCCGCCGGCAAGATGGAGGTCGAGCTCGTGCCCCAGGGCATCCTGGTCGAGCGCTGCCGCGCCGGGGGTGCGGGGATCCCGGCCTTCTACTCGCCGACCGGCGTGGACACCGATCTGGCAACGGGGCGGGAGATCCGCGAGTTCGACGGCAAGCGCCACGTCCTCGAATACGCGATCCGCGTGGACTACGCCCTCCTCCGCGGCTATCGCGCGGACCGGCTCGGCAACGTGCAGTTTCGCGGCGGCAGCCAGAACTTCAACCCGAGCTTCGCCAAGGCCGCGCGCGTCGCCATCGTGGAGGTCGACGAGATCGTGGAGCCGGGCGAGATCCCGCCCGAGCTGATCGACCTGCCCGGCATCTTCGTGGCGCGCGTGGTCAAGACCACCCACGTCGTCGACGGCAAGGCCTGGCGTCGGCCCGCGCGCCGGCCCGCGGATCAGCCGCGCCTCTACGACGGCAAGCCCGCGCTCACGCGTGAAGGCATCGCGAAGAACGCCTCACGGCTGGTCAAGGACGGCACCTATGTGAACCTCGGCGTCGGCATCCCCACGATGGTGTCGAACTATCTCGAGGGCCGCGACGTGATCCTGCACGCCGAGAACGGTGTCCTCGGCTACGGCCGCATGGTGTCCGAAGAGCACGAGATCGATCCCGACATCTACAACGCCGCCGGCCAGTTCGTGGCGCTGAACCAGGGCGCGTCGTTCTTCGACAGCGTCGCGTCGTTCGAGATGGCGCGCGGCGGCCGGCTCGACACGGTGATCCTCGGCGCCTACGAGGTCGACCAGGAGGGCAGCGTCGCCAACTGGAGCACGGCCGACGCCAAGCGCGGCGGCATCGGCGGCGCGATGGATCTCCTGTCGGGCAAAGGCGATCTGATCATCGTGATGGAGCACGTCGACAGCAAGGGCCGGCCGAAGCTGCGCCGCAAGTGCACCTATCCCCTGACCGGCAAGGGCTGCGTGAGCTACGTCGTGACCGACCTGGCGCTCCTGCGCTGGGACAAGGACCGATTCGTCATCGACGCGGTGGCGCCGGGGTTCACGCCCAAGGAAGTGATCGCGCTGACCGAGATGGAAGTCGCGGTCGCGCCCAACGTTCGCACGATGGAATAGCGAGGCGACCCATGCGCGCGGTGACATTTTCTCGACTGGGCGGACCGGAGGTGCTGGAGGTATCGGACCTGCCCGTGCCCGAGCCCGGCGCGGGCGAGGTGCGGATTCGCGTCAAGACGGCGACGGTCAATCCGACCGACATCAGCTTCCGCTCCGGGCGGCAGCTCTCCATGGCGCAGCTGGCCGAGATGAACGTGCGACCGCCCTTCATCCCCGGCATGGAGCTCGCCGGCGTGGTCGACGCCGTCGGCGAGGGCACGAGCTGGCGCGTTGGCGATCGGGTGATGGCGATCGTCAATCCGCGTCGCCCCGGAGGGGGGGCGCAGGCCGAGCTCGTGGTGGTTCCGGCCGCCTCCGTCGCCCGTGTGCCCGACGGGACCAGCCTGGAGGCCGCCGCGACGTTGCCGATGAACGGGCTCACCGTCCGCCTGGCGCTGGATCAGCTCGCGCTCCGGCCGGGGCAAACCCTGGGAGTCACCGGGGCCGCCGGCGCGGTCGGCGGCTACGCGGTCGAGCTCGGTGTCGCCGAAGGGTTGCGCGTCATCGCGGTCGCCCGGCCGCAGGACGAAGCGCTCGTGAAGCGCTTCGGCGCGAAGACGTTCGTGCCCAGCGGCGATGCCGCGATCCGCGGCGTGCGCGACGCAGCGCCCGGAGGGGTCGACGGACTGATCGACGCGGCGGTGCTCGACGGCGCGGTCCTGCCGGCCATCCGCGACGGTGGCAAGCTGGCCACGGTGCGCGGCTTCGCCGGCCCGTCCGAGCGCGGCATCACCATCGAGCCGGTGCGGGTTACCTCGTACGTGCACAATCACGAAGCGCTCGATCGGCTGGGGCGGCTCGTGGCCGACGGGCGGCTGACCCTGCGCGTGGGGGAGACGTTTCCGCCGGAGCGAGCGGCCGACGCGCAGAAGAAGCTCGCGGCCGGCGGCACTCGTGGACGGCTCGTGATCGTCTTCTGATCTCGCGACAGGCAAGGAGTACTGCGATGACCGATGGGAAAGGTCCTCTCGACGGTATCCGTGTGATCGACCTGGGGCGCCATCAGGCGGGGCCGCGCTGTGCTCAGGTGCTCGCCCGGCTCGGGGCCGAGGTCATCAAGATCGAGCGCATCGGGGGCGAGGAGACCCGGTATCACGCCCCGTGGGTCGCCAAGCAGAGTGCGTACTGGGTCCAGTACAACAGCGGCAAGAAGAGCGTGAGCATGGACCTGCGGCGCGAGGAAGCGAAGGCTGCGCTGCGCAAGCTGATCAAGGTATCCGACGTGCTCGTGCAGAACTTCCGGCCCGGCACCATCGAGGAGATGGGTTTCGGCTACGACGTGCTCAAGGCGCTGAATCCCCGCATCGTCATGGTCAACGTGAGCGCGTACGGGCAATTCGGGCCCTACCGTGATCAGATCGGCTACGACCCCATCGGCCAGACCATGTCCGGCATCGCGATGGTCACCGGTGAGGACGGCATGCCGCCGATCCGCGCCGGTGTCCCGATCATCGACCGCACCACGGCGCTGCACGCCGCGATCGGCACCCTCGCCGCGCTCCACGAGCGCAGCCTTTCCGGCGAGGGCCAGAGCCTCGACGTCTGCCTGGCCGACTCGGGCTACAGCCTGACCGAGATTCCGATCACGGCCTACCACGGCGCGGGAACCCAGCCTCAGCGCGGCAAGTCCGACGCGCCGCCGAGCGGCATGTACCCGTGCAAGGACGGCTGGGTGCTGATCGCGGCCGGCGATCAGCATCACTGGCATCGCGTGTGCGCCGCCCTGGGGAAACCCGAGTGGCAGAACGACCCGCGTTTCACGACGCGCCGCGAGCGCGGAAAGCATGCCGAAGTGGTCAACGACGCGATGCGCGCGCTGATGGCCCCGATGACGATGAAGGACGCCATCGCTCACTTCACGCGCCACGACGTGGTCGCGGCTCCGGTCAACACCATCGCGCAAGCGGCCCAGGATCCGCACCCCTGGGAGCGACGGGCGATGGTCGAGGTACCCGATTTCCTCGCCGGCAAGATCGCCGTGTCGGGAGACTTCTGGCACTTCAGCCGCACGCCGGCCGTCGTAGCATCGACCCCGAAGGTCGGCGAGCACAACGAGGAAGTGCTGGACCTTCTGGGGTACTCCAAAGACGAGATCGCCGAGCTCTACGCGAGCGGCGTGATCAGCAGCTCACACCACTACGACACGCTGTCCGGCTGAGCGCGCGTCAATTTCCAATACGCGCGCCTCGGCCGGCGGGGCCCCAGCCCCGCGACGGCCTGCGGCGCGCACCAATTTCCAATACGCGCGCCTCGGCCGGCGGGGCCCCAGCCCCGCGACGGCCTGCGGCGCGCACCACCGCCGAACTGGGAGACGACTGTGGCCAGACTACCGCTAGCGACCAGAGAGGGCGTTCCCGAAGGGCAGCGGGCCGCCTTCGACGAGATGGTGAAAGGCCTCGGAGCCGTCCCGCGGTATGGCCCGGGCTCGGTGATGATCCACGTGCCGAAGGCGCACCAGTGGGCCACGCTCCTCAACCACTACCTCCGCGAGGAATCCTCGCTGCCGAACAAGATCCAGGAGCTCGCCATGCTCGTCACCGCGCGCGAGCTGGATTGCCAGCACATCTGGAACGCTCACGCCGGGTCGGCGCGCAAGGCCGGCGTGCGCAACGAGCTCGTCGACGCCCTGCGCGACCGCAAGGAGCTCCCGGCTCTCGCGCCCGACGAGGCGGCGGTCGTGCACTACGGCCGCGAGTTCTTCCGGACCCACCGGGTCAGCCGGGGCGCGTTCCAGGCGGCGCTCGAGCAGCTCGGCCGACAGGGGGTGGTCGAGCTGGGCCTGGTCATGGGAAACTACAGTCTCCTGGCGCTGCTCATCAACTCGTTCGACACCGACTTGCCGCCCGATCGGACCGAACCGCTCCTGCCGGTCTAGGACGCATCGTCAGCGCGCGCCGAGGAACGCCTCTAGCTAGCGTGGTCTGGGTATCCTAGCCGGCAACGCCATGAAGCGAGTGTTGATGCTGACCGGTGACGTCAACCTCATGAACGTCACCGACCCCGAGGTCCCGTTCGCGCGCGTCAAGGACACGCTCGGTCGGGCCGACGTGCTCTTCGGAAATCTGGAGTGCTGCTTCTACGAGCCCCCCCACTTGCATTCGCTGGAGCACGAAGGCTTTCATGCGCCCCTGGCCGCCGCCCGAGCGCTCGTCATCGCCGGATATCAGGCAGTCGGCACCGCCAACAACGTGAACTACGGCGCCGAGGCGATCCGCTCGTCGCTCGGTCGGCTCGAGAGCCTCGGCATCGCCGCGACCGGCGCGGGAGTCGATCGCCGATCCGCGCGCGCTCCGGCGATCGTGACGCACGAGGGCCTGCGTTTCGGCTTCACGCAGCGGACCTCGGTCTACTGGGCCACCGGCCACGAGGCCACCGACACGTCGCCGGGCGTGGCGGTGCTCACGGGACGCACTGCCTACGAGCCGGCGCTCCAGGCGCGGCGGCCCGGTCTTCCGCCCGCCAACCGTCCCGGGCTGCCGCCGGCGGTCATCACGTGGGCGGACGCCCGGTCGCTCGCCGAGTTCACGAGCGACCTTCGCGCGCTGCGGACCCAGGCCGACGTCGTGGTCGCCTCCCATCACTGGGGGCTGTTCGAGGAGGTCCTCGATTACCAGGTCGAGATCGCGCACGCCGCGATCGACGCCGGCGCCGACGCGGTCATGGGCCACGGGCCGCACTACGCGTGCGCGATCGAGATGTATCGGGGCAAGCCGATCTTCTACGGCCTCGGCAGCTTCTCGTTCCACACCGGGCACGGCGGGCGCTCGCATGGAGACTGGGTCGGCATGCTGGCGCGTCTCTCCTTCGAGGACGCCAGGCTCCTGGAGGTCGCCGTCTCGCTCGTCCGCCACGACGAGCGCAACGAGACGTACGTCTGCGACCCGGCCCGGGACAAGGAAGCGGTCGAGCAGATCACGCGCCGGTGCGACAAGCTCGGCACCGGGCTCGCGGTCAGCGGCACGGAGATGACCGTGTGGAAGGCCCTGTGAGAGCCGGACCCGCCCTCAGCAGCCGGTGATCTTGAACTCGACCCGCCGATCGAGCGCATCCCGCGCATCGTCGGTGCCCGTGCCCACGAGGTTCTCCCGGAAGCCCATCCCGGATGGTTTCGTGCGTGACGCGAGCTCGGGAGCCTCGGTGTCGAGGCGCCGCTTGATGTAGACCGCGCGCTGCAACGAGAGGCGATCGTTGTAGGCCTGGGACCCCGTGCGGCTGGTGTGGCCCACCACGTTCATGCACACCTTCGCCGCCGCCGCCTGCCGCGCGATCTGCCGCAGCCAGAAGCCGTAGGGCCCGCTGACTTGCGGATCCGACCAGAAGTTGGTCGTCCCGGGATTGAACAGGAACTTCACGCCCAGATTGTTGTTGCTCAGGCCCAGCGCCACCACCTCGCCGAAGGCGTCCTCCGCCTCGCTCGTACGGCCGAGCTTCAACGACGCGAGGTAGATGCCGTTGAGCACGCGCAGCTGCTCGCCCCCGGGCTTGGCCTTCGCCGTCTGGTAGAGGGCCAGCGCGTCCGAATAACTCGCGCTGTTGTAGGCGAGCGTGGCTTCGCTGACGGTGGTGGCGGTGGCGACACGCTCGAAATAGACCGGGTCCGCGGGCCGGCCGGCCGGCGTCTGCGAGGTGGCGATGTAGCCGTCGACCACGTTGTCCTTCACCACGACGGGGCTGTCGCGATAGTAGGGCGTGGGCGTCGCGTCGAGCCCCTCGTCGCGCGCCAGCGACGACGACTGCGCCACGACCATTCCGCCCTTCAGATCCGTCAGCGCCAGGTTCAGCTGGAAGACCGGGGGCGCCCCGGCTTGGCTGCTCGGCACGCGCGCCATGGTTCCGGTCAACAGGTATTGCGCGTTGGCCAGATTGGCGACCTGAAACGGCATGACGTCGAGCTGCGAAGGGCTGCTCCGGAGCCGCTCGGCCACCCGCTCCTCGAAGAGACGGGTCGCCGCGGTCTGCTGGCCGGAGAGCGCGTCGACCATCGGGTCGATCACCACCCCGCGCTTGACGTCCGGCTTGCTCGACGGCGCGAGCCGCTGCTGAAGCTGAGCCGTCAAGCTGTCCGTCGCCACGGCCACCGCCTCGTCGAAGCTCCGCTCGGAGGTGTCGCTGGTCGGTACCGGAGTGGGCGGCGGTGGTGGGGCCTGGGTCGCGCACGCGGCCGCGATCAGGAGCACACCCATGTAAGTCAATAGCGCGCGAATGATCATCGGCAATCCCTTCGAAGAAAGGTCTGCTCCTCGTCCGTCAACGGCTCACCCAGCGAGGCGCGCTCCAGGATATCGCTGCAGCGCGGCGACCCCGTGTACGTCCGCCGGGCGCCCGGGGCCTTCGGCGCGGCGGGGCTCGGGGCCCCGGAGCGCTGGGCCGCGGTGTCGCGCCCGCTTTCGCTCGACACACCCGCACTGGAGAAGAAGGCGGCGCCGTACGACTGCGAGCACCGTGCCACCGAGCCGCACATGACTTTCCCGGCGAGCGGCCCGAGCACGTCGATGTCGCGCCGCTCATCGGACACGATCGCGAGGAACTCGGCGTTCGCGGGCCACTGCAAGTGTGACAGCTTCAGCGTCTGCCCTGCCCGGAGGCGATTGCTGGTATCCGCCGCGCGAGGAAACAGCACCGCCACGAACAGCGGGCCGCCGTCGGCCTGGCTCGCTGACGCGGCCAGCACGTACACGTAGCCCGGCCTGGACGCGCCCACACGGACCGCGCCGTCGACGACCGACGCGTTCACCGCAAGTCCTCGGTCACGGCCTTCGAAGATCTCGTTCAGCATCTGTCTCGGGCTGAGGGGCTTGTCGGGGGGGCGAGGAGACGGCGCGGGCGACGGCGCAGTGGGCGGCGGCGTCACCCTCGCAGGGGCGACCTCCCGCGCCGGCGGGCCGGAAACGGCGACGCGCTTCGGCTGTCCCGGGAAGAATAGCCAGCCTGCGCCGACTCCGACGATGAACGCGATCCCGATCAGGGCATACAGCGCCAGCCGACGCCTCCGCGCGCGTCTGGAGGCCACCAGCCATCGAGTGACCTCGTCCAGCGAGGCGGTGGTGGTCGCCGGCGTCGGCATCGCCATCGTCGGTTCACCGTCGTTCGGATTTGGCGTCGCGCTCATCGACCGAGCTCCAGAATCTCAACGTCCCAGGCGACTATAGCGCAACACGAGCCTGCGAGGCGTCGGCCGGCAGCTCGGCGAGCAGCCGGCCAAAGGCCGGGAGGCGTTCGGCGCTGTCGAACGCGCGGAGCATTGCCCAGATCGACGCCTGGTTCGTGGTGACCACCGGCTTGCCGAGCTCCCGCTCCCACGCGGCGATCGACGGCATGGTCGGAAAGTTGCCGCCCGGCACCAGGAAGAGCTCGATCTCCGGCCGATCGATCCGGGCGAAGGCGTCGCGCGCGTTCTCGGGGCCGAGCTTGCCGATCGCGTACGAGTCGGTCGCGCGGAATCCTTCGAGCGCGACCGTGTCGAGCCCGTGCTTCGCCTTGAAGTAGCGCGCGGCCCGCTCGTTGACCGCATCCGAATACGGCGACACGATCGCGACGCGGCGTGCGCCGAGGGCACGGGCCGCGCGGCCGACCGCCTGTGCCGACGTGATCGCGGGCGCGCCGGCTCCGGCGCTCATGCGCTTGGTGACGACGTCGTCGTAGTCCTCGGCGAAGAGACTGGCCGACGTCTGGGCCAGGATGATCATCTCCACTCTGGCCGTCCCGAGCAGATGCGACTGGTAGTCGATGTCCTCGTCGCGGCTCGGCGCAAAGCTGCCGACGCCGCTCGACTTGAGGCGTCCGACGTGAGCCTGGTAGCTTGCCGGCAGGAGCCGACACTCGATCTCGACGGTCGTGTTCGTCGATGGGATCAGGACGCCGAAATGTCGGGTCATGTCATTCCTCCTGTGCCGCGGCGGCCGAAGGACGGAGGTCTTCGACACTCTCAGACGAGGGCGCCCACGACGAGCTTGCCCTCGACGTCACCGAGCTCGACCCCGAGCAGGTGCGCCACCGTCGGCGCGACGTCGCGGCTCGCGATCGCGCCGAGCTCGGCGGCCCGCCGGACGCCGACGCCGGCCGCCAGGAAGAACGCGCCGTTGTCGGGATGATCGGGCCGGTGACCGTGGTTGCCGCGGCATCGCGGCGCCCCGATGTACTCTTCGCCGCGCGCCTCGCCGGCCGATCCGCGTCGTAGATCGGATCGCCCGTGAGGTCCTCAGCGCGCCTGGACTGGCGGTTGAGGACGTAGTTCCCGACGACTCCGTGACGGTCGGGGCGCACGCCCGTCACCATGCTGGCGTGCGTGGGCCAGGTGGTGCTGGGGAACACGCACTCCATGCGCCGCGCCACGACGCCGCGCTCGGCCAGACGCCGCAGCGCCGGCATGCGTACCCCTGGGTCGGTCCAGTAGAAGGACGCGAACCCATCGAGGCTGATCAGGACGACACGGCGCACAGCCGGTAGCATAGCCTACCCGGCCCGAGCCACTTTCAGGACGGCAAGCACACGGAGGGGCTGTTCACCCTCTTAGCGCGGAGTCTCCGCGCGCATGTCCATCGGCGTCTTGCCGGGCGGCAGCGGCGGGCGGCGAACCAGGTCCTCGAAGGGTCGGCCGCCCTCGTAGTCCCGGATCATCTGCTCCGGGTCGAAGATGACGCCGATGGGGTTCTCGGCGAACTCCGGCCCCGTCAGGTACGCGTTCGCCTCGGCCATCGTGGCGAAGACGTCCACCTGCAGCTCGACGCGCAGGCCGTCGGGATCGCGGTAGTACATGGAGACCGTCGGCCCGTGGTTGATACAGCGCGCCGGCTCGATCCCGCGCGCCTTGAGCCGCCGATACGTCGCCAGGAGCTCGCCCAACCCGGCGTACGTGTAGGCGATGTGGTGCACGCCGGCGGCCGCCGCATCGGGCTCGGGGCTGCCGGGGTTGTTGATGACGGCCACGCGGTGGTGCTCGTCGTCGTAGGTCAGGAACGCGATGAAGTCGTTGCGGAAGGCCACCCGCGCCTGCAGCACCGCGGCGTACCAGTCGATCACCCCGTCGAAATTGGCCGTCTTCAGGACGACATGGGCGAACTTCTGTGGGGAGATTCGCTGCGAAGCGGCCGGAAGCGTGCGAGTCGCGGTCGCCACGGTGGTCATCGGCGGTCTCCTCGAGCTGAGGGCTCGGCGCTCACACGCGCCGCGTGGCGCCGCCCCGAGACGTAACGCATCCCGGTCGCGTCGGTATGCTCTTCGTGCAGCGTCCCTGCCGGAACACTGCATGAATCGCCTGGTCCGTACGTGACGCGATCCGTTCCGAAGACGAGCGTGATGGATCCCTCCAGCACGAGCAGGCGCGCATCAAACTCGTGCGCGTGCGCCTCGCGGTGCCGGTGGGGCTCGACCTCGCCTTCGCGGATCTCGTAGCCCTCCCGAACGAGCTCGGCTTCGAATTCGGCCCTGGTCATGACGTTCTCCCTTTTTACGCCGCCGTCACGCCGCCGTCGACGGGCAGCGCGACGCCCGTGACGAACGACGCTTCATCCGAGAGGAGAAACAGCGCGGCGTTGGCGATCTCGTCGGGCCGTCCCGTACGGCCCAGCGGCACGGAGCCGTGGGCGCGCTTGCGCACGAGCTCCTCGGGATCCATTCCGGCGGTCGACTTCTGATCGGGCCGCGAGACGAACACGCGCAGCATCGGCGTGTCGATCGGGCCGGGGCAGACGGCGTTCACGCGAATCTTCTCGGGCGCCAGCCGCAGCGCCAGGCTCTTCACGAATCCCACCACCCCGAACTTGCACATCGAGTAGACCGGGCTGAAGCCGGAGCCCACGAGCCCCGACGTGGACGCGGTGAAGAGGAGACTGCCGCCGCCGCGGGCGCGCATCTCCGGAATGGCGGCCTCGGTCGTGATCAGCACCGTGCGGAGATTGAGGTCGACCGCCAGATCGAAGGCGCCCAGGTCGATCCCCTCGACCGCCGCCGGCCCGGGATGCCCCACGTGATTCCAGACGAAGTCCAGCCCCTTGAAGCGGCTCACCGTGTCCCACACGATCCGGCGGGAGTCCTCGTCCTTCGTCAGGTCGGCGACGACGCCGTGCGCGGCACCACCCGCCGCGGTGATCTCGCCCACCACGCGCTTGACGCCGTCGGCGTCCACGTCCACCACGGCGATCTGCGCGCCCTCACGCGCGAAGCGCAGGGCCCCGGCGCGCCCCATGCCCGAGGCGGCGGCGGTCACGATCCCGATCTTTCCGGCCATCCGCATCGGTCGTCCTCCGCCCACCGAGATTGAAATCAATTTTATACCGCATGAAGGCGGTGCGCACCC
>Ga0306924_10000691_pt1 | contig 29179 bp, 34 predicted proteins | sample sta12Can44000111_FD_203756 | JGI IMG/M metagenome (GOLD analysis project Ga0306924, IMG submission 203756) | Lab enrichment of tropical soil microbial communities from Luquillo Experimental Forest, Puerto Rico - statanox.12C.anox.44.000.111 (v2)... | ecosystem: Environmental > Terrestrial >... | reverse complement strand
ATTGTAGTGCACGCCCGTCAGCTCGGCGGCCGACTTCCGCAGGCCCCGTGCCGACTGGAGCGGGACGCTGACTTCGTTGAGCGCAAGGATGTCGGGACGCAGGTTGGCGATCTCCTCGCCGATCAGGTGACGACGCGCGTCCCAACGCTTGTGGTCCTGGTCGAGATTGAGCGTCGCTACGCGAAATCGCATCGGCCCTTCTCGCTTGTTAGGGCCGGCGACCGGCCCGACAAATCGAACCGCACGCCAATGCCGGTTCGACTGGCCTCCCGATACGCGACCCACGCGGCGACAACATCCTTTACCGCCATTGCCCCGATCACTTCGAGGCTTCTCATCCGCCGAGATCTTACGAAGGTACCGCGCGTACAGGCACCATAAAACAGCGCAGTCACATAATAGAAAGGCCGCCGTCTACGGCGAGCGTCGCTCCGGTGACGAACGAGCCTTCGTCGCTGGCAAGCCAGAGAATCGGCCAGGCGATCTCCTGCGGCCTCGCCCAGCGGCCGAGGAGCGACGTGGTCTGGCGCTCGGTCTCGAGCGTCTCGACGCTCTTGCCCGCGGCCTTGGCTTTCGCGATATGGAAATCGGTCAGCGTCGAGCCGGGACAGACCGCGTTGACGCGTACGCCGTGCGCCACTTCCTCGAAGGCGAGGGTGCGCGTCAAGGCGAGGATGCCGGCCTTGGTCGCGTCGTAGAGGCCCATGCCCTTGCGCCCGGTCAGCGCGTAGCACGACGAGACATTGACGATACTCCCGCGGCCGCTGCGGCGCAGCGCCGGCAGCGCCGCTTTGCAGTAGTTGGCGACGCCAATGAGATTGACGCCGACCATCGCCTGCCACTCGGCGGGGGTCGAGTCGGCGATCGCGGAATAATTGCGCATGGCCGCGTTATTGACCAAGACGTCGAGCCGGCCAAACGTCCCCAGCGCATGCTCGACCGCGCGCGCGGCTGCGCCGGCGTCGGCAACGTCGGCCGCAAACGTCGAGACGCGTGCGCCCGGCACCCGTTGTGCGATCGTCTTCATCGTGGCGGCCAGCGCGTCCGCATTGGCATCGACGAGCATCGCCATGCCGCCTTCGGCGCAAATGAGCTCGCCGGTCGCCGCGCCGATACCAGCGCCGCCGCCGGTGATCAGCGCGGCTTTGCCTTCGACGCGGTTCATGCTCGCGCAGTCACTCGGTCGGAACGACGCCGAGCTCCTTGGCGGCGGCAGCGACGCGCGCGCGCTGGTGCTCGATCGCGGCTTGGAATTCAGCAGGGCCGCCGAAGTTGGGAAGCTGTCCGGTGTCGTTGAGCCGCGTCGCAATCGCGGGATCGGCGCCGACCGCGGAGACGTCCGCCGCGATGCGCGTGCGCAGCGGGAGCGGCATTTCGGGCGGACCGAAAAACCCGACCAGCCCGTCAAGCGCGAGGTCCGGATAGCCGGCCTCCGTGACCGTCGGCACGTCGGGTAGGACAGGCGCGCGCACCCCGTTGGTCACGGCGAGCAATTTGACCTTGCCGGCCTGCAGCTGCGGCCGCACGATCGCATAAGCCGTTTCGTTGAACTGAATGCGCCCGGCGGCGAGGTCGTTGGCCGCCTCGACCTGATTGCGATAGGGGACCTTCGACAGGTTGAGCCCCGCATTGCGCCAAAAGCCTGCGACGAGGAAGTCGATGGCGCCGGTGGTGCCGGCCCAATTTAGCTTGCCCGGCTCTGCGCGCGCTAGCGCGACCAGATCGGCGAGCGATTTCACCGGCAAATCCGCGGGCACCGCAATCACGATGATCGTGTTCGACACCCGAGCGATCGGTTGCAGATCCTCGGGCTTGTAGGGAAGGCTCTTGTAGACGAAGGGATGCGCGGTGAACGAGGACGTGGGCGAGGCCAAGAGCACGTGATCGTCGTGGGCGGCAATCATCGCACTGATCGCAACGAGCCCATCGCCGCCGGGGCGGTTCTCGACCACCACCGGCTGGTCCCACCGCTTGCTCAGGCGGTCGGCGAGCAGCCGGGTGCCGATGTCGACGCCGCTGCCGGGCCCGAGCGTCACCAGCAGTTTCACGGGGCGCTGCGGCCAAGTTTGCGCCGGCGAGGGCGTCGCCGAGGCAACGAACGCAAGCGCGGCCGCCAAGATGAAAACGCAACGCAATCCATGGCGCATCGACCTTCCTCCGGATGCACTGTGACGTCGAACGGCGGGTTCAGATCGAATAGACTGGCTGGTCCAAGCCGCCGGTCAAGTGGGTCTTGGCCCATTCCTGCGGCTTTACGCCGCGATCGAGCAGCATGCCGGCGGCGCGCACGCGCTGCGCGTTGGCGTCGAGCGCCGGCGGTTCGGCGCCATCCTGCATCGCGATCGCGGCTTCGTATAGCATGCGGCGCGCCATGACGATCGCGCGGTCGGTCGGCAAGAGCTTCTCCTTCGCGTGGTCCTGGATCGGGCCCATGCTCTCCTGCAGCGAGGCATCCTGGATGGCGATGCCGAAGACGCCGCTATAGGCGCGCTTGTCCTTCTGCGCGCCGCGGTCGATCAGGTAATCGTTGTCCTTGTTGGCCAATGGCCGGAACGTGCCGGGCACGTAAGGGCAATGGATGCCCTTGCCCTCCCGCATGTGGCGCCGCTCCTCCTCCGAGAGCGGCCGGTCGGGGCGGAAGTTGATGCTCCAGGCCCAGCAATACTGATCGTCGATCGGCACCCAGACGTGACCGCCGAGCGCGTGCTCGCCGAACGGCGGGATCAGCGTGAACCACGGAAACAGCCACTGGGTGACCCGCCAATAGTACGAATCCGGCTCGCCGTTGCGGCGGCCGTACAGCGTCAAGCCGAAGGGCGCGCTCTCGATCTCGAAGATCACGTTGCCGTCGGCCTTGATGTACTCGTTCGCCTTGGTGCCCTGGTGCATCGGGTCCTCGTCCACCTCAAAGCGGTGCACATAGGACACGTGGCTGGTGTCGATGCCGCCCTCCATGGCCTGGAGATAATTGCATTCCTGCAGTCGCTTCGAGACGAAGACGTGGCTCGGCGGCAGATTGCACCACTCGACGGCGGGGGGCGCCGGCTCCTTGCCCTTCGGTCCCATATAGGCCCAGACCATGCCGGCGCGCTCGATGCAGGGATAGCCCTTGATCCCCATGTGCTTGCAGGCCTGCGGCGCCGACGGCACGTCGACGCATTGCCCGTCGATCGCGAACTTCAGGCCGTGATAGGCGCACCGGATGCCGTTCTCCTCGTTGCGGCCGAAGTAGAGCGAGGCGCCGCGGTGCGAGCAGAATTCATCGACGAGGCCGACCTTGCCCTCGGTGTTGCGGAAGGCGAGCAGCTTCTCGCCGAGAATCTGCGCGCGCACCGGCGGACCGTCGGGCTCCGCGACCTCGTTCGAGAGCAGGACCGGCACCCAGTAGCGGCGCATCAGGGTGCCCATCGCCGTGCCGGGACCGGTGCGCACAAGGGTTTCGGCCATGTCCTTGTTCATGGATGCAACCGCTTACTCGACCTTGCTCAAGCGACCACGTTACGAACACAGGTATTCGAAATCAATGCCTCCATGGACTACAAACCTGGGGCGTCAGTGCAGGCGCGAAACGCGATGGGTTTTGCTGAGTGCTCAACCAGTCCTATGATCTTTCCCTGATGTGGAATCCAAACGGATAGGCGCGGGCAGGAAGCGCAAGCGTTTTCTCAGGTGCTCGGAAACGTAAAGCAGTGAGGGATACGGCGCTCGTCCTCGTTCAGCTCGGGCGGCAACAGTCAGTACGGGGTGCGGACGGACGCACGACGCAGCGAAAACCAATGTGACAGGTCGACGTATCGACCGCCTCGCCTTGGCGCGCCGCCGGCCGGTAGCGCAGGCAGTAGTTGGGCGCGCAGAGATGTGAACCGCCCTTCACCACCCGGCGCGGAACCTCACCAGCACCCTCGCTCGGCACGCAACAGGATTTTTTCAAGCCGTCGGGGGTGCGCAGCGTGAAAGGACTCGCGGTCCACTCCCAGACGTTGCCAATCATGTCGTAAAGGCCATAGCGGTTTGCGGGAAAGGCACCGACCGGTGACGCGCCCTCGTATCCGTCGAGCGAGAGGTTTTCCCAAGGGAATCGCCCTTGCCAGGTGTTGGCCATTGCTCGTCCATGCGGAGCAAATTCTTCACCCCAGGCGTAAGTCGCGCCGGCGAGACCGCCGCGGGCTGCGAACTCCCATTCGGATTCGATCGGCAATTCTTTTTTCGCTCACGCGGCGTAGGCGCATGCATCCTCGTAACTGACGTGAACGACGGGGTGGTCATCGCGACCGTCGATGCTGCTGCCGGGACCCTGCGGATGCTGCCAATCCGCGCCTGGCACGTATTCCCACCACGCGCGGTTGTCGCGCAGATCCACGGGCCCGCGCGGCTTTCGAAAGACCGACGAGCCCGGCACCAAGAGCGAGGGGTCGGCGTCGGGGTACATGGCAGGATCGGGCGGACGCTCGCAGGTCGTGACGTACCCGGTCGCACTGATGAATTTGCGAAAGTCCGCGTTGGTCACCGGATATCGATCGATCCAGAATCCTGGCACCGTTTCCCGACGCACCGGCCGCTCTTCCCGATAGAATTCGTTTGAACCCATGAGAAAGCTGCCGCCCGGAATCCAGATCATGGACTCCCGATCCGCTTCGGTGCCCGTCGTCAGATCGCTGCGAGAGAGTGGTTGAAGCACGTTCGTGTCGCGTACTCGGCGCGCTTCCCTTGCCCTTGGGTTCAATACCTTGCGATGGTGCCGTCATGATCCCGCGGCATCACCGATTTCCTTCAACGATTGTGCTCTAGGCGCGTGCGTACGGCTTCGGCACGAAATCAAGCGGAGAACCCGTCGGGATGAGCTCCTCTTTCTTTTTGCTCTCCTCGAATTCTCGCACTACCCGATGCGCGTGCTGCATCACCCACCAGCGCACGTAGCGCTGGTTCACGGGTTCGCGTTCTTTCGGATCCTCCATGAGATGGGTGATGCGGGCAAATCCGAGCGGCAGTTCCGGGTCGTGAAAGTGCTGCTGACGCTTGAAGTTGATCTTGAAGTCCTTCCATTTGATGGCGTGCAGCTCCTCGTTGAGCCAGACCATGCAGGCATCTCGGTTCGAGGTTTGCTGCTTGCCGAGAAAGAATGCACTTTGATCGATGCCGTCGATGATGCGGTCGCGCGGCGGCTCGCATCCGGCGAGCCGCAGCAACGTCGTGAACATATCGGTGACGTGCACCATCTCATTGCTCTCCGTCCCCGGCTTGATGCGGCCGGGCCAGCGCATCAGGAACGGCGTGCGAATGCCGCCTTCCGCGGAACTGAAATACGAGCCGTCGAAAAAGCCGCCCGTGCCCCGCCCAACCAGATGATCCTCGGCGCCGTTGTCGCCGCAATAGACGACGATGGTATTGTCGGCGATCCCGAGCTCGTCGAGCTTGTCAAGCAAGATACCGAAATCGTGGTCGAGCATCAGCAGGCAATCGCCCCACTCGCCGTTGCTGCTTTTGCCGGCGAATTCGTCGCGCGGAATCATGGGGAAGTGCATCAGCGAGTGGTTGAAATAGAGAAAGAACGGCTTACCTGCGCGAACGCTGCGCTCCATGAAATCGAGACCGCGCTTCTGATATTCGAGGTCGCAGGTTTTTTTCATCTCCATGGTGAGTTGCTGCGACAGAATCGGCTTCACGCCTTCGCCCTTGCGGCCCTCGTGCATGTGCGAATAACCGTCGCGCTCCGGAACGTAGTGCGGGTCTTCGAGCCACATGCATTCGTCGTAGGTGCGAAGCGGGCCATACCATTCGTCAAAACCGTGATCGGTCGGCCAACGGCCGTCTTCCGCACCGATATGCCACTTCCCGAGACAACACGACACGTATCCGGTCGTGGACAGAATTTCGGCGATGGTCTTCTCCCATCGCACGATGCCGCCGGCGTTGCCGCCAAGTGCAATCGTGTGATTGCCGGAGCGGATCGGTAAGCGTCCGGTCATCAAGGCCGATCGGGTGGGCGTGCATTGCGGCTCGACGACGTAGTGCGTCAGCTTGATGCCCTCGGTGGCGAACTTGTCCGCGCGCTTGGTGTCCGCTCCTCTGAGGATGCCGCCTCCATAGCAACCCAACTCGCCCATGCCGAGGTTATCGATATGGAAGAAGAGGATGTTCGGTCTTTCAGACGGCATTGATCACTCCCAGGTCATGGCAGTTGTGAGGGGATTGGCAGCGTGGCGGGCGTCTATCCGCAACGGTTGCTCGGCACTCATGTTTGCTTAGAAGCCACATCTTGCTTGGAATTCGCCAAGCGACTTTTCGGCCCCGAACCCCGCATGTAGTGTTGCTCGGGATGGTAATTATCGAATATCGCTTTGAGGAATGCTCCGTTGAACCATCGCAATGAGGCGCGACGTAGAAGCGGAAGAGCGTCTTTGATTTGATCCCACATACGGCTGACGACGCAGGTCATGGTAGTCCTCCGGCTGTCCCGATTGATTAGGCCGGGCTTTGGATCACGAAAAGCAATTCATTGCGCCGCCGCACCGTTCGAGCGGAGCCGAGGTTGCGAGGCAAGGAACGTCGCAAGCGCGGAAATGTCCCGGTCGGACAGTTTTGCGGCGATCCCCGGCATGGTTTGGCTCAGGTCATTCCGCCGTTCACCCGACCGCCAATCGCTCAGCTGCTTGGCCAGATAGGCTGCGTGTTGAGCCTTCAGCAGCGGGGCATCCGGCCGTTTGCTCTCCGCGCCATCGTGACAGGAACCGCAACTCGCGATCCCGGAAGGCGCGTCACCGTCCTGATAGAGCTTGGCGCCTCGACGCCATTCTTCCCCGTTCGTCTCCAGCGACCCGTCGGGAGGAGGCGGCGGAAGGCTTGCAAAATAGGACGCCGCCTTGGCGAGGTCGCCGTCGTCGATATCGGACGCGCTGGCTTGCATTTGGCCGCCATCGTTGTTGCGGCGGCCGTCACGAAAGTCCCGGACCTGCTTCACGATATAGGCCGCCCGCTGCCCGGCGAGCTTCGGAAAGCGAGCCATTGCGCTGATGCCGTCGAGGCTATGGCAGGTCGCGCACGGGTGCCATGGCTGCATGCCCTCAGTGACGATGATATCGGCGTACGCCAAAGAAACCCCTAACCCAGCAGCGATTAACGCCGCGCACACCCGCCAAGCCACACTTACTGAGATCAGCCTGGGCATCGAACGCACTCAATGATGGCTGTGAGCGCCGTGCTCTTCGTCGTCACGGCGCCGGACGACAGCAGAGACCTCGACTTCTTCTCCGCCGCTCAGGCGCAAGACGATCTGGACGTGGCCGTCCACGGCTTGCGGTCGCCGCGGACCGATCAGCATGAGGTGCAAGCCGGTCGGCGCGAATTCAACACGTCCATTCGCCGGAATCCTAACCTCGCCAATCGCCTGCATCGTGCTCACACCGTCCGCGACAACCGACCGGTGAAGCTCGATTCGCTCGTAGTCGGCGCTCTCAGCGCTGACTATGACCTGATCGGCCGCGCCGCGATTGACGATCGTCATATAGGCGACGTGCACCTTCAGCCCGGGCGGCGCCCACGGCACCCATGCATTCTCGGCCTTCAAGGATTCTCCCGCCGACGCCAGCATCACAGTGACAAGCACGGCGCCGACGAGCGCACTTCCGATCACGGCGAAGCGGCGGAGTGCGAACCGGCTTCCAATCATTGCCCGCTCCCCGGAGCGCGCGCGTTCTCGCGTTGGTGGAACAGATCGGCCAGGAACTGGGCGGTCGGCGCGGGCTCGAACGGCGGGCTGATCTTGGCGACCAAGCGCCCCTGCGGGTCGATCACCGCCACCGCCGCGCTGTGCGTTACCTGGTAGTTGCCGCGCGCATCGGGTTTACCGCGAATCGCGACCGCATCGATGCCTTTCAATGCACGATCGACCTGATCGATTGAGCCGGTGACGCCGAGAAAGTCCGGATGGAACTGGACGACGTAGTCTTTTAGATTCGGCCGATCGCGGTCGGGATCGACGGCCAGAAAAATCACCGCCGGCAAACGGTCCGGCCGGACGCGCAGTCCCAGTTCGGCAACGACCTGCTCCAAATTGGCAAGCGTGAAGGGACACACGTCCGGACAATTGGTAAAACCGGCGAGGACGAGCGACCAGTGGCCCTTGAGCGAGTTCGCTGTGAACGGCTTGCCATTGTGATCATCCAAGGTGAAGGCCTGCACCAACGCTGGACTATCCAGGATGACACCGTTGACACGCGCCACCGCTATGGTTGCCCATGCAACAACAGCTGCAATTGTGGCGACCACCCGAAGCTGCCGCCGCTTAAGCGTCAATGGTCCTGATCCTCGAAGGCCTTGAGGCTCTCTGTGCGGATCGCCTGCAGGCAATGCCGTTTCAGCGCGACAAAGGCTGGGTCGGTCGAGACATCTGGGCTGCGCGGGCGCGGCAGCGGCACCGGCATGTCCTCGATGATGCGCCCGGGGGCCGCGCTCATGATCAACACACGGTCGGCGAGGAAGATCGCCTCATCAACGTCATGGGTGACGAACAGGACCGTGGTCTTGAACTCGGCCCAGAGCCGCAGCAGGTTCTCCTGCATCACCGCGCGCGTTTGCGCATCGAGGGCGCCGAAGGGCTCGTCCATCAGCAAGACGGTAGGCTTGTTGGCGAGCGCCCGCGCGATGCCGACCCTCTGCTGCATGCCACCGGAAAGCTCGGTCGGATAGCGATGGGCGAAACGGGTAAGGCCGACCATATCGAGCAGTTCGTCGGCGATGGCGCGCGCCCGGGCACGCCCTTTCCCCTGGGCATATGGTCCGAATGCGACGTTGTCCCGGACCGTCTTCCACGGGAACAACGAGTATTGCTGGAATACCATGCCACGATCGGGACCGGGGCGGACAACCTGATCTCCGTCAATCCGGACCCATCCGGTGGTCGGGCGAACGTAGCCGGCGACTGTGTTGAGCAATGTGGATTTGCCGCAGCCCGAGGGACCGAGCAGGCATACGAAAGAGCCGGGGCTGATATCGACGGACGTATTTTCGAGCGCGTGAATGGTCTTGCCGCCGCTGCGAAACCTTACCGATACGTCCCAAATCTCGACGCGGCCGCGATCGAGCGCAGGTCGGGCCGGAGCAAGGCTCGCAACATCGACGGGTGATGATCTCGCGAGCGTCAGTATCACGACGGCACCCGTGCAATGGGCGTCAGCATCATCGCGATGGTCGCGTCCCGGGATCTACGTGCTGACAACTGCCGAAGAAGGAGGATCGCACTCGCGACGAGCGTCGACAGTCCCAACAGCAACAGCGAACCCCCAAAGGGCTGCAACGCGAGTGCCGTCGTGACCCCGACGCCCATCACGGCGAGGCCCACGACCCATGTGGGCGCTGCGCAACATACGACCCAGGTGATGGTGGTCGCCGCCGCGCCGGCAACGATTGCCCCGGCGCCAGTCGCAGCCGATGAGCCGAGCCGGGCAAAGATCCCGCAGGTCCTCCACGCAGCCCGCAGCAGCACGAAGTTGGTGGCGACCAGTGCCGCAATCCCGAGCACGATCACAGCCTTGCCCGGTATCAGCACGAAGCTCCATTCGGCGACGCCGCGCCCGAACGAATAGTTTATCGAGCCGACTTCGACGAGCCATTCGTCGAGCATGATCGGAATCATGTCGCCCACGGATGGCGTCATGCGGACGATCCTGGCGATGTTGGCGAACCAGTCGTGTACGATCAGATAATTAGGAAACACCTGGAAGCGCCCAATCAAGAGCGCGAGTTGCAGAAGCTGGAAGCCGACGAAGAAGCCGATAGCCACAAGAAGCCACAGCCGGGCGCTACCGCGAACCTCGCGCTGCAGGATGACGAGGGCGCTCATCTGGCCTTCCTCTGCCAAGCTCTAGCGCCGGACGTGTGATCAGGTGCACCAGCGCCGTGGTGGCGGCGTAGAACGCAACGTGCTGCAGTTGGTTGATCAGCGCTTCGCCGACCTTGAGCGGACCGGGGATTTGCTCAAACCGAACGTATAAAGTGAGTCCCTTGGAACTCGCGTAGTGCCAGCAAACGAGTCCGGCCAACAGCGCCGACAGCCGCACCGCCCAGCGGGCAGCCGACAGCGTAATGCCAGCCATCCGTTCTGATGGCTCCTCGCGCGCATCGGGCTGCGACGAACGTGACCTTTCAATCTCGGCGGTCGCCGCCGGCGCGGTCACCGCGACGTCAGCGCTGTCATCGACGACCGCCATTTTCGCTGTCGGTTCCGGAGCAATGCGTGCGTGCACGTTCACGAGTGAGAGCGCCTTGCTTCGGATTGTCATGACGCCGAGCTTGCGACGGCCTCCTCGAACGAGACGACCTTTCCGCCGCTTTTTGCGGCGAATTCCTCGGCCTCACCCTTGCGCAAAAAGGTCGCGAAGTCGCCGTCGGGCTTGTGGACGAAGAACGCGGTCTTGCCGAACAGCTTGAGCCCCGTTGCCTGATCGTAGACGTAGGTCGCGTTGAGCTTGGCGCCCGTCGCCCGGAATTCTGCAACCGCCTTGAGGAACTCTTTTAATGTCGGATAAGAGAGGATGCCGTCGCGCGCGTGCCAGATTTCGCTTGGTCGGCCCGCGTTCGTCACCAGCGTATCGACGACCTTCGCCTTTTCGGCTTCGTAGTCTACTCCCATCTCGGCGTAGGCACGCTTGAGATAGTCCTCCTTGATCCAGGCGTCGAAGTCCAAGGCGGGAGCAAGGTTGTCGTTTACAAGGACCTGATGATCGACCTTGAGCGTATCGACCCACTGCTTCTTGATCGTCGGGTCCTGCGTGAGATGGCCGCCCTTGGAGAAGTAGAGGTAGAGCACCTCTTTCTCGACGCCGGTCCACTTTTCCATCAGATCGGTCGCCCGCATAGGGTCCTCATCGATCCATTTTCCGGCGTCGTAGACCGCCTTAACGAAGGCGACGACCACCTCCGGATATTTCTCGGCGAAGTCCTGACGTACGACGACGCCGTGAAGATAGGGAATCCCGATCTCACTGCCGTCATAGATCTTTCGGCCGGTGCCGCGGAATTCCATAATCTCCGACCATGGGCAGAAGTCCGAGTGGGCGTCGACCTTGTTGGTCGCGATATTGCTGGCGCCTACGGGAGGCGTCTGATTCTTGAGATCGATGCTTGCGAGCGGCATCTTCTTGTCCTGCAACGCTTTGACCAGCATCCCCCAGGAGGCGCTGCCGACCGGCGTCGAAATCGATTTCCCCTTCAAGTCTTCGAGCTTGTAGAAGTTGGAGTTGACCGGGACGACGATCGCGTTGCCGGCCCCCTTGAAATTGTAGCCGGTGCCTGTGAACAGGATCGTCCGCAGGCTTTTGGTCTCCTGAAACTTCGCGCCATTCACGATCAGCGGATAATCACCCATGGTGCCGAAATGGAGCTTGCCAGCCAGCATCTGATTGGTGATTGGGCCGCCCGACGGATAGTCGGCCCAGGAGATGTTGTAGGTAGCGTCGGCGTACTTGCCGCTGTGCGGCAGGTGTTTTTCGAGCAGCTTGAGGCCCTTGATCACGATGCCGCCGGTGTACGTATCGGTACACATAGTCTGGTGCCCGATTGCGATATCGATGGTCTCGGCTGCGGCGGGACTCCCAGTCGGCAGCAGGAACACCGTTGCCAGAAGAAGGATGCACTTGAGGTTCATTGGAACATGGGTGCGAATGGCGACGCCTGCTGCAAAGGTGAGTTGTCCCATGGCTTCTCTCTTTCTCTCTGGCACGGCGTGCACGTCGGTCCCCGGTTTCCGGGATTATTGGGTTGCGTTTGTTGCGCCGCAAACCAGGAGTGACGGTCACGGTTATTAGTTGCCCAAAATCACTCGCTGCGCATATTTTCGGCAGTTGCGCCGAAGAACGCTTACTCACTAGGCAGCAGCGAGGATTAGCCCCCGCCCCGCATCTCCACGAGGGCGTCGAGACGGCGCACAATGATTTGCGATTTCCGGCACACCACGACGCCCTGCTGTTCCAATCGCTTCAGGCTGATGGTCACCCATTGCCGAGTCGCACCAACCATGTGGGCAAGGTCGGCGTGCGTAAACGCGGCAGCTATGAGGGTTCCGTCCGGCGCCTTGATTCCATAGGCATCAACCAGATGGAGCAATAGATGCATAAGCCGGTCGGTAACCGAGCGGGTGCCGAGCATCTGCACGAGGGCGGAATAGCACTTGCCCTTGAACGAAAGACCTTCGATCAAGCCGATTCCAAGCGCCGGAATCTGCATCACCAAGTTGCGCAGGGCCTTGCCCGGCAGCTGAACTACACTGCTGTTGGTGGAGGCAACGCCGGACCACAAATGAACGCTAGGCCCGAAGATGTCCGGACCACCGACGAAGTTTCCGGGATACCAATAGGCCAGCGTGATCTCGCGTCCTGATGGCGCGTTGTAAAACACGCGGATCCGGCCGCTCTCGATGAGGTAGATGCCCTCATGCGTCGTACCCTGGCTGAAAAGCGTCTGCCCGCGATTGAGAACGCGTCGCCGGCCGTGGCTCAGCACCAGTTCGCGCTCGCGCGGTGACAATGCTTGGAACAGCGGCGGCGGGCCGGCCAGCAGCGTCCTGCTCTCGGTCAACAGCAACGCTTGCCAGCCGCCGGCCTGGCGTAATGGCGGACGCGGAGCCACGACACGTTCCCGTTCCGTGCCGGCGGCATGGAATTGCATACGCGCTCCTCCGCTTTCCCTGTGAATGCATAGCAAGCGGCGTGCCAAACCCACCGCGACGGTTGGCACACCCGCATCCACTTAGGCGGAAGGAACCTCGCCGACGTGATCTGACGGCGCCGCCCGCTCCCCCGGGAGGGTTTCGCGACGCATGATGTCAGCCCGCGGGTGGTCCGACGCTAAAGAGCGACCACGGTCTTGAAGCCGCCCCAGATCATGCGCTTGGCGTCGAAGGGCATCGCCGCGGGATTCATCATCTTGGCGAGGCGCTTATCCTTCATCACCTTCGCATTGATGCGGTCACGGTCGGCGCGCGACTTGTAGACGATGTAGGAGAAGAAGACGGTCTCGCCGGTCTTTTGCTTGACGCTGCGCGGAAAGGACGTTCGCTTTCCCCACTTGACGTCATCGGCGATGCATTCGCGAAACTCCAGCGCACCGTGCTCGCGCCAGATCTTGCCTGCCTTTGCCGCCATACGGCGGTACGCCGCAAGCTTCTTCTTTGGAACCGGCACGAGAAATCCATCGACGTAACTCATCCGAATGCTCCGTTGGGTTGATGTTGACGGCGCGTCGATGAGCGCAGCGCGACGTCAATGCGAGGAGTAGAAACATCGCATGGGTTGAGCCCGCGAAAGTCGGGCGAAACCATCACGCGCTTGCGTGAGAGACGATGGGTTGCGCAGACGCTCAACCCATCCTACCGCCCTCGCCGGCGTACAAACTTTTACTCGCAGCGCTACTGCTCCACGATCACCATCCAGCCGACGCCAAAGCGGTCGGCGACCATGCCGAAGCGCTTGGCAAAGAAGGTCTTGCCGAGCGGCATGCGCACCTGCCCGCCGTTGGAGAGCGCCTTGAACATGCGGTCCGCTTCGGCTTCGTCCTTGGCGTTGACGGAGAGGGAGAAGCCCTCGAATTTGGGTTTGCCTTGCGCGCAGCCGTCGGACGCCATCACGGGCGCATCGCCGACGCGAAAGCACGAATGCATGATTTTGTTCTCGCTGCCGGGCGCAACCATGTTGGGCGGCGGCGGCTCCGGACTTTCCTTGTAGCGCATCATCATGTCGACCTTGGCGCCAAGCGCCTTCTTGTAGAAGTCGAGCGCCTCCTCGCAGCGGCCATCGAAGAACAAATAAGGTGTCACTGGCATGGTCTCTCCTTTCGCGGTTGTGGGATAGTGCAATGATCCGGCTTCAGGCGGCTTGCGCCCGTTTCAGCGCGGCAAGGTCGATCTTGCGCATCTGCAACATCGACTTCATGACGCGTTGAGCGGAATTTTCGTCCGTCAGCAGCTGTGGCAGTGCCGTCGGGATGACCTGCCACGACAGGCCGAACTTGTCCTTGAGCCAACCGCAGGGCGCTTCTTGGCCGCCCTCGGCAAGCTTGCTCCAGAAGTAGTCGATCTCTTCCTGCGTTTCGCAATGCACCTGGAACGAGACCGCCTCGTTGAACTTGAACTGCGGGCCGCCGTTGAGCGCGAGAAATTTGTGCCCGGCGATTTCGAACTCCACGGTCATGACCGTTCCCGCCTGCTTCCCGTGGACCTCGAAACCCTCTTTTCCGTAGCGGCTGGTTTTTCCGACCTTCGAATCCTTGAAGACGGATGCGTAGAATTTCGCCGCCTCCTCGGCCTGCGTATCGAACCAAAGGCACGGCGTGATGTTTTGTGCTGTCATCTGCACCCTTTAACTCCCTTACACGTCCTTTCGTTCTGCCTTGCTCGTAACAATCCCATCCGAGTGACGAGCAATTGACAAACACGTTGATATCAACATAATTGTGGCGTGTCAAAGGCAACCGAAGTTCCCTTCGCAACCACGCTGTTCGTCCGGGACACTTGTCTGTGCCTTCATCTGCAGCGCGCGGCGCGAGCGCTCGCGCGGCGTTTCGACGAGGCGCTGCGGCCGCTCGGTCTGACCAGCGGGCAATACTCGCTGATGATGTCGTTGAACCGGCCCGAGCCGCCCACCATCGGTTCGGTCGCCGCTTTGCTTGCCATGGACCGCACCACGCTGACCGCCGCGCTCAAGCCGCTGCAACGGCGCCGCCTCATCACGGTCATGGTCGACGCCAACGACAGGCGCAGCCGACGGCTCAAGCTGACGCCCGCCGGGCGCGCACTGCTCGCCCGCGCTTTCCCGGTCTGGCGGCGCACCCATGCGGAGATCGATCGCCTGCTTCCGGGCACCGGCCCCGACCACCTGCGCCGCGATCTCATTGCGCTAACGTGAGAATGCACGGAGGCGCCGCAGGCGCTGCGCGCGCGACCGCATCGATCAGGAATGCGCGAAAGCTTGCACCCTGACCGGCTGGCGGCGCGCGCCCCAGTGCCCATGCCTCGCGTCGAACACGCCGGCGCAGAGCGCGGCGCAGGCGGCGCAACGGCCATCCGCGGTCAGGTTCCACGCCGTGAGCTCGTACCAGTCGCGTCCGACGAGCGTCGTGCCGCAGGCATGGCAATAGGTGCTCTGCCCCGCGCCGTCGTGGATATTGCCGGTATAGACGTAACGCAGCCCTGCCTCGATCGCGATGCGCCGCGCCAGCTTGAGCGTCTGCGGCGGCGTCGCCGGGGTGTCCAGCATCTTCCAGTCCGGATGAAACGCGGTGAAATGCAGCGGCACGTCGGGTCCGAGTCGCTCCATCACCCAGCGGCTCTCCGCTTCGATTTCGTCGGGCGAGTCGTTCTCGCCAGGAATGAGCAAGGTCGTGATCTCGAACCAGACTTGCGTCTCATGCTTGAGATATTCGAGCGTCTCGAGCACGGGAGAAAGCTTGCCCGAGCAGAGCGTCTTGTAGAACCCGTCGGTGAATCCTTTCAGGTCGATATTGGCGGCGTCCATGTGGCGGAAGAACTCGGCCCGTGCCTGCGGCGCGATATAGCCGGCGCTCACCGCCACCGTCTTGATGCCGCGGGCGCGGCAGGCCTGCGCCACATCCACCGCATATTCCAGGAAGATCACGGGATCGTTATAAGTGAAGGCGACGGAACGGCAGCCGCTGCGCAGCGCGGCTTCGGCGATCGCCTCGGGCGAGGCCTTGTCCTGGACGCGATCGAGCGCGCGCGCTTTGGAGATGTCCCAGTTCTGGCAGAACTTGCAGGTGAGATTGCAACCGGCGGTGCCGAACGAAAGCACCGGCGTGCCGGGCAGAAAATGATTGAGTGGCTTCTTCTCGATCGGATCGATGCAGAAGCCTGACGACCGCCCATAGGTCGTCAGCAAGATCTGATCGTTCGCTCGCGCGCGCACGAAGCACAGGCCGCGCTGGCCCTCGTGCAATTTGCAATAGCGCGGGCATACGTCGCATTGAATGCGGCCATCCTCGAGCCGATGCCAATAGCGGCCAGGCACGCCCTCGATGATCGATTGATCCATGCTCATGCCAGCACAAGCCCGCGCGATATTATATCGTAATATCTGGGGAGCAGGCAGCGACGAGGCAACGGTGGTCTCATACGGAACAAAAATCCGACCGCCGGCGGCGGCAGGCTTATTCTATGCCGGAGATCCGCGTCGGCTGCGCTCGACGGTCTCGGAACTGCTCGGCGCGGTCGAACCATCCGCCGGCGTGCTGCCCAAGGCGCTGATCGCACCGCACGCGGGCTACGTCTATTCGGGGGCCGTGGCGGCGCAAGCATTTGCGACCCTGCGCGAAGGCGGCCACTCGATCAAGCGCGTGGTGCTGATGGGGCCGGCGCATTTCGTTCCCCTGCGCGGCATCGCCGCTCCGACGGTCGAGGCCTTTGCAACGCCGCTCGGTCGCGTGCCGGTGGACCGCGATGCGCTGTCCGCCATCGCCGATCTTGTCATGGAGGCCGATGCTCCGCACGCGCCTGAGCATTCGCTCGAGGTCGAATTGCCCTTCCTGCAGGCGCTGCTGCCGTCGTTCACCGTGGTGCCACTGGTGATCGGGCAAGCGAGGCCACAAGACGTCGCCGCGGTGCTGCGGCGGCTCTGGGGCGGACCCGACACGCTGATCGTGATCAGTTCCGATCTATCGCATTACCACAACTACGACACCGCGCGACGGCTCGATGCCGCGACCGCCGCCGCCATCGAGCGCGGCGAGTGGGAAGCGCTTGGCCCGAACGAAGCGTGCGGCTGTCTCGCCGTGGCCGGCCTCATCGTCGAGACGAACCGGCGCCGCCTCGCGCTCCAGCGCCTTGCGCTGTGCAATTCGGGAGACACGGCGGGAGGGCGCGATCGCGTGGTCGGCTATGGCGCCTGGATGGTCGAGGAGAAGGCTGCGGCTGCGTGAGCGGCCGCCCTCATCTTCAGCGCCGGGATGTCCGTCCTCGAACTGTCGATCGATCGAAGCTATTTACTGCCGATGACGGCATAGCCCTGAATCTCCACCTTCGCCTCGGGAACGGCCAAGGCCGTGACGGTAATCAGCGCGCTGCCGGGGAAGTTATCGCCGAATATCTCCCGGCGAAGCTGGGTCAGGCGGTCGCCGTAGCGCACGTCGGTGATGAACACGGTCATTTGCACCATGTCGCTGAGCTTGCCGCCCGCCTTTTCCAGCGTGGCGTTGAGGTTCTTGAAGATTTGCCGCACTTGTCCGTCAAGATCGCCGGCGAGCGACTTGCCGGAATCGTCAACCACCGCCAGCACTCCTGCCAGCCACACGATCTTGCCGCCATCGGTGATCACCGCCTGGGAATAGCCGCGCTGTTGCGGACGTTCGCCTTTGAGGAACTCCTTGGCATGCAGTGGCACAATGAGCCCGAGCAGTAGCGCCGCCGTGGTCAAGGATATGAACGCGCGTGAGGATGCCATCATCTCCCTCTCCCTGATTTGAGCGGCCTACGCCGCCGGTATTAGCCATACGGTCCAAGCGTCGCGCGCTCAGGTTACTGCCGCATCAGCACCAACGGATCGGAGCTTGCCGGAATGCGCTCCCAAGTCGTGGCGTCGCTCTCAGAGAAACGCCAGCTACCGCCGCGGCCGGTCAGCAGCAGCCCATCCTGGTCGAGCCGCCAGGTCGACAACTCGGCGTCAGCGACGGACGCATCGCACCCGGGCTTGACCGTGATCTTATAGCTGTCTCCCCCGGCCGGCGCATTCGACAGCGTGAGCTTGCACAGCGGCTTCTCAAATTCCTTGAACAGGGTCCATTCGCCGAACACCTGCTCGGGAGTGACCGTGGCCGCCTTGATGGCGGCCTGGGTCCGCATGAAGAACAGCCCCTCCCCTTTGCGCTCGGCTTCATACATGTGCGCCTCGACCTCCATGAAATCGAGAACGACGGCGCCCTTGGCGTTCAAGAGCCGCACCGAGTCGTTGGGTCCCATGGTCCAGACCACCACGTCCTTCAGCGCTGGGAACGCGGTGCCGCAGACGTCTTCGAGGTCGAGCTTGAAGCCGCCAGCTGCAGGCTCGAGGTTGAAGGTGACGGGACAGGTCTTGTCGCGCGCGGCGTTGGAAATTTCCCAGGCGCCGGCCATCTCCTTCGCAGCGTCGCTCGGAGCCGGAGCCTGCGCGCTCGCGGTGGCGCCGGACAGCGCAAGCGCGATCACAGCAAAGCAAGCACGAGGCGGCATGGGGAACCCGACTAAGGCAGCGGTTGCAGACGCTATCACGATGTGGAGGACCCGTCATGTCTTGCCGAAGCTGCGGCGGACAGCGTTGCGCGTCGTGCATACGCGGAATTTACGCGTGCCTATGCGGCGCTCGTGTGCGTTGGCGGGAGCTCATGCCTGCTTCCGTTGCTTTGGCGGCCATGGCGTTTCCGTGACCGGAGTCAGCGGCGGCTTGCCCGCTGCCCAGGCCAAGAGATTATCCACCACCAGTTGGTCCATCTTCTCGCGGGTTGCCACCGATGCCGAGCCGAGATGGGGAAACAACACCACATGATCCATCGCGATCAGTTCCGGCGGCACCTCGGGCTCGCGCGCAAACACGTCGAGCCCCGCCGACAAAATGGTTTTCTCCTGCAGCGCCTTGATCAGCGCTGGCTCGTCGACCACCGAACCACGCGACATGTTGATGAGAATGCCGTCGGGGCCAAGGGCTTTGAGGACCTCGGCATTGATCAGGTTCTTGGTCTCCGCCCCGCCCGGCGTGATAACCATGAGCACGTCGACGTCGCGCGCCATGTCGATGAGCTTGGGATAATGCCGGTAGGACACGCCCGCCGCGGGCCGCCGCGAGTGGTAGACCACGCTCACCTGCATGGCCGCGAGCCGGCGCGCGATGGCTTGGCCGATGCGGCCCATGCCGACCATGCCGACCATGCCGACGGTGCGGTTACGCAACGTGGCCTTGCTCAGCGGATAGTTCTTCTGCGGCCATTTGCCGGCGCGCAGGTAACGCTCGGCCTGGGGAAATTCGCGCACGGTGCACAGCAGCAGCCCGAGCGCGGTGTCGGCCACCTCTTCGGTGAGCACGTCCGGCGTGTTGGTGACGGTGATGCCGTGCGCGCCGGCCCAGGCAGCATCGACATGATCGTAGCCGACGCCGAAGGAGGAGATGATTTCGAGCCGCGGAAATCGTGTCATGAAGGGGCCATCGACCCGTTCGTCGGTGGCCGCCACCGCCATGCCGCGCACGCGCGGCGCACTTTCGGCGAAGAATTTGTCCCGATCTTTCCCGTCCGGAAACCTGACGAGGTTGAAGGCGCCGGAGAGCCCGTTCACCATCACTGGCTTGGGAGGACCGATCAATAGAACATCGGCTTTTTCGGCAGCCATGCTTCACTCCTAATTGTGTCCGGGTGCGCTTGCGCCTGGTCAAACCAACATGGTGACCGGCCGGGCGACAAATTTCTGGAATGCGGCGATGAGCTCGGCGCCGAGCGCGCCGTCGACCACGCGGTGATCGCAGGAGAGCGTCACCGAGAGCACGCTCGCAAAGGCGATGCCGCCGTCGTCTTTCTCCACCGCCTGCCGCCGCGCCGCGCCGACCGCCAGAATCGTCGCCTGCGGCGGATTGATGATGGCGGCAAATTCGCGCACGCCGTACGTGCCGAGATTGGAGATCGTTGACGAGCCGCCTTCGTATTCGTTCGGCTTGAGCTTCTTCGCCCGCGCGCGCGCTGCGAGCTCCTTCATCTCGTTCGAGATCGCCGACAGGCTTTTAAGCTCCGCGTTGCGGATCACCGGCGCAATGAGGCCGCCGTCGAGCGCAACCGCAACGGCGATATCGGAATGTTCAAAGACCAGGATGCGATCCTGCGCCCACACCGCATTCGCTGCTGGCACGCGTTGCAGCGCCGCCGCCCAGGCTTTGATGATGAGGTCATTGACCGAAAGCTTGAACGCAGGCGTGCCGTCCTTGCCCTTGGGAGCGGCCGCGTTCGCCTCTTCCCGCATCGTGATGAGTCGACCGATCTCGACGTCCGCGGTGAGATAGAAATGCGGGATCGTCTGTTTGGCCTGCACCAAGCGGGTGGCGATGGTCTTGCGCATGCCGTCGAGGGGCACTTCGCGGAACGGCACGTCGCGATAGATCGCCTTGATAGTCTCGGCGCTTAGGGCCTCGGCCGGCGCAGCGGCGATGGCTGGGCGCGGTGCGGTGCGCGCGGCGGCCTCCACGTCGCGCGCGACGATGCGGCCGTGCGGACCGGACGGCGAGATCTTGGCGACGTCGATGCCGCCTTCGGCCGCGAGCCGCCGCGCCAGCGGCGTGACGTTCGTCCCGCTGGCCAATCGCGCCGGACCGTAATTGCGCTCGGGCGTGCGCACCTCGAAGAAGGGATCGAGCTTGATCGGCCCGGCCGGCACGGCAGCGCTCTGCGTCTGGGCAGTCGAAACGGCCGCGGGCTGCGGCTGGCTGCTGGATGCTGCGCGCCGAGGAGCGGCTGTCGGATTCGACACCGCCGCGACTGCGCCCGCGCCGTCGGCGATCACGGCGACCACCGCACCGACCGGGGCCGCCTCGCCCGCCGGCACGCGGATTTCGGCGAGCACGCCGGCGGCGGTCGACGGCACCTCCATCGACACCTTGTCGGTCTCGATCTCGAACAGGTTGTCGCCCGGCTTGATGACGTCGCCGGCCGCCTTGAACCATCGCGTGACCTTGCCTTCCGCAACGGTCTCGCCGAGCTGCGGCATCAGCACGTCCATTTACGCTGCCCCCGCTGCATATGCCGCACCGTCACCGCCGGCTGCGCTCACCATGTCACGGAAATGTACTGCGTCTCCAAAAACTCCATCAGCCCTTCGTGGGCGCCTTCGCGGCCGATGCCCGACTGCTTCATGCCGCCGAAGGGAGCCGCCGGATCGGAGACGAGGCCGCGGTTGAGCCCGATCATGCCGAAGTCGAGCTGTTCGGAGACGCGCATCCCGCGACTCATATCCTTGGTGTAGAGATAGGCCACGAGTCCGTATTCGGTGTCGTTTGCGCGCTTGACGACTTCGCCCTCGGATTTGAAGGTCTGGATCGCGGCGACCGGGCCAAAAATCTCTTCGCGCAGCATCGCTGCGCCGGCCGGCACGGCGTCGAGCACGGTCGGTGGATAGAAGTGCCCGGGGCCACCCGATGCTTTGCCGCCGGTCAGGATTTTCGCGCCCTTGCCGACCGCGTCGTCGACCAGCTCGATCACCTTTTTCTTGGCGTCGGCATTGACCAACGGGCCAACCGCCACGCCGTCGTCGAGACCGTTGCCGACTTTGAGCGCGGCCATCTTCGCGGTGAGCTTCTTGGCGAACTCGTCGTGCACCTTCTCATGGACGTAGAAACGGTTGGCCGAGGTGCAAGCCTCGCCCATGTTGCGCATCTTGGCGATCATGGCGCCGTCGATCGCCGCGTCGATGTCGGCGTCCTCGAACACGATGAAGGGCGCGTTGCCGCCGAGCTCCATCGCCGGCTTGACGACGTTGTCGGCCGCCTCGTGCAGAAGCTTGCGGCCGACTTCGGTCGAGCCCGTAAACGACACGACGCGCACGCGCGGATCGTGCAGCATCGCGCTCACCACCTTCCCCGACGAGCGCGAGGGAATGACGTTGACCACGCCCGCCGGCACGCCGGCCTCCTCCAGGATCGGCATCAGCGCCAGCATGGTGAGCGGTGTGTCGGAGGCGGGCTTGAGCACGACCGGGCAGCCGGCGGCGAGCGCGGGCCCGATCTTGCGCGTCGCCATGGCGGCGGGGAAGTTCCACGGCGTCACCAGCACGGCGACGCCGGCCGGCTTGTGCTGCACCACGATGCGGGCACCCGACGCAGGCGCGTGCGACAGTCCGCCGATCGCTCGCACCGCCTCCTCCGCGTACCAGCGGAAAAACTCGGCCGCATAGGCGACCTCGCCGCGGGAATCCGACAGCGCCTTGCCGTTCTCGATGGTGATCAGCTTGGCGAGCCGCTCGGCGTCGCGCATGATCAGCTCGAAGGACTTGCGCAGGATTTCGGCGCGCTCGCGCGGCTTCTTGCCAGCCCAGCCCTCGAAGGCATCGCTCGCCGCATCGACCGCGGCCTTGGCGTCCTCCACGGTCGCGCTCGCGACCGAAGCGATCTTGTTCTCGGTCGCCGGGTCGAGCACGTCGAAACGGCCGCCGTCGGAGGATTTGCGCCATTTGCCGCCAATCCACAGATCGGTCGGCACGTTGGCGAGCAGGTTGTCATATCTCGAGCTCATGGGTGCAACCTCATAACTCTCAACTCGTCATGCGCGGCAGTCGATATCGCTGACGCTCATGCGGGCTACGAATTCATCGAGCGGCGCACACGCTCGACGATGCGGTCGACCGTGGGCAGCGCGATGTCTTCCAAGATGTCGGCGGCCGGCAGCGGGATGTGCGGCGTGGTGATCCGCACCGGCGGCCCGTCGAGATCGTAGAATGCCTCGTCCGCCACGATCGAGACGATCTCGGCGCCCCAACCGCACAGCCGCGGATTTTCCTCGACCGTGAACAGGCGGTGCGTGCGCGCCACCGAGCCGAGAATGGTCTGCGTGTCGAGCGGCACGAGCGACCTCACGTCGACAACTTCGCAGTCGATCCCGTGTTCCGCCTTGAGCTTCTCGGCTGCCTCGAGCGCCCGCGGCACCATGAGCGCCAGCGCCAGAATGGTGGCGCCCTTGCCTGGGCGGACGATGCTGGCGCAGCCGAGCCGATCGACGATCTCGCCCTCCGGCACCTCGCCCTTGGTCGGGTAGAGCGACTTGTGCTCGAAGAAGATCACCGGATCGGGATCGCGCACCGCCGCGGCAAGGAGCCCAATCACGTCGCGCGGGCTCGATGGCGCGACCACCTTGAGGCCAGGAATCATCATCGCCCAGTTCTCGACGCTTTGGCTGTGCTGCGCGCCGAAGCGAGAGCCCGCGCCGTTGGCGGTGCGCACCACCAGCGGGCATTTGAGCTGGCCGTTCGACATGTAACGGCTCTTGGAGAACTCGTTGGCGATGTAATCGAAGCACACGGCGAAGAAATCGGAGAACATGATCTCGGCGATCGGTTTTAACCCCGTCATCGCCGCGCCCATGGCGGCGCCCAAGATCGCCTGCTCGGAGATCGGACAGTCGCGCACGCGCTTGGGGCCGAACTGCTCGTAGAGTCCCACGGTGGTCTTGAACACGCCGCCTGCTTTGGCCACGTCCTCGCCGAAGAAAATGACGTCCGGATCGCGCGTCATCTCCTGGGCGATGCCGCGGGCGACCGCATCGCGATAGGTCAGTTCCGCCATGCAAAGCCTCCGTCGGCATAGACGTCGGTGGTGAGGAGATCGAGCGGCGGCGGCGGCGCGGCCTTGCATTTCTCGGTCGCCTCGTCGACGCGGCGCCTCACGTCGGTCTCGATGGCGGCGATCGCCTCCTCGGCGATGCCGAACTGTTTCAGCCGCTCGCGATACATCTTGATGGGATCGCGCTCCTTCCATTTGTCGAGCTCGCCTTCGGGCCGGTATTTCGCCGGGTCGGCGCGCGAGTGGCCGCTGTGGCGGTAGGTCATGCACTCGATCAGCGAGGGACCGCCGCCCGCGCGCGCCTTGGCATAGGCCGCGGTCGCGGCGCGGTAGACCGCGTCGGCATCGTTGCCGTCGATGACGATGCGCTCGAGCCCGTAGGCGGCGGCGCGGTCGGCGGCGGGATGTTCGACCGCGGTCACGTCCCCGATCGGCGTGTACTCCATGTAGAGATTGTTCTCGCAGACGAAGATCACCGGCAGCTTCCACACCGCCGCGAAATTCAGCGCCTCGTGGAAGGCGCCGATATTGGTCGTGCCGTCGCCGAAGAAGCACACCGTCACGTCGCCGTCGCCCTTGTACTGCGCGCGCAAGGCGGCGCCGCAGGCGATCGGCAGATGCGCGCCGATGATGGCGTAGGAGCCGAGTACGCCGTGCTCGGCGGAGGTGAGATGCATGGAGCCGCCCTTGCCGCGCATGAGGCCGTTGTCGCGCTGCATCAGCTCGCCCAGGACTTTCTCGATCGGCACGCCGCGCGCGAGCGTATGGGCGTGGCCGCGATAGGTGCAGAACGAGAGGTCGCCCGGCTTCATCGCCGCGGCAAAGCCCGCCGCCACCGCCTCCTGGCCGAGGGAGAGGTGGCTCGTGCCTTTGACCAGGTTCTGCAGAAAGAGATCGAACGCGCGCTGCTCGCTTTCGCGGATTTCGACCTGCAGGCGGTAGAGGGTCAGCCGCGTCTTCTCGCCGATATCGTCATTGATGCCCGCGCGGGAGCCGTCGGAGCCGTGGGCGGGGTTTTTCAGCATGAACGCCACCTCGAGAAGACCGGCGAACGGGCGGCCGGGCAGCGGAAATTAGCCTTCCCGCCCGAGCTTAGGCAACTGACGGTCAGAAATCGCTCACTGCCGATTCCTGGGTTCCCCGCACCTTGCGCTCGCGATGGATGAGGTAGAGGCCGGAGGCGACCACGATGGCGGCGCCGGTGAGGGTGAAGCGGCTGGGCACGTCGCCGAACACGAGGAAGCCCAGCGCGGTCACCAGCACGATTTCGATATAGATGAACGGCGACAATACCGCGGCCGGCGCCAAGCGATGGGCGGCGATCAGGAGATAGTGTCCGAAGCTGCCGATCGCGCCGGTTGCCACCATCAGCGCGATGACGAGGGGATCGCCGGGCGTCGTCCAGGCGAAGGGCACGACCGGCATTAACGCCAGGAACCCGACGAGGTTGGAGTAGAACAACGTGGTCTCGTTGGAATCGGTGCGCGCGAGGATGCGGGTACTGATGGAATAGAGCGCATAGCAGAGCGCGGCGGAGAGCGATAGCAGCGCCGCCGGATGGAAGCTTCCCGCGCCGGGACGCGTCACCACCAGCACGCCGACGAAGCCGACCGCGATCGCGGTCCAGCGCCGCCAATGCACCCACTCGCCCAATATGGGCCCCGACAGCGCCGCCACGAAGAAGGGCGTCGAGAAGATGAGTGCAATCGCCTCGTCGAGCTGCAGGTATCGCAACGCGGCAAAATTGCAGAGCGTGGAGGCCAACAGCAGCATTGAGCGCACGAGCTGTAGCAGCGGCCGTTTGGTACGCGTCAGGCCCGGGCGCGTCCACGGATTGGACACGATGAATGGGAACAGGAACGCGCCGGTATAGCGCGCCCACACCACTTGCAGCGTGCTCATGTAGAGGTTGAGGTATTTCGCCGTGGTGTCGAGCATGGCAAAGCACGCCACTGCTCCGCACATCAGCGCGATACCGGTGAGGCGCGCGACGCGCTCGTGCGATGCGTCGTGGGGCATGGTGGAGGATTGGGGCAAGCGGGCGTATGATCGCGCACATGTGGCACCTCCGAGGAGAAGACACAATGCGGATTTTCGGCCGGATCGTTTCCGCCGCGGTAATGCTGATCCCGCTTATGGGCATGGCTGGCGCGGCCGATATTCGCGTGCTCAGTGTCGGCGCGGTGCAGAATGCGGTGCGAGAGCTCGCCACCGAGTTCGGCAAGGAGACCGGCCACCACGTGGTCCTCACCATCGGCTCACCCGTCGTCGTGATGCAGAAGATCAAGGACGGCGAAGTGGCCGACGCGGTGATCGTCTCGGAACCGGCGATGGATCAGCTCGACAAGGAAGGCGTGGTCAATCCGGAGAGCCGCGTCCCTCTCGCCCAAACCGGCATGGGCGTGGCGGTGCGCGCGGGCGCGCCGCTGCCGGACCTGTCGACGCCGGAAGCATTCAAACAGTCGCTGCTCGCCGCAAAGTCCGTGGTCTACGGCGATCCAAGCTTGCCCAATCAAAGCGGAGAAAAGGCGGAGCGCATTCTCGTCCAGTCCGGAATTCTCGACGCACTCAAGCCGCGGCTCAAGATCGTTCCCGGTCAGGCGGCGAGCCAGGAGATGATCGCCAAGGGCGAAGTGGACATGGGATTGTATAATGTGAGCGAAATCCCCGAAGGCAAAGGCCTCGCCTTGGCCGGTCCGGTTCCGACGCTGCTGCAGATCAAGACCAGCTACGAGGGCGCGCTGATGTCGGACGGCGCGGTGCCGGAGGCGGCGCGCGCTTTCATCCGGTTTCTCGCCAGCAACGAAGTGCGCGCCAAGTGGCTCGCCGCCAAGCTCGAGCCGTCGCCAGATCGGTAGTGATGCGAACACCGTGAATGGCCTCGCGGGGGTCTGACGCACCGAGACGGGGTGCGGTGGCTAAGCGTCCGCATGACCACGCAGCGCGCTGCCCAGCCAAGGGGAGGCGGCCAATTCGAAGAATTGCGGGTGAATGTCCGGCCGAGAGGGCGCGAGGTGCGCGTGTTTGCAGCTGCCGTCAGCGAGTTGCACCCAGTGGATCGGACCCCAGCACTTCACGTTCGGCCAGCAGATAGTCACTCGTTGCCGATAACCGAGCGCGGCGTCATTGGCGGCCTCGACCGCGGCCTCATGCGACTGCCCCTCGCGCATTGCCTTGATGACGTAATGCAGCCATCCGCAGCCCTGCGCGGCGACGCGCGCCGCATTGATCGACATCGCCGCCGCAGCTCTCCCGGCGCCGGCAGGCCTTGTCGTTGCACAGACGCCATAACCGCAGCCGCGCGTGCGCTTCGCGCAGGACCGGCGTGAGGCGCCTGTTTCCCTGTAAATAACAGGCGAAAACAGGGCCCGAGACCCAGGGAGCCCCGAACGCGTACCCTCTCCCGCGCATGCTCAGCCGCGGCTCGTCGCCGAACCGTTTTCTCATCACCTATTCACCATTTCAAACAGCCTACCTCGTTCCCGCGGCGCATTTTTTGCGCCCGAGTTTTTCCTCTTTGCTTCGCTCGCCCCGATCGAGGGGTGGGCGGAGCGCCGAGAGACGTTCGGGTGTTTGCGAGACACCCGTTGGGCCGCGCCGCAGGACGCCACTCCCCGCTCCGCCTTCAGGATCGTCTCCGGAGACGCCCCTCAAATGAGCGAGGCTGCGAATCTTCTAGCATGGACGCTATACGTAGTCAAGATAAAAATGCAATTTGTAATCGATCCCGATCTGCAGTCGTTTTCCCCGGACTGGCGAGCGTAATGACCGACAGCGGTAGCTTTCCATATCGCTTTCGCGCGGCCTCGCTCCGATCAGCGCCGGTGCAGCGCACGATGCAGCCTGCGTTAGACCAGTTGAATGGAGACGTGCGCGACGCCTCGCTCGCTCTTCACGCTGACAGGGAATCCGCTTTTCTCGAATACCTTCAGCATCGGGATGTTATCGGGAAGGACTTCCGCGATCAGTTCCTTGATCCCGGCGCTACGGGCAATGGCGGCCAGGTGATGCATGAGTGCCCTGCCGAGACCTTGGCCCTGATACTGATCGACCACGGCGAAAGCCACCTCCGCTTTTCCTGGCTGGACGACGACGTAACGTGTGCCGCCTGCGATCACAGGCTGGCCGCCCTCGTCCACGACCGCGACCAAGGCGACGTGATTGATGAAATCGACATGCAAGAAAAACTCGAGTTCCGGCTCGGTAAAGTGGCGTTTCACCGCAAAGAAACGCCGATAAAGCGTCTCCGGGCTGCTGCGCGCGACGGCTGCGACCAAGCCGGCTCGATCGTCGGGTTTTAGTGCGCGGATTTCGACACGCCGTCCATCGCGCAGCGTCTCAAATGCCGAATAGATGGCTGGTCCTGACATGACCGTCGACTCTTCAAAATAGTTCGAACGAACAGCAGGAACTCAACAGAATCCGGCACGTGCCGCGGCTCAGCCGACAGAGCCGGCCCTGAAAGATGTTTGTCGCAATCGTTGCAGAAAAGATTGCCTATGGTTTCGTCCCAAACAATTTTTCAACCGCCTCCATGACCGGCGTTTGACGATTGCGAAAACAATAGTCTCGCACCTTTTTCGCGTCCGCGACGAGCGCTTGGGTATCGAGCGTCGTGTCCCCGCGCTTGCCGTGGTAATAGCCGCTCAGCCAGATCGCGATATTTTGCGGATTTGTCACCTTGTAGCCGGTGTATTGCTCACATGTAATCTTTGCGACGTCGAGGGTGACCTGCGCCCCAGCCGGCGGAACCATCGCAAGGGCAAGTATCAATGCAGATGCAACGGGCGTGAGCTTGATCATCAGTTTCTCCTGCGCGGCCGCGCCGCATGTGACGTTTCACCGCTTATGCAAGAAATCCAATCAGCCTGGATTCCTCCCCCCGGCGTAAACTTGCTTGCAATGATTACTTACGACCCGTGACGGCATCAACGGCTTTGAGCAAGGCGAGCGATTGGTCTTTAGTTGGCCGTTGTTTTATCCTTGTATTCACGGGGCGCGAAAGGAGGTTGCGGATGGGCGACCCGTTTCTGAATTATTTTGCACTCTTTCTGCTGGTTTTCGTGGTGGTGGTGCTGTTCTACGGCATCATCGCGATCCACGACATCCCGGCAAAGATCGCGGAGTCGCGCCATCATCCCCACCAGGATGCCATTCACGCCGCCGGATGGGTGAGCCTGTTCACGCTACACGCGCTGTGGCCGTTTCTCTGGATTTGGGCGATGGCGTACCGCCCGGAACGCGGTTGGGGGATCTCGCATCAGTCTGCGGCCGGCGACGCGCCGCCAGCGGCCCAGGCCAGCGAGATCGAGGATTTGCGCCGCAGGGTTGCGGAGCTCGAAACCAGGCAACGCACCGGAGTTGGATAATGGAACTCCTGCTGATCCTGATCTACTTGTCGATCTGCTACGCGGTATTCAAAATCTTCAGGATCCCCGTCAACCAATGGTCGTTGGCAACCGCGGCGCTGGGCGGAATCATCGGCATCGCGCTGGTGCTGCTGATCATGAACTACAATCATCCCTTTACGAAGAACGCCCGCATCTATTTCGCGGTGACGCCGGTGCTGCCGACCGTACGCGGCCGCGTGATCGAGGTCCCGGTGAAGGAGAACGCGCCGCTCAAAGAAGGAGACGTGCTGTTTCGCATCGACCCGAAACCCTACGAATACGTCGTCGAGCAGAAAAGGGCCGCCCTCGCCGAGGCCGAGCAGAATGTGCGGCAGCTCAAGGCCTCGCTCGACCAGGCGGCGGCCGCGACCGAAAAGGCCAATGCGCAGTTCGCGTTGGCGCAGCAGAACTACGACCGGCAATCCGAGCTGTTTCAAAAGCGGGTGATCGCGCAGGCGACGCTCGACACCTACACGCGCAATCTTGAAACGGCACGACAGAGCTTGACCG
>Ga0306924_10000688_pt1 | contig 29223 bp, 28 predicted proteins | sample sta12Can44000111_FD_203756 | JGI IMG/M metagenome (GOLD analysis project Ga0306924, IMG submission 203756) | Lab enrichment of tropical soil microbial communities from Luquillo Experimental Forest, Puerto Rico - statanox.12C.anox.44.000.111 (v2)... | ecosystem: Environmental > Terrestrial >... | reverse complement strand
GTGGACGTCATGACCGAATCGGGATTGCTGGCCCCGGTGCTTGGTACGGTACCGCTGGTCGCGAGCTTTGCCCGCATGATCAAGATCGAGGCAGCGCTCGAATTACCGCCTGATCCAATTCGCCGTCTGGGCGCGCTGAGCGTCTCGATCACGGAGGATGCCGATCGCCTGCGCGAGCGCCTGCGGACTACAAATATCGAGTATGAACGCCTGAGGTCGATGGGAGATGGCTGGTGGCAGGTCTCTTCGGCATGGGATGAGCAACGCGCGCGCATATTGCTCTATCGACTGAGCCACGGGCGTTTCACCGACCGTGTGTTGCTCGCCTGGTCGCGTTCGCCCGAGGGCCCGGGGGATGCTTCTTGGCATGCGCTTGCAACTTTGCCGGGGCGCTGGGTCGTGCCAACCTTCCCGCTCAGGGCTGTGGATTTCATCAGGCGCGGCCTGCCAAGAGGACCGCGGCTCGGCGCGGCGCTTGCTGCGGCGGAGGAGGCCTGGACAGCTGCGGGGTTTCCGCTCGACTCTGCCGCGCTTGCCGCCATTGCAGACGCGGCCGGCGCCCGGGCGAAATGAGCCGTGGGCGGCTGAGCCGTCGGCGACTCGCTCGCAGCCGATTTTGACATTACATTGCAAGGAAGAGAGCGGTTCATGAAGCCCATTCGTCGTCCCGCCGACATCGCGCGCCGCGCGGCGCAAGCGCTTGCGGGCCGCCGGCCTGCCCACGACGCATTTCGGCGTGAAACCTTCGCATTGCCCCGCGCTGCGGCGCGCGAGAAGGCGCGCGAGATGTTTCGCCGATTTCCCAAGGCTGCCTACATGACGGAGATCGAGTCCTGGCGTGTCTTGCCGGGCGATCGCATAGAGTTCACTGTGCGACGGCTTCCGAGCGCGGATTGACCTGCGAGCAAGCCAATCGTCCCCGCCCTTGATCAGATATCGCTTGCGCAGCTTGCAGCGATTGCTGCGACTGCGCTGCTCACATCGCTGGTCGGCGGGGTCGCCGGATACGGCACCGGGGCGCTGATGCCCCTTGTGCTGGTGCCGATCGTCGGCGCCGAGCCCGTAGTGCCCATCATTTCGATTTCGGCATTGTTCACGAATGCGAGCCGCGTGGCGGCCTTTCGCCACCGGATCGATGTACGCCGGGCGCTCATCGTGCTGGCGAGCTCGGTGCCGACCTGCGCGATAGGTGCCTGGGGGTACACCAGGCTGAGTGGCAGCGGCGCTCTGGTCGTGATCGGCGGTATGCTGATTGCAAGTGTGCCGCTGCGGCGGCTGATGCAACGCCACGGATTGGCAATTTCGCACCGCGCCCTCGCGGTCGCCGCATTTGGCTGGGGCCCCCTCGCTGGCGGCACGGTGGGTGCGGGCATCATCCTGCTCTCGCTGCTGATGGCTGCCGGCCTCGAGGGAGCCGCGGTGATTGCCACCGACGCAGTCGTTTCCATCGGCATGGGCCTCACCAAATTCGTGACCTTCGGGCTTGCCGGCGTGGTGACGGCAAAGATCGTCATGGTCGCAACGCTCATCGGCTGTATGGCATTTCCCGGTGCCTTTGTGGCAAGAGCGTTGGTCGCACGCCTGCCGCTTCACCTGCACAGCGCTTTGCTGGACGCAGTAGTCGTCGTCGGCGGCGCGGTGATGATCGCTAATGCGGTCGCCAGTTGAGAGAAGCTTACGGCCACTTAACCACCGGCGGCAGCGAGGACAGGATGGACTCGACATTGCCGCCCGTGCGCAGTCCGAAGATGGTGCCCCGGTCGTAGAGCAAATTGAATTCAACATAGCGGCCGCGCCGCACGAGCTGTTCCTCGCGTTCCGGCTCGGTCCAGGTCAGCGTAAAGTTTCTTTTTACCAGCTCGGGATAGATGCTGTGAAAGGTGCGGCCGACCTCCTGGGTGAATGCAAAATCGGCATCCCAATCACCGCTGTTGAGGTAATCGAAGAAGATGCCGCCGATGCCGCGCATCTCCTGCCGATGCTTCAGATAGAAATAGTCGTCGCACCATTTCTTATACTTTTCGTAAGGTGCGACCACGGCGTGCGCGTCGCACGCGGCCTTCATTGCCGCGTGAAACGCGATTGCATCCGGGTCGTCCTGGCGACGGCGGCGAGCGAGCACAGGGGTGAGGTCCGCGCCCCCGCCAAACCAGCTCCTCGTGGTCACCACGAATCGGGTGTTCATATGCACCGCGGGGACGTGCGGGTTGTGCAGATGGGCAATCAGAGAAATGCCGGAGGCCCAGAACCGCGGATCAGATTCGGCACCAGGGATTTCGCCCCGGAACTCGGGGGCGAACTCGCCGAACACGGTCGAGACATGAACACCCACCTTCTCGAATACGCGACCCTTCATGATCGACATTTCGCCGCCGCCGCCGGGCGCGCCGCTGTGGTCGGCGCGCGTCCACGGCGTGCACAGGAAATGCCCGGGCGGCCGTTCGGAGAGGGGCGCGCCCGTCGGCAGTGACGCCTCCAAAGCTTCGAAGGCTGCGCAGATCTCATTGCGAAGCGTCCCGAACCAGTCTCGAGCGCGGTCCTTACGAATCGGCAGGAGGGCAGCGTCCACGGCTAGCTCGATATTCTGTCGAACGGCATGTCGATTTGCTTTTGCACCATCTGCGCTCGAATGTCATGCGATGCTGATGTCGTCGGCACAACATTGCCGCTGCGAGTGGCGGAAATGCACAAAATTAAATCGTGAGGACAGGCGAAAAATTTTGGCATGCGAGGCACTATTTTGCCATTGTTTGAGGGAACTCTGCCGCGCGTGGGGGATCTGGGAGTGGGATGTCGCCTCCGCTTGCTTGGGGAAACCGGCGAGCGGAAATTGGCGGCAAGCGCCAGCGAGCGAGGCGGGTGAGGGGCAGCGCCTAGGGCGTGAGAGTGTCCTTCACCCGCCTCGTGTCATCCGGCGATTTCATCATGCTCCGCCGAGACCGGATAACTTGGCTCAGGCTCCAAGATTCTGCTTCGATCCACAATCCACAATAAGGTGTAACGTCTGTCGATAGCCCCGTTGTGCGCAAATGCGGCTGGACTCGTTAATCGGTCAGGACCGTCTGCCGCAGGGCCTCTCCTGCTGCCATGGCGGCAGCCATCGCGACATTGAGCGAGCGCAGGCCCGCCCGCATCGGGATGACCAGAGTGACGTCGGCGGCGGCGCGCACCTCATCGGTCACCCCTGAGGACTCGCGACCAAACAGCAAGATATCATCTTCCTGAAAGACGTGATCGAGGTATGACCGGGTTGCCCGGGTGGTGAACAGGATCAGCCGGGCATGCTCGGCATGCCGCCATGTTTCGAACGCCTGCCAGCTTGCGTGACGGGTAATGGCCACGCGATCGAGGTAATCCATACCCGCCCGTCGGAACGAGCGATCAGTGATTGGGAAGCCGGCCGGCCCGATGATATGTGCTTCGGCCCCAAGACATGCGGCCAGGCGAAGGATGGTGCCGGTGTTCTGGGGGATGTCGGGCTGGAAAAGCGCAATCCGCATGGCCGGGCTCGCAGCTTGCAGCGTATGTCACCGGCAAGGCACATAGCAGCCGAAAAACCTGCTTAGCAAAGACTGCTGCAACGCGCATCCGATGTGGCGGCGGCCCACTTGCGCTCCATTGGCAAGGGTGCCAATAGATCGCCGCTCGACCGGCAACTCGGCTGCTGCTCGCGGCTTCTAGCTCGCAGAAGCCGAAGAGCGGCAGGTCGCTCGCCGCCGCAAGGCGGCGTCGCCGTGTCGGGGCACATGAAGTCGCGGTGCTCCAGCGAGTCAAGTTGCGCAGCCGCACGGCTGCGGGGGCCAGGGATCAGCCAAGGGGTTACACACGTGACCACGATGTCTTCGACCGAGCCCAGTCGGCGGGATTTTCTGTTTATAGCAACCGGCGTGGCCGCAGCGGTTGGGACCGCGGGCGCGCTGTGGCCGCTTGTAGCGCAGATGAATCCGGATGCTTCGACCATTGCCGCCGGCGCACCCATCGAGGTCGATCTTGCGCCGATTGCCGAGGGGCAAGTGATCAAGGTGTTCTGGCGGAGCAAGCCGATCTTCATCAATCACCGCACCAAGAAGCAGATCGAAGAGGCCCAGAACGTTGACGTGGCGAAGCTGCCGGATCCGCAGCCGGATTCCGCGCGCGTCAAGCCCGGGCATGAGCAATGGCAGGTCCTTATTGCGATCTGCACGCATCTCGGGTGCATTCCGCTCGCGGATCAGGGTCCCTATGACGGCTATTTCTGCCCCTGCCATGGCTCGGTCTACGATACGTCGGGACGTATCCGGCAGGGACCCGCGCCTCTGAACCTTGCGCTTCCCACCTACGAATTTCTCTCCGACACCAAGATCAGGATCGGCTGACAGCGTCTCTACTCTATCTTCATTCCTTCCGGGCTTTCATCATGAGCGGACACACGACCTATCAGCCGAAGAACGCATTCATGCAATGGTTGGAGCGGCGGCTGCCGATTGCCGGCCTCGCCTACTCTTCGTTCGTGGTCTACCCGACCCCCCGCAATCTGAATTACTGGTGGACCTTCGGCGGCATTCTCGCCTTCATGCTGGGCGTGCAGATCGTCACCGGCGTCGTGCTCGCGATGCACTACACGCCGCATGTCGACTACGCGTTCAATTCCGTCGAGCAGATCATGCGTGACGTCAATTATGGGTGGCTGCTGCGTTACCTGCACGCGAACGGCGCCTCGATGTTCTTTCTCGCCGCCTATATCCACATGTTTCGCGGCATGTATTACGGCTCTTATAAGGAGCCGCGCGAGGTGCTGTGGATATTGGGCGTGATCTTGCTGCTGCTCATGATCATCACGGGCTTCATGGGCTATGTGCTGCCGTGGGGGCAGATGAGCTTCTGGGCAGCCACTGTCATTACCAACCTGTTCTCGGCGATTCCTCTGGTCGGGGAGCCGATCGTGACCTGGCTGTGGGGCGGCTATGCCGTCGGCAACCCGACCCTCAACCGGTTCTACGCGTTGCACTATCTGCTGCCTTTCGTGATCGCCGGTGTGGTGGTGCTGCATCTTTGGGCCCTGCACGTGGTCGGGCAGAACAATCCCGACGGTATCGAGCCGCAGAATGAGTACGATACCGTCGCATTCACCCCCTACGCCACGATCAAGGATACGTTCCTGTTGGCGGTGTTTTGCGTCCTGTTCGCCTGGTTCGTGTTCTACATCCCGAATTTCCTTGGCCATCCCGACAATTACATTCCGGCCAATCCAGGCGTGACGCCTACACACATCGTGCCGGAATGGTACTACCTGCCGTTCTACGCCATTCTGCGCGCGATTCCGAACAAGCTCCTTGGCGTCACTGCTCTTGCCGCCTCGATATTTGTGCTGATGTTCCTGCCCTGGCTGGACACTTCGAAGGTCCGCTCGGCCAAGTATCGTCCGCTCTACCGGCAGTTTTTCTGGGTATTCGTCGTGGTCTGCATCGGACTAGGCTGGCTGGGCTCGAAACCTCCGGAAGGCAACTATGTGCTGTTCGCGCGCATCTTTACGGTTTACTACTTCGCCTACTTCCTGATCATCCTTCCGGTGCTCGGCAGGGTCGAGAAAACGAAACCCCTGCCGAACTCGATTGCGACAGCGGTGCTGGGCGAGGGAGTGGCGATCGGGGCGGCGGCGCCGCCGCCGCACAGGGCTTAGGGGACAGTTCATGGCAATTCGGCGCTCAATCGTTGCGGCGCTTGTGCTGGCCGCGCTTGCTGCTCCGGCGCTCGCGCAGGAGCAGTCACACGAGAATACGCCGCCCAAGAACCGCTGGTCCTTCGCCGGGCCATTCGGCAAGTTCGATCGTGGCCAGCTTCAGCGCGGGCTGAAGGTATATCGCGAGGTATGCTCGGTCTGTCATGGATTGAAGATGATTGCATTTCGCAATCTTGCCGATCCCGGAGGACCCGAGTTCACGACTGCGCAGGCGCAGGCGATCGCAGCCGAGTACAAGGTGCAGGATGGGCCCAACGACCAAGGCGAAATGTTCGAGCGTCCCGGCCGGCTGGCGGACAGCTTCCCCCCGCCATTCCCGAACGACCAAGCGGCGCGCGCCCGCTACAACGCGGTACCGCCCGATTTTTCCGTCATCGCCAAGGCGCGCGGCTACGAGCGGGGGTTTCCGTACTGGCTGCTTGACATGATCACGCAATATCAGGAACACGGCGTCGATTACATCACGGCCTTGCTGCAGGGCTATGAGGACAAGCCGCCGGCCGGCGTCACGGTTCCCCCCGGCAGCTTCTACAACAAGTATTATCCCGCACACACCATTGCGATGCCGCCCCCATTATCAGATAAGCGGGTCGACTACACCGACGGCTCGCCAATGACGGTCGAACAGTACGCGAAGGATATCGCAGCTTTCCTGATGTGGGCAGCCGAGCCGCACCTCGAGCAGAGAAAGCGGGTGGGCATGCAGGTATTCATCTATCTGATTATTTTGGCCGGTCTTCTCTATTTCACCAAGAAGAAGATCTGGCGGGAAGTCGAATTGCATCCGGACAAGCTCGAGCCGCGTCCTCCGTCTGAATATCCGCGGACGTAGAGCATATCCGGTAAGACCGGGACCGAAGCGCGCGAATCGTCACGCAATGGCCAAAGCAGTGCTCGGCATTATCGGCGGGTCCGGCATCTACGATCTGCCGGGGCTGCAGAAGGCGCGGCGCCGACGGGTGAGAAGTCCGTGGGGCGAGCCGTCCTCGGCGTTGCGGGTTGGAGAGGTCGCCGGAACGCCGGTGGTGTTTCTCGCCCGCCATGATGAGGGTCATCGTCTTTCCCCCTCGGATATCAACTATCGCGCCAATATCGACGTGCTCAAGCGCGCGGGCGTGACCGATCTGGTGTCGCTTTCGGCTTGCGGCTCGTTCAAGCAGGAGCTGCCGCCCGGCACCTTCGTACTGATCGATCAGTTCGTCGACCGAACCTTCAACCGGGAAAGCTCGTTCTTCGGCAAAGGCTGCGTTGCGCATGTGTCGATGGCGCATCCGGTGTCTCCTCGCCTCGCGGACCGTGTGGCGGCTGCCGCCGGCGCCGAAGGGATAACGCTGGTGCGCGGCGGGACCTATGTCTGCATAGAGGGCCCGCAGTTCTCCACCTTGGCCGAGAGCATGACGTACAAGGGATTGGGCTACTCGGTGATCGGCATGACCAACCTGCCGGAGGCAAAGCTCGCGCGCGAAGCCGAGATTTGCTACGTCACCGTCGCCATGGTTACCGATTTCGACTGCTGGCATCCGGACCACGACGCCGTGACGGTGAGCGATATCATTGCGGTGCTGACTGCCAACGCCGCGAGGGCGAAGGGGCTGGTGGCGCGTCTGGCAAGGGACTTTCCGCGCGAGCATGAGCCTTGTCCGATCGGCTCGGATCGTGCGCTCGACGCCGCCTTGATCACGGCGCCACAAGCGCGGGACAAGAAGCTTCTCAGGAAGCTCGGTGCGGTGGCCGGGCGAGTTCTGCAAAAGCCTGTTAAGTCCGCGCAAGCAGTGTGAGATTGCTCACGCAGGCGCCCAGCCGAGCCGCTTTGCAATCTCGCGCGCAGCCGCGGCGCCGCTTGCAACCGCAGAGACAATGCAGGGATGCAGGGAATTGGCAACGTCGCCCACCGCGAACACGCCCGGACAGGATGTTTCCATATTGCCGTCAACGACAAAATAGCCTCGGGCGTCTTTCTTGAGAGCGAGATCGAGCATCCAGGACTCGTCACTGTTGGGGCGATAGCCGAGCAGCAGGATGACGTGGTCCACTTCGATGCAATCGCCGTCATCCAATTGCAAGCGAAGCCTGGGATCGCAATCCTCGACTGCCCGCACCGAGCGCCGGGAGAGAACTTGCGTCATGCCGCGATGCTTGAGCAGGCGTTGCACGATCAGAGGCTGCGCTCTGGGTGCTGACGAGCGCATGACGATGGTTACCCGCACGCCTCTCTCCGCCAGCATGCGCGCGACATCGAACGCATTGTCACCGCCGCCGATCACGGCGACGTGCGAGCCGAAATCGGCATCCGGCTCGCCGGCCCAGGGTGCACCGACGTGCACACGGCCTTGCGCCGCCATCAGCCGCGCGTTGTGGACGCGGTCGAGCCATTCCTCGCCCTGGTATCTTGTCCCGGTTGCGATCACGAGCGTCGCCGTCGAGAACGGGTGCGCCGCAGGGAGACCTGACGAGTGCGCGCCGCAAAGTATCGGGTCCAGGCGGAAGCGGCCGTCGCCTTCGCGCCGAAGCTGCCGCGGCCGCGCGCCCAGGCAGACGGTCGCGGAAAGCTGGCGGAGGTGGCGCTCGAACGCGTAGGCATTTTCGCGCGCGGTTTCGCCTGGCCGTCCGAGCAGCCACTCGTTCGGGTAGGGGCTGCGTCGTGCCATGCCGCCGAGCACCACGTCACGCTCGACAATGATGGGCTGCAGTCCGTAATTGCAAAGCCAAAGTGCGCAGGACATGCCGGCGGGACCGCCCCCGATGATGGCTACGCTCGGTGCCTGCGAGATCATCCGGGGGCCGCCATTGGCGCAGCGAATGCTCTGGTTGTTGCGCAGGACGCCGGTGTTCGCCAGATTACCCGCTTCCGCAGTCCCGCGGGGCGCGCTCCAGGTGAATATCTCATGATCAGCATCCAGTTCGAGCACGATCTCAAGGATTCGATCCGCACTATTGAGGACTATCCCAAGCCTGGAATCATGTTCCGCGATATCACCACTCTTCTGGGCAATCCGCGCGCCTTCCGGCGCGCCGTGGACGAATTGGTGCAGCCCTGGGCCGGCTCGAAAATCGACAAGGTCGCGGGCATCGAGGCGCGCGGCTTTATCATCGGCGGGGCGGTCGCGCACCAAGTTTCCGCCGGGTTCGTGCCGATTCGCAAGAAGGGCAAGCTACCGCACAAGCGCGTTTCGATCGCCTATTCGCTGGAATATGGCCTCGATGAAATGGAAATGCACGAGGACGCATTGACGGCCGGCGATCGTGTGATCCTGGTGGACGACCTGATCGCCACCGGCGGAACGGCGGAGGGGGCGGTCAAGCTCCTGCGCAAATTGGGCGCTCAGGTGCTGGCAGCCTGCTTCATCATCGACTTGCCCGACCTTGGCGGTGCCGAGAAGCTGCGCAAGCTCGACGTGCCGGTTCGCACCCTGATTGCATTCGAGGGACATTGATTCCAGGAAAGCGGAGCGCAGCTTTCCAAAAGCAGACCCGGCTCAAAGCTCGCGATACCGATGGAATGCTCACCAAGGGTAGGCAAAAGCATGACACCGAGGCCATGCACGTTGCGTGCGGCCGCAGGCTCGTTTTGCTCAAATGAGCAATCCATGCTTCCGCGCCGAGAGCCGGGGCGCAGAATTCAACGGCAGGCGGAGACCAAGGGCGCCGCTATCTGCGATGCGGTCCCCATGGTCCGGGCTCGCCGGCCTCGGGTGAGCCAAGCTCGACCGGCGGCTCAGATGGCAGGAAAGGCTTGGGTCCGCCGACTGTCTCGTGCGTTCGTGATTGTGGCCCGGTGGGATCGAGCGGGTCTGCGGTTTCCCTGTTCTGCGCAGGCAACGCGAGAGGGCCGGGATCGTGACCGCCGGCGAATTGAACAAGCGCCGCAACGCGAGAATCGATCGGCGGGTGGGTGTCGAAGATATTGGAAAAACCCTGGCGCGGATTGTCGAGGCACATTTCCATGACCGCGGAGGTAGCGCCGGCAAGCTCGCCGCGACCTTCGATCTTGCGCAGAGCGGAAATCATGGCGTCCGGATTTTTCGTGAGCTCGACCGAACCTGCGTCGGCGAGATATTCGCGCTTACGGGACAGCGCAAAACGGATGACGATAGAGAGCATCCAGGCGATTGCAATGAGCGCAAGCGCGATAAGCAGCGCCATGCCGGCTCCTCTGCGATCGCCATCGCGTCCTCTCCAGCGAAAGCCGCCCTGCCAGAGGAGCCGGTAGATCAGCTCCGCGAAGAACGAGATCACACCGGCGATGATGACGGCGATCACCAGGAGCCGGACATCGCCATTACGGATATGCGTCAACTCGTGACCGAGCACCGACTCGACCTGCGCATCATTGAGATTATCGAGGAGGCCGGAGGTGACCGTAATCGAGTATTGACGCTCGTTCATTCCGGCGGCGAAGGCGTTAAGGCTGTCCTCTTGGATGACCTTGAGCTTCGGAGCGGTAATGCCGCGCGAGATGCAGAGATTCTCAAGCAGATTGTAGAGTCTAGGCGCTTGCTGGCGTGTCATTTCGCGCCCGCCGGTGACTGCATCGATCATGCTCTGGTGGAATTTGTAGGCGATCAGTATCCACAGCGCCGTGCCTGCGGTCGCGAACGGTGCGGCGTAAAGCGTATCAGCGAACGCACTGCGCGCCAGCACGTCGATCGGCTCGATCGAACCCAATGCCTCCCCGATGAGGGCGCCGGCATAGACCAGGAGGTAGACGAGTAAAAACAGGCCGATGAGAAGCGCGATTGATCGGCGCTTGTTCGCCCGGATATGGGTATAGAGGCCGTAGGCGGCCATCGACAGCCTCAATATTGCATCAGAACTTCACCTGTGGCGCTTGCTCAAGCTCCTTGCGTTGCTCAACGCCGACATCGAAGAAATCCCTCGGCGTGAATCCAAGCGTGGGTGCCAACAGCACGGCCGGGAACTGCTGGATTCCCGTGTTGTATTCCTGAACCGCGTTGTTGAAAAAGCGCCGCGCTGCGGCGATCTTGTTCTCGATGTCGGAGAGCTCGCTTTGCAGCTGCTGAAAGTTCTGGCTGGCCTTGAGATCCGGGTAGGACTCGCTCAGGGCGAACAGCTGTCGAAGCGCGCCGCTTAGCACATTTTCGGCCGCAGCTTGCGCTGCAACACCTCCCGCCTGCGCCGTTATCGCCGCATTGCGCGCCTGCACAACCGCTTCCAACGTGCCGCGCTCGTGACTTGCATAGCCTTTCACCGTTTCTACCAGATTGGGAATGAGATCGTGACGCTGCTTTGTCTGCACATCGATATCGGAGAAGGCCTGATTGACGCGCTGGCGCATCGCGACAAGCCCGTTATAGACGGTCATGATCCAGATGACTAAGAGGACGATCACGCCGATGACAATCCAGGTGATGACGGAGGAGGACATTGAGAGCTCCGCAATTTGCTGACAGGCACAATCTATGATCAGCCGAGGTCGAAGGAAAGCGGCAGGGATTGTGCGCAGGGCATGCGGCGGAACGCAAATTTCGCGGGACCGGGTCATCATGACCATCCTGGCCCGGGGTCATTGCCGTGGATTGGAGATCGCCGTCGGCGCCGGTCCGGGAAGCGATGTGCCAACCGCGCAGCCTGCGATTGACATCGGCATCTTCCCCGACCTATCGCGTTTGCGGAACATGGGAATGACCACGTGAGCTCTGATGCAGCATCATTGGCTGCCTCGCCGCGCAAACTGGAAATACGCCGCTTGGCCGATGCCAGTGCGCCGGCGCGCGACAAATGGCTTGCGCGCGCCGCCTTCTTTCACGCTGAGGATCTACTCTACCTCAAGTTCCTGGTCGGGGAAGGCGCCCGCGTGCTGGAGCTCGGATGCGGCACCGGGGATCTGTTGGCACAACTCGAGCCTTCATATGGCGTGGGCGTTGATTTCAGCGAGGGCATGATTGCGCAGGCGCGCCAGGCCCATCCGGATTTCACCTTCCTGCTCGGCGATATCGAGGACGCATCGTTCGTGCGAGAATTGCCCGGGCCATTCGACGTCATTTTGGTGATCGACACTCTCGGTGCGCTCGATGACTGCCAGGGCATGTTCGAGCATCTGCACAGCTTGTGCACCCGCGAGACGCGCCTCATTGTAGGATACTTCTCGCATCTGTGGTTCCCCGTGCTGAAAGCCGCGGAAGCCGCCGGACTCAAGATGCCGCAGCCGCCGCAAAACGTCCTTGCTCCGGCCGACGTGGGGGCGCTTGTGGCGCTTGCCGATTTCGAGGCGGTCAAGAGTGAACCGCGCGTGCTGGTTCCCGTGCGCCTGTTTGGGCTAGGGCGGATCGTCAATCGCTTCCTGGCGCCGTTGCCGGTCATCCGCGGCCTTTGCCTGCGGCACTACACAGTCTGCCGATCCCTGCGCAAGCTTGCCCCAGCTCCGACGTCGGCGACCGTCGTGGTCCCCGCGCGCAACGAGCGAGGCAATATCGAAGCGACGGTCGCGCGCATCCCACGCTTCGCCGAAGAGCTCGAGATCATTTTCGTCGAGGGCCATTCTGCCGACGGCACCTGGGAGGAGATCGAGCGAGTTATTGCCGCTCATCCGCAGCACAGCATCAAGGCAATGCGGCAACCGGGCAAGGGCAAGGCTGACGCGGTCTTTGCCGCATTCGAGGCGGCGCACGGCGATGTGCTGATCATTCTCGACGGCGATCTGACCGTCCCGCCCGAGCAGTTGCCGAAATTCTGGGATGCAATCCGGTCCGGCAAAGGCGAGTTCATCAACGGCTCCCGTCTTGTCTATCCAATGGACAAGCAAGCAATGCGATTTCTTAATCTTGTGGCAAACAAGATTTTTTCATTGCTGTTCAGCTGGCTCCTGTCGCAGCGCTTCACCGACACGCTGTGCGGGACCAAGGCAATTCGGCGCTGCGACTATGAGCGTCTCAAGCGCTGCAGCAGCTATTTTGGGAAGTTCGACCCGTTTGGCGATTTCGCTCTTATCTTCGGCGCATCGAGGCTCGGTCTCAAAGCCGTTGAAGTGCCCATCCGTTACGCCAGTCGCAGCTATGGCGAAACACAGATCTCCCGCTTTCGGCACGGCTTCATGCTGCTGCGGATGGTGCTCTTCGCATTCATGCGCATCAAGGCGATGCGATGAAAGCGCCGGTATCGGGGCCGCTCGCGGATTATCGCGAGATCTGGAACAGAAAGCCTGCACTGCGGCTCATCTACGACGATCTCTACGATCGCGTCGCGGCGGCCTGTCGGACCGGCCTCACGATCGAGATTGGCGGAGGCATCGGCAGCCTGAAGCAAAAGCTCAAGGGTGCGATCACAACCGATATCCAATACGCTCCCTGGCTCGACTGTGTCGTGGATGCGCAGAGACTTCCGTTTGCGACCGGCTCGGTCGGCAATATCGTGATGATCGACGTGTTGCATCATCTCGAATTTCCGGTCATGTTTTTCCGCGAGGCAGCGCGCGTTCTGCGCCCGGGCGGGCTCGCGGTGATGGTCGATCCGGCGATCACCTGGGGCAGCACGGCATTCTATCGACTTTTCCATCATGAGCCGGTACGGGCCGCGGCCGACGTGCTGGTCGATGGAGTTCCGCATCCTGGTCGTGATCCTTACAAATCAAACCAGGCCATTCCGTCCATGCTCGTGACGCGCGAGCGCGACCGGTTTCATCAGCTGCTTCCGGAGCTTTGCATCGTGCGTGTCGAATGGTTCTCGCTCGCGGCTTATCCGCTCAGCGGTGGATTCAAGCGCTGGAGTCTTGTCAGTGCGGGAATGGCGAGGCGGATGCTGCGTATCGAACGAGCAATCGAGCCCGCGCTCGGTCGTTTCATGGCGTTTCGAATGATGGTAATCGTCGAGAAGAGGGCGGATCGAGAGCCGTAACGGTCATGATGCGGTTCCATGCGTTTTCTGATTTGCGGCCATCACGCTGCGCCCCGGCGCATGCGCGGTGAGAGGGAGAGTTGTGGACACCAAGATTTTCGATCTCTCCGGCAAGCAGATCTATGTCGCAGGGCATGCCGGCATGGTCGGCTCCGCCGTTGTGCGGCGTCTGGAAAAAATTCGCTGCGAGATCATCACTGCCGGTCGCGACAGCCTCGATCTCGAACGGCAGGAGCAGGTGGAGGCTTTCCTCGCCGCACGAAGGCCCGATGTAGTGATTGTTGCCGCAGCCAAGGTCGGCGGAATTCATGCCAACGACGCGTATCCGGCCGAGTTCATTTCAGAGAATCTTGCAATAGCCCGAAACATCATTCACGCCAGTCACAAGCTTTCCGTAAGGAAGCTGTTGTTCCTCGGCTCCTCCTGTATTTATCCCAAGCTGGCGCGCCAGCCCATGCGTGAAGAGGAACTGCTCAGCGGACCGCTCGAACCGACCAATCAATGGTACGCGGTAGCCAAGATCGCCGGCGTCAAATTGTGTCAAGCCTATCGCCGGCAATACGGCGACGACTTTATTTCAGCGATGCCGACCAACCTGTACGGTCCGGGCGACAACTATCATCCCGAGAACAGCCACGTTGTAGCTGCGCTTATTCGGCGCTTCGATCATGCGAAGCAAGAGCGGGCCCCATCAGTGCCTGTATGGGGGACAGGCACGCCGCTGCGCGAGTTTCTGTTCGTCGATGACCTTGCCGATGCCTGCGCATTCATCCTCGAGCACTATTCGGACGAGCAGCATGTCAATGTGGGCAGCGGAGAAGAGCTCACGATTGCGCAGTTTGCCAAGCTGGTTGCCGAGATCGTCGGCTATCAGGGGCAGCTCGTTTTCGACACGTCGCGTCCGGACGGGGTACCGCGTAAGCTCCTCGATAGCGGGAAGCTCGCCGCCATGGGATGGCGGGCGCGTACCCCGTTGCGCGCAGGTTTGGCGCGCGCCTATGCGGCGTTCCTCGCCCGAGATTGTGGCAGCAGGTGATGAGGGACTTGAGAATTGCACCGTGCGCAGGATCGACGCTGTCAGCAGAGCCAGGATAGCGAATGCTGATCGAGATCGTCCGTCCCTACTCTGGCCTTTTGCCGGGAATGCCTTAAAATCTTTGCTCGTTCCGCTGGGCCGAACTCGCGGCCTTTCCAGTCACTGAGCGAAAGTGGAGACACCATGCTCGACCGCAGACGCGTCCTTCAAGGCGGTCTTGCCGCCGCGGCCTCCTTCAGCGTCACCGCGCCGATAGGAGCGCTCGCGGCTCAGCGGGCGAAGGTTCGCTACAACGAAGTCGTGCGATCGGTGCTGTACGTGCCGGCCTACGTCGCAATCGCAAATGGTTATTTCGAGGAGCAGGGCATCGACCTTGAAATAAGCACCGCGCAAGGCGGCGACAAATGCATGGCGGCGCTACTGTCCAATGCCGCCGACATAGCCCTGATCGGACCGGAGACGGCCATCTATGTGCTGACCAGCGACTCGCCGACCAAGGCGCGCATCTTCTGCGGGCTCACTTCCACCGACGGGTTCATGCTGCTTGGGCGGGAGAAAGTCGACAAGTTCGACTGGAACATGCTGCGGGGCAAGGAGATCCTCGGCTTTCGTCCGGGCAGCACACCGCTTCTGTTCCTGGAAGCGGCACTGCGGAAAAACGGAATCGACCCGCAAAAGGACGTGAAGCTTGTGAACAACGTTGCCATTCCGGCGCGGGTGGGCTCGTGGCTCTCCGGTCAGAATCAGTATGGCATCTTCAACGAGCCGGAACCCTCGCAGCTCGAGCTGGAGGGCAAAGGGTACTTCATGGCGTCCATTGGCGAGACCGTCGGCCCTGCCGACTATACTGCTTTCATGGCGACCGACCAGTACATCCGCGGCAATCCGGAAATCATCCAAGGCTGGACCAACGCGGTCTACAAGGCACAAAAATGGACACAGGCTGCGCCGACCGCGGAGATTGTCGACGCCATCACTCAATTTTTTCCCGGGGTTGACCGGCAGGCGCTGTCTGCCGCGGCTGACCGTTACCGCAGGCTGAAAATCTGGAAGGAAACGCCGGTCATCGAGCCGAGCGCGATCGAAAAATTTCAGGACATCCTTGTGCAAGGCGATGTGCTCACGCCGGCCAAGCGTGTCAAATATCAAGACCTGGTCCTGGCCGAGTTCGCCGGCAAGGCGAAATGATCCGTGCAAAGCTCGACAACCGGCGGCGCCGCTTCGCCGAAGGTCGAGTTGCGCAACCTCAATATGCGCTATTTCAGCCTGGAGGGCGAGACAGAGGCGCTAAAAGATATCAGCTTCTCCGTCGCGGCGGGCGAGTTCGTCGCCATTATCGGTCAGAGCGGGTGTGGCAAAAGCACATTGCTGTCGCTGATCTCGGGGATTCTCAAGCCGACGGCCGGCACGGTTCTGATCGACGGCAGGTCGGTCAGCGGGCCTACGCGCAAGGTCGGCTACATGCTCCAGCAGGATTACCTGTTCGAATGGCGCACGATCCTGGAAAACGCGGTTCTGGGAGCGGAAATTCAGGGCGCCGATATAGCAGCGGCGCAGGCGCGTGCGAAAGAGCTCCTGACCAGATATGGTCTTGGCCAGTTCCTGCACCATCTGCCAAGGCAGCTTTCGGGCGGAATGCGCCAGCGGGTCGCGCTGGCACGCACGCTCTGCACCGAGCCCGATGTTGTCCTGCTCGATGAGCCGTTCTCGGCGCTTGATTCACAGACCCGGCTTGCGCTCGCGGACGAGGTTACCGAAATTCTGCGCCGCGAAAGGAAGACGACGATCCTGGTCACGCACGATATTGCGGAAGCGATCAGCATGTCCGAACGCGTCATCGTGCTCTCGCGTCGCCCAGGTCAAATAAAGTCCGATCATCCAATACGTTTCGCATCCGGTGACGACGAGGGCCGTCCAACCCCTTTCCAGGCGCGCAACGCGCCGGAATTCAACGGATACTTCAACACTCTCTGGCAGGAGCTCGAAGTGCATGTCGAAGGTTGAGCGATTCGCGATACCGGGCGCCAGCGTGCAGTATCGGGAATGGCTCATGCGGGAGCGGCGCGGTCGCCTCACCGTGCGCACGGCACAAGTTGCCATCCTGGTGGTATTCCTCATTCTATGGGAGGTGCTTCCCAAGGCCCATATCGTAAACCCGCTGTTCACCAGCTATCCTTCGGCGCTCTGGCCGACCTTCCTCGAGCTGCTGAAGGAAACGCCGCGCCAGGCCAGTATCCTCACCCATACATGGTTCACGGTATTCGCCACCATAATCGGATTTTCCGCGGCAATGGTGCTCGGCACCTTGATCGCGGCGGCACTATGGTGGTGGAACGATCTCTACAAGGTGCTCGATCCCTATCTGGTCGTCGCCAATGCCATGCCGAAGACCGCTTTCGTGCCGATCTTTTATATCTGGCTTGGTGCCACGCTTTCCGTCTATGGCATGTCGCTCGCGATCTCGCTGTTTATCGCGATTCTCATGATCTACAACGGCTTCCAGGGCGTCGATCCCAACAAGATCAAGTTGGCGCAGACCTTCGGCGCCACAAAAGGGCAACTGCTCACCAAGGTCGTGTTGCCGGGGAGCATTCCGACGCTAATCGCGGCGCTCAAAGTGAACGTAGGGCTATCGCTGGTAGGGGTCGTGGTCGGCGAGTTCCAATCGGCGAATATAGGTCTTGGTTTTCTCATCCAGTACGGTAGCCAGATCTTCAAGCTCAACATCGTTATGACCGCAATCACCATCTTGGCAATCGTATCTTCGGTCATGTATCTCGCGATCTCGTGGCTCGAGACCGCAGTCATGCGACGGCGCTGAATAACGAAGGCACAACGCTAAGCGAATCGCATCGACCGCACGCCGCTGTAGATCGGGTCGGGGCAGCAATGATAATGATAGTTAAGCGTACTCGTTCACGCACGCACGCGGCAAGCTACTGCTGCAGGGTCTCTCGCACGGCGCGTTCGGCTTGATCGATAGCGAGATGGGCGAAGGCATCTCCGCCGGCGTCCGAATTGGCGATCGCGATGCGTCCGAACGGCCGCCGAGCAAGCGCGACCATGCCCCCGTAATCGTCGCCGTCGAACAGCGAGTTGCCGGCGTAGCCGTAGCCGTGCGGCCAACGATTGACTGTGATCGCCGCGATGTCGCCGGTGCTGGAAAAGCCTCCCGGGCCCAGCATGCGATCGAGCTCGTCTCGGATTTTTTCTTCGAAATCGGAAAACGTCATGTCGAGCAGCTTTGCAGCCCCGAGCCGAAACTGGGAGCGTGCATCGAGCCCGGAATTAGGCGCTCCCGGCACGTGCACCAGATGCAGCAGCATCGGCTCTCTCGGCTCGCGCGGGTGCTGGTAGCCGCCTAGGCTCACGGGAAAGTCCAGCGCCACGCGACTGTGGAACGACATCGGCGCCGAAATATCGTGCACTTGGAGCGTGATCCACGGTTGCCAGTTGCGAACGAGCACGTTGGTGTAGACCAGGGGCGTTTTGACATTTTGTGACAGCGCCTCCCGCTGCGCTTGCGGCAAGTCAGCCACGATGTGCGGAATGACCATATGGAAGCAGGCGAGCACAACGTGCTTGGCGGCGATCCGGTGCGCCACCCCGGCGCGCACGTAGCTGACGAGAGCGTTGTTGCCGATGTCGCGAACGTCAATGCAGGTCGAATCGAGTCGGATACGGACGGCTTGGCCGCGGCGGTCGAGAGCGTCGTAATCGAACCGCGCAAGAACGATATCGTCCATCGTATGGCCGGGCGCAACGCCGGGAAGCAGCGCACGCACCAGCAGACGCGCAAGCGAGGCATTGCCGTCGGGGAAGTGATAAATATAGGGTTCATTCCATTGCGCAGGCATGCTCCCCGGCAGGCCGAGACCGCCAAAGCCGGGATAGCCGAGGTCGCGCACCTCGGCCGCGGCAACCGCATCGCATCCAAGCCCGAAAAAACCGAGCGTGCGTCCCTGGAAACAGTCGGCAACCTCTTCGCTGCAACCGCAAATGCCGGTCAGATAGTCACGATAACTGGTGGTCTTGAGCAGCTTGAGCTTTTCCGTGGTCGACTTTCCGCCGAGCGGATCGCGCGTGCTGTCATAGAGGGCAAGCATCTGCATTTTGCTCGCGTGCGAGATCGGAAAGGCCGCGATCCATTGCTCGATCGCCTGCTTTTCGAGCGGGCGTGCCGGGTCTTTGAGCGATCTTGTCATCGGATCGTCGCGCGCCAGAACGTCGCGCCCGAATGCCTCGCGGGAGAAGAAAATCCCGCGCGAGAGACCAAGCGATGAATAAAAGTTGCGATCGAAGGCGGTCTCGAATCTAGCCACGTCCACGCCAAGATCGCGCAGGAGACCTTTCGCCACGTTGCTGTAAAGCGTCCTGGGTGATTGAATGGACTGGCTGCCGCCGTAACCGATGATCAGGCGCCGATCGAGCGTAAACTCGTTGCGCTTCGCATGGCCGCCGAAATCGTCGTGATTGTCAAGGACGAGGATACGTGCATCGTCCCCGGTGGCGCGGCGAAAGAACCAGGCCGCGGCAAGTCCGCTGATGCCGCCGCCGACGACGACAAGATCGTAACTCTCTTCGACTGCTAGCTCATCGATGGGGTAGCGCCGGCCGGAGCGCGCGATCTCGTGCGCAATTTCGAAGGAACCCGGATGCTGGCCGCGCAAACCGGTCAATGCGGGCGGATAACGCGCGGGATTTGTCGCGATCTGCGCGGCAGGCGTCAATCCGGCCCCAATGGTCAGGGCCATTCCGTTGAGGAAGTCGCGACGGGAAATCCGGTGCATGCGGAAATGTAGCACATCGTGGTCGAAGGCTCATCGGCGACGCCGCTGTCTTTGCGCTCGCGAAGCGAGCGATCTCAACCGGTGAGGAGCAAAGGGATCGGAGGTCGCATAGGGCGACGAGAGCCAAAGGCGGTCGCCCGCGGGAGCTTACACTGCCTCGCGCAGCTTCACCGCCCCTTCAAGATCAACGGAAACGAGCTGTGAAACTCCGCGCTCGGCCATGGTAACTCCGTAAAGACGGTTCATTCGCGCCATGGTGATCGGATTGTGGGTGATGATGACGAAGCGGGTGTCGGTCGAGCGGGTCATCTCGTCGAGCAGGTCGCAGAAACGCTCGATATTGTGATCGTCGAGGGGGGCGTCGACCTCGTCGAGCACGCAGATCGGCGCCGGGTTTGTGAGGAAGACCGCGAAGATCAGCGCGAGGGCAGTGAGCGCCTGCTCGCCGCCCGAGAGCAGCGAAAGCGTGGCCGGCTTCTTTCCAGGAGGCCTTGCGATGATCTCGAGCCCAGCTTCCAGCGGGTCATCGCTCTCGATCAGCTGCAGCTCGGCGGTGCCGCCCCCGAACAGCTCCGTAAACAGGTGCTTGAAATGGTTGTTGACCAGCTCAAAAGAGGACAGCAGCCGCTCGCGCGCCTCGCGGTTGAGGTTCTGGATGCCCTGGCGCAGTCGCTTGATTGCCTCGACCAGGTCGTTGCGCTCGGTGGTGAGCGACGCATGCTGGGTTTCCACCTCGCGCAGCTCCTCCTCGGCGCGCAGATTGACGGCGCCCAGCCGTTCGCGCTCGCGCCGCAGGCGTTCGAGATTGGTCTCGACGTCGGCGACTTGCGGCAGCTCCCTGCCGGGCGCGATGCCGGCAAGAGCAGCCACGTCACTCGGCTCGACTTCGAGCATTTCGCGGATTTCATGAGTGACGTCGGCAAGTCGGCGCCTCTCGCCCTCGCAGCGCTCCTCGGCGCGCGCCGCCTGCTCGCGCGCGTCGGCCATCGCCTCAAGCGACGCGCGTGCGTCGCGGTCGGCCTCGGCGAGATGGTTCTCGGCTTCCGCCAGCCGATCCGCCGCGCTACGACGCGCCGCCTCTGCCGTCTCTATCTCGCCAATGAGTCCGCGGCGCTTTTCCTCGAAAATGCGCGGAGCATCTGCAAGGCCGGCGCGCTCGGTCTTTGCCTCTTCGGTGCGCGCAACCAGGGTCTTGATCTGCGCGGCCGTGCCGTCATGGCGCTCGCTCCAGCGCTCGCGATCGGCCCGGATCGTAGCGAGCCGCTGCGTCGCGATCTCAGCCTCGCGCGCGAGTGCCTGCGCCTGCGCGCGTGCTTCGGCAAGCTGCGCACGCTCGCGCTCGATTGTGCTGCGCAAGCTTGCCAGCTGAGCTTCGGCATCCGCCGACGGCGGGAGCGACAGGAGGGCGTGCTCTGCCTCGGCTCGCGCGGCGGCCGTTTCGTCCCGACTGGCGGTCAGGCGCGACATCGCCTCTTCCAGCGCCGAGAGCCGTGCCGCGTTGCGGCTTGCCTCGCGCTCGGCCTCGACGCATCGGTCGCGCGCCGAATCCGCCTCATGCTGGAGCGCCCTCCAGTTGCTGCGTGCCGCACTGTCGGCTTCGGCGGTCAGTGCCAGCTCTGCCTCGGCGATGCCAGCCGCTTGTCGCCTCTCCGCGATTTCCGCTCGCGCCACCTCCAGCTCCGCCTCAATATCAGCAAGACGGTTCTTCCCCGCCAAACGGCGGGCGGCTCCGGTCGGTGCATTTGCGGCAACCGAAAAGCCGTCCCAACGCCAGAGATCGCCGTCACGCGAGACAAGGCGCTGCCCGGGCCGCAGCAGCGGCAGCAGGCGAGACGCTTGTTCGCGGTCGACGAGGCCGATCTGCTTGAGTCGGCGAGCAAGCTCATTGGGAGCCTGCACGTGATCGGCAAGCGCCTCGGTGCCAACCGGCAAGGCGGGATCGGCGGGATCGATGGCTGCACCACCCCAACGCATGGGTGCGGAAGGATCAACGGGAGCTTCAAGATCGTCACCCAGCGCAGCCCCGAGCGCTGCCTCGTAGCCCTTTTCCACGGTCAGCTCGTCAATGACCGCCGGCCACAGATTCTTGGTATCGATGTGGAGGAGCTTAGCCAGGGTCTTGGCTTCGGTATCGAGCCGCTGCGCCCGCCTTTCCGCGTCGGCGAGCGGCGCACGCGCCAATTCAAGCGCCTGGCGGGCACCGGAATGCGCGGCCTCCGCGCGCACGGCGGAAGCTTCGGCAGCCGCCAGCGCGGTTTGTGCTTTTGCGGCGGCGTCGGCAAGGGTCGCGAGATCGGGGTGCTGCGCCACTGAAGCTTCGTTGAACCCGGATTTAATCCGCGACATCTCCTCCCCCAGGCGGTCGAGCCGGTCGGAGTGCTCGCGCAAGACGCTTTCGAGCGCATGCCGCCGCGCCGTCAGGTCGGCAACGGTGCCGGTGAGTGCGTCGAAATTCCTTTCCGATGCTGCAAGAGCTGCCTCGGCCCCGGCGGCACACGCAGTCACGCTCGCCTGCCTTGCTTCGGCAGCTCCGCTTTCCTGCAACAACGAAGCCTCTTCGCCGGCGAGGCGGGAGAGGGCGGAGACGGCGTCCTCGGCGAGCCGCTGCTCGCGTTCGATATCCGCTCCAAGCTGGTGGAGTCGCAGATCAAGCTCGGTCATGCGCTCCTTGGCGCGCGTCTCCTCGCGTTCAAGCGCGTCGCGGGCCAGGATCAACCGGTGCAGGCCCGCCGCCGCCCTGGCTTCGGCCTCGCGCAAGACAGGCAGCTCGGCCGCCACAGTCGCTTGTCGCTTGGAAGCCTCTGCCTGTGCCGCGGTGCGTTCCGCGACGAGATGCGTGGCCGAGCCCCTCGCGCGCTCGGCCTCGGCAAGCTCGGCATTGGCGCCAAGCCAGCGCAAATGAAAAAGCGTGGCCTCGGCTCTGCGCACTTGCTCGGCGACGGCACGATAGCGCACGGCTTGCCGGGCCTGGCGCTTGAGGGCGTCGATCTGCACGAAGAGCTGATTGATCACTTCCTCGAGACGCTCGAGGTTGTGTTCCGCCGCCCGCAGCCGCAGCTCCGCCTCATGTCGCCGGGCGTGCAGCCCGGATATGCCGGCCGCTTCCTCCAGCACGCGCCGACGCTGTTCGGGCTTTGCCTGGATGATCTCGCCGATGCGTCCTTGATGCACCAGCGCGGGCGAGCGCGAGCCGGTAGAGGCGTCGGCAAAGAGAATGTGCACGTCGCGCGCGCGCACCTCGCGCCCGTTAATGCGGTAGCTCGAGCCCAAATCGCGCTGGATCCGCCGCGACACGTCCAATGTCTCGTGCGCGTTGAATTCGGCCGGCGCCTTGCGCGCGTTGTTGTCGATGTGAATTGCGACCTCGGCGTGATTGCGGCTGGGCCGAGTGCCGGTACCGGAGAAGATCACGTCGTCCATGTCCGCGGCGCGCAACGACTTGTGCGAGGTTTCGCCCATCACCCAGCGCAGCGCCTCAACCAGATTCGACTTGCCGCAACCGTTTGGCCCCACCACGCCGGTAAGGCCCGGCTCGATGAGAAAATCGGTTGGCTCAACGAAGGATTTGAAGCCAAGCAGGCGCAGTCGCGTAAGCTTCATGCCGACGCCGTTCCGAGGTTTCCGGACCCCGCCTGACGGAATCGCTCAGGGCTCGGGCCCATGGGGTGGGTCGAGGGATGATGCCGCATCGAATCGGAGAATGAATCGGCGGACGCGATTACGCAATAGAAAGAGTGAGTTGTGAGCTTGCAAGAGGAGCTTTGCCGGCGCCGCCAGTGCAGGCGCTGGTAACCCCGCGGGAGTCCCGGAAATCGAAAAAACGCTTATCAGCCCTTGAGATAGGGGGCGATCTGCTTGTCCAGCTCCTCCGCCGAGAACCCTCCGCGGATGATCTTGCCGTTGATGAAGAAGGTGGGCGTGGAATTGACTCCGAACTTCGTGTTTGCGCGCTTACGGGTTTCCTCGAGGGCCGTAAGCATCTGCTGATTCGCGAGACATTCCTCGAAGCTCTGTTGGGTGAAGCCCGCCTGTTTCGCGATAGCGAGCATCGGTTCCAGCGGCTTCTGCACTACCCATTCCTTTTGCTGCGCGAAAAATGTTTCAATCAGTGGGAAGTACTTGTCCTTGCCCGCGCAGCGCGCCAGCATGGAAGCGGCTGCGGCGAGCTGGTCGAGCGGGAACTCGCGGAATATGAAGCGAACCTTGCCGGTATCGATGTATTTGGTTTTCAACTCGGGATACGTCGTCTCGTAGAAATGGGCGCAATGCGGGCAGGTCATGGAGGCGTATTCGATGATGGTGACCGGGGCATCGGCGGAACCGAGAAAGTTATCCCCGAGCGGACCCGGCGCCATGAGCTCCGCGAGCGGCACATCGGCCCCGCCCGGCGGCTCGGCGACCACCGGGCCTGGCTGGCTCAAGCTCGGCCGGCTCCAGAGGTAGTAGGCCCCGGCTCCCGCTACGGCGACGATGGCGGCTGTCGCACCCCCGACGAGGATCCGTCGGCGGGTCATGGTGGGCGCGGCCACAGCCTCGATGGTCTTATCCATGCTGATCGTACCTGTACAAATTGCGGAGGTCCCAACCTCACCAATAGTCTAGAAGCACCAAATGTGGCAACGGAAAGCCGCACGCCAAGCGTCTCGCCCCGGGTCACGACTGTTTGATGGCAGCCCCCAATCTGGCAAGGGCATCGCGCAGCTTGTCGTCCCGGACAGCGCCAAGAGCGGCCTTGATGCGCGTCGCCGCTTGCGCGTCAGGGGCAGACTGAACATGGGTCGCCTTGCGGCGCAACGGCGCCTGCCGCAGCCGGAGCGATCCCACTGCCTGCCAGCCCAGGAAACAATTGACGCGCTCCAAAATGACGTCGGAGAGGTGCTGGATCTCCAGTGCGGTTGGTCCCTCCACGCGCAGCACGAGCTTGCCCGGTTCCGGGAGCTGGCCATCGCGGGTCCGCGACCATTGAATTTTCTCCGGTTGCGAGTGATCCGCGATGTCGGCACCCACGATTTCAGCCCAGCGGGTGACAAGCTCGCTCGACGCGAATCCCTGCTTGGCAAATGCCTCGGTCAGCGTCTTGTGCAGAAGGTCCGAAAGGGGGCGCGGCTGCGATCTGCCAGGCTTGTTCATGGAGCTCGGTTTTGCCACACGTGCCACCCATGAGGGTAGCAGTGCGCGTTGCGCAGGGAAAGAATGCAGAAGCCCGCGAGGGAAAGCGCCGCGAACCGCCCCGCTCAGCTGCCGCTGCGCTCCTGCATTGGTACGACCGTCATCGACGCGCACTCCCATGGCGGGCTTTGCCCGGCGAGAAGCCGGACCCGTATCGGGTTTGGCTCTCCGAAGTCATGCTGCAACAGACCACGGTCAAGGCTGTCGCACCATATTTCATGCGCTTTGCCGCGTGCTGGCCGAATGTACGCGCGCTCGCGCAGGCTCCGCTCGATGATGTGCTCAAGATGTGGGCGGGGCTTGGCTATTACGCGCGGGCACGAAACCTGCACGCCTGCGCCAGGGCGGTGGTCGAACGCCATGGCGGGCATTTTCCGGAAAACGAGGTGGAGCTTGCCGAGCTTCCCGGCATCGGCCGATACAGCGCGGCCGCGATAGCGGCAATTGCGTTCGGAAAACGGGCGGCGGCAATTGACGGCAACGGCGAGCGGGTACTCGCGCGTTTCCTTGCGGTTGAAATGAAGCTGCCCGCCGCCAGGCCGCAGATTCATCGCCTCGCGGAAAGTCTCCTGCCGGATCGGCGGTCCGGCGATTTCGCACAGGCGTTGATGGACCTCGGCGCGACCGTCTGCACCCCGAGGAAGCCCGCCTGCGTCCGCTGCCCATGGAAGCAAGATTGCCGGGCGCGCAAGCAGGGCGATCCGGAAGCATTTCCGCGCAGGGAACTCAGGCAAAAAGGACATTTGCGGCGTGGGGTCGCCTTTGTCCTTTGGCGCACGGACCATAGGGTCCTTGTTCGCAAGCGCGCGATGGACGGATTGCTTGGCGGCATGCTCGAAGTGCCGACCAGCGAATGGGCTCGGGACTTCGCTGCACGCGATGCTCTCGTCCACGCGCCGCGCCTGCGGCGCAGCAAGCCGAAATGGCGTCGCGTTCCTGGTTTTGTCGCGCACGCCTTCACTCATTTTCCCCTGCGGCTTATCGTCTATACCGCGACTGTGGGTACTTCGACGCCGGCGCCCTCAGGGATGCGCTGGGTGGCCACGGACGAGCTTGCCGGCGAGGCTCTTCCCAGTGTCATGCGCAAGGTGCTCGCTTGTGCACTGCGGTCTTCTTCGATTGCAAACGGCGCGGCGACCGCTTTAATGGACGTGCGACAGCGACACAGGAGAGCGATGTGAGCGTTCAGCGAATTGATGGCAATGCCCGCATGAGCAAGGTAGTCGTGCACGGTGACACCGTTTATCTTGCCGGATTGACCGCGGACAAGACAGTGGGACGGAGCCTTGCCGAGCAGACCCGCGAAATCCTCTCCCTGATAGACGGCTTTCTGGCGAAGGCAGGGACTGACAAGTCGAAGCTCCTTACCGCCACGATCTGGCTCTCCGATATCCGCACCGTCGCCGAGATGAATGAGGTATGGGATGCTTGGGTTACGCCCGGCCATACTCCGGCGCGCGCCTGCATTGAGGCACTCCTGCAGGGCCCGGAGAAGAAGATCGAGATCCAGGTGACCGCAGCGCGCTAAAGCGGGCGTGCGAGAACCAGTCTCGACGTGCTTTCTGGCGCGTCGGATTACACGGCTCCTGCCGCTGCCCTGACCTCTGCGCGCAGCTCATCAATGGAGACAAGGCCTTGCGGCGTCTCCAGGTGCCAGAACGTCCAGCCATTGCAGGCGTCGAGCCCTTGGGCCAGCGCACCGATCCGATGAATTGAGCCGACCTTTTCCCCGAGAGCAATGGCGCCGTCGGCGCGCACAAGCGCTTTCACCCTGCGCTTTGCATCATGGAGGAGTGCGCCGGGCAGGACCATTCCACGCTCGATCAGCACCAAGAATGGAACGCGCGGCGCTTCGCGCGCCGTAACGAAAGGAGCAATGGCGGGTGCCGGAAGCGGCTCGACGGCGGCAATGCGTCTCCTTGCTGCCGCCGCATAGGATGCGTCACGCTCAACTCCGATGAAGCGCCGTCCGAGACGTTTCGCGGTCGCGCCGGTCGTACCGGTGCCGCAGAAGGGATCGAGAACGAGATCGTCAGGTCGCGAGGAGGCGAGAATGACACGGGCGAGCAGAGCCTGCGGTTTCTGGGTGGGATGCAGCTTTCTGCCGGTGCGGTCCTTCAGCCGCTCTTCGCCGGTGCATAGGGCAATGGTCCAATCCGAACGCATCTGGACGTCGTCATTGCCCGCCTTCAACGCCTCGTAGTTGAAGGTGTAGCCCCTGCTTCCCGGAGCGCGGGCCGCCCAGATCAAGGTCTCGTGCGCATTGGTGAAGCGACGCCCTCGAAAGTTCGGCATAGGATTCGATTTGCGCCACACGACGTCGTTGAGAATCCAGAACCCCAAATCCTGGAGGAGGGCTCCGACGCGAAAGATGTTGTGGTAGGAGCCTATCACCCAAAGGGTGGCAGTCGGTTTCATCACGCGCCGGCAGGCGATCAGCCAGGCGCGCGTGAACTCATCATAGGCTGCAAAGCTTGAGAACCGGTCCCAATCGTCGTCGACGGCATCGACCCGCGAATCGTCCGGTCGCTTGAGATCGCCTTGCAGCTGAAGGTTATAAGGCGGGTCGGCAAAAACGAGGTCGACGCTCTCCGCGGGCAAATTTGCGAGCTCGGAAACGCAGTCGCCGAGCAAGATTCTGGGAGATGTACTGGGCGTGAAACTGACGCGGGGCGCCCTAACGGACGCCCCGCGACGCGATACAACCATGACTCAGAACTCTGACTCAGGCGACGCAGCCGGCGACGCGGGACCTACAGCCGACAGGACGCAATATGCGCGCCTAAGGTAAAAATCGGCTTAATCGAATGCGCGGGGATACTGGGAAAGAATCCTGCGACGCCTATATTCGCCAGAGCGCGTCGAATCGGCGCTTTGTTACGGTCGACTTGCCCGGTCAGCCGCGGCGATTGGAAGTATGAGCGTGGGCGGGCAGCAAAGCGTAACCGCGAGAGCCACCGATCGGCGCCCGGGGGAGGAGGCAAGGCCATGCGTTTGGACGACCTGCCCGAAAGCGGCAATATCGAAGACCGCCGCGGTGACGGAGGTTTTGGGGGAGGGGGAGGATTCGGTCTTCCCATCGGCGGAGGTGGGCTGGGCATCGGTACCATTGTGGTGCTCGGCATCATTGGTTGGGCGCTCGGTATCGATCCGAGCCTGCTGATCGGCGGCGCCGAGATCCTGTCCGGCTCGGGCCAGCCGCAAGTACAAGCTCCCCCAACCGCGCGCCGCACCGGCAAGCCCCAGGACCAGACGGGGCGGTTCGTTAACCAGGTGTTAGGCAGCACGGATGCGCGATGGAAAGAAGTCTTCGCCAAAGAGGGGAAGAGCTATCGCCCTCCAATCCTTGTCTTGTACAATGGCCGAACTCGCGCGCAGTGCGGAGGCGTAGCGCAATCCGCCATGGGCCCGTTCTATTGCCCGAGCGACCAGAAGGTCTATCTCGACACGTCATTCTTCGACCAGCTCGCGACCCGCTTCCATGGCTGCGCGGCCGGCAGCGACTGCCGGTTTGCGGAGGCCTACGTGATCGCGCATGAAGTCGGGCATCACGTACAGAACCTGCTCGGTATTCTGCCCAAAGCGCAAAGGGCGCAGCAGGTGGCGGGCAGTCGCGCGGAGGCGAACCACATTCAGGTTCAGGTCGAGCTGCAAGCGGATTGTCTCGCCGGCGTTTGGGCGCGGCGCGAGAACGATTATCTCGAGAGTCAGGGCAAGGCGCCGATGATCGAGCACGGCGATGTCGAAACCGCATTGCGCACGGCGGCCGCAATCGGCGATGACACGCTGCAACGCAAAATGCAGGGCTACGTCGTGCCTGACAGCTTTACCCACGGCAGTGCACAGCAGCGCCAGCGCTGGTTTGAGGCGGGCTTGCGGTCCGGTTCAGTGCAAAGCTGCAACACGTTCGCCTCCGCACAGCTGTGAGACGGCGAGTGGCCGGTATCGACCAAGGCCGACAATTCATCCCGCTCAAGATAGCGGTGCTGACCGTCTCCGACACGCGCGGGCTTGCAGACGACAAATCAGGCGCGACCCTGGCGGAGCGCATTGAGAAGGCAGGGCACGCGGTTGCTGACCGCGCCATCGTTTCCGACGACATCGACGTGATTCGTGCGCACGTGAGAAAGTGGATCGCCGATCCGGCGGTCGATGTGATCATCACCACCGGCGGCACGGGCTTCACCGGCCGCGATGTCACGCCGGAGGCGATCGAGCCTCTGTTGGAGAAGCGCATGGAGGGCTTCTCAACCTTGTTTGTGATGGTGAGCGTTGCAAAGATCGGCACATCGGCGATTCAGACGCGGGCGACCGCCGGGGTCGCCGGAGCAACCTACATCTTCTGCCTGCCCGGCTCTCCCGGCGCCTGCAAGGACGCCTGGGACGACATCCTGCTGCATCAGCTCGATTATCGGTATCGCCCCTGCAATTTCGTCGAGATCATGCCGCGGCTCGACGAGCATTTGCGCCGGCCCAAGGCCAAGGGCGCAACCGTCTGACGGAACTCCGGTGCAGAAGCCCGCGCGCGCTCCTCAAGCCGGCGCGGTTGCGGCCAATCGCGCCTGCGCCCGCGTTCCCCGCAGCGGCAGCAGAACTGCGAAGAATGCGGGAATCGCCAGAAGATAAGCGCTGCCGGCAATCATCAGGACGTCAGTGAG
>Ga0306924_10000685_pt1 | contig 29259 bp, 21 predicted proteins | sample sta12Can44000111_FD_203756 | JGI IMG/M metagenome (GOLD analysis project Ga0306924, IMG submission 203756) | Lab enrichment of tropical soil microbial communities from Luquillo Experimental Forest, Puerto Rico - statanox.12C.anox.44.000.111 (v2)... | ecosystem: Environmental > Terrestrial >... | reverse complement strand
GCGGGCGCCCTCGATCACGAGCGCACCGTCCTCGCCTGGGCGCCCGTCGGCCGAGGCACCGGCCTCGGCGTGCTCGTCGGCGCGCCCGCTGGCGTGGCGTACGCGCCGATCCTCGCCGTGCGCCGGATCGCCGTGGCGGGCTCCGCGCTGCTCGTCGTCGCCGTCCTCGCGCTTTCGTTCCTCGTCGCGCGCCGGACCACCGCCGGGCTCGCGCGCTTCGACGCGGCGGCGCGGGCGCTCGGCGCAGGCGACCTCTCCATCCGGCTGCACGTCGAGGGGCGCGACGAGTTCGCGAGCGCGGCGACGACGTTCAACGCGATGGCCGAGGAGCTCGGCGGGGCGCGGGCGCGGCTCGAGCGCTGGAACGAGGACCTCCAGCGCGAGGTCGATCTCCGGACGCGCGAGCTGCGCGAGGCGCACGCGCAGCTCGCCGAGACGCAGAAGCTCGCCGCCATCGGCCAGCTGGGCGCGGGCGTCGCCCACGAGATCAACAACCCGCTCACCGGCATCCTCGGCAACGCGCAGCTGCTCCTCGAGGCGCTCCCGAAGGACCACGCGGAGCGGGAGCCGCTCGAGAAGATCGAGGCGCTCGCGCGCCGCTGCCGCGACATCACCCAGAAGCTGCTTCGCTTCAGCCAGCAGCGCGCCGAGCCCGACTTCCGCGAGGTCGACCCGAACCGGGTGGTCCTGGACGCGCTCTCGCTCGCCGAGGGGCACGTCCGGGCGGCCGGGATCGAGGTGGACGTCGCGCTCGGCTCCTCGCTCCCGGCGGTGCGCGGCGATCCAGGGCACCTCGCGCATGTGGTCCTGAACCTCGTGGCGAACGCGCGCACCGCCTGCCTGGGCAAGGCGGGCGCGGGGATCCGGGTGTCGACGCGCGAGGATGGCGGCGTGGTGGCGATCGCGGTGCAGGACGGGGGGAAGGGGATCGCGCCCGAGCACCTGCCACGCATCTTCGAGCCGTTCTTCACGACGAAGGATCAGTGGAGCAACGTCGGGCTAGGGCTGTCGGTCTCGTTCCGGATCGTCGCCGAGCACGGCGGAAGGATCGACGTCGAGTCGCGCGTCGGCGAGGGGAGCACCTTCACGGTGCGCCTCCCGTCGGCCGCCGCGTAGGGGAAGACCGTGGGCGAGCGGCGGGAGCGCGTGATCTTCTGGTCGCTCGCGGCGTTGCTCGTCGCCGCGACGGCCGCCGCGTACCTGCTCGTCGTGGGCCCGGCGCCGGGGTCCGGCGGGCGAGGGGCGGCGCCGGTCGTGCGCGCGCCCGAGCCGGACGCGGTGCCGCTCCGGCTCGTGCTCCGCGGGGTATCCGGCGACGTCACGATCGTGCGGCGGGGGACGGCGTCGCCCGCGCACGCCGGCGACTCCGTCCGCCCTGGCGACGCGCTCGAGACGGCGATCGGCGCGCACGCCGAGCTCGGCGAGGGTCCCTTCGCGATCGCGCTCTCGGAGGGGACGCGCCTCGCCCTCCGCGAGGCCGACCTTGCGCGGGCGCGCCTGCGGCTCGAGGCGGGGCTCGTCGAGGCGCGCGCCGAGGGCGCTGCGCGGGTGGAGGTCGAGGTGCCGTCCGGCGGGGCGGCGCGCGCGAGCGGGGGGACGCTGTGGGTCTCGCGTGCGGGCGGCGTCACCGCTGCGGCCGTCCGCGGCGGGGAGGGCGAGCTCCGCTCGGCGGGCGGGGCGGTGTCGCTCGGCGACGGCCAGCGCGCGGCCGCGGCGGACGGCGCCTCCCCGTCCGGCGCGACGGCGATCCCCTCCGGGCTCCCGCTCGACGTGCGCTGGCCGCCGGCGCGGACGCGAACGACCCGCGTCACCGTCGCAGGGTCGACGGAGCCTGGCGCGCTCCTCGTCGTCGCGGGCGAGCGCGTGGAGGTGCGTCCGGACGGGACGTTCGCGTGGGAGGTCGTGCTCCGCGGCGGCTCGCAGCGGCTCGAGGTGCACGCCGAGGACGTCGGCGGCCTGAAGGCCGCGCGCGAGCAGGCCGTCACGCTCGACGCACGCGCGCCGCTCCCGAGCTTCGACACGAAGGGGCTCTGGCGCGGGAGGTGAGCCGGAAGCGAGCGTGGGCTCTGGTTCGTTCACGGGCTCTCGCATCCGGCCAGCGGGAATGCGCTCCCTCGGGGAGCGTTGCGCCGGAGTCGGACCCCTACGCTATCTTCGGCCCGTTCCCTCGAGGCCCGATCTGTCTCGCTGCCGCCAAAACGTCCCGGGCGCCGGGCGCCGCGCGCGGAGGTGCCGCGCGTGACCAGCGCGCTGCTCGCGCTGGCGCTCGCCGCGTCGCGCGTCCTCCTCCCCCCGTGGCCGCTCTCGCCCGACGGCGAGGACGTCGCGATCGGGGACGACGCCGCGCTCGCGGCGGAGGGGGCGTCGGTCGCGCGCGTCGCCCCCGGGCTTTGGAGGGTGACGCCCGCGCGCGGCGCGCGGACGGTGGCGCTCCGCTCGGGGAACGATCGCGTCGTCGGGGAGGTCGAGCCGCCGCCGGGCGAGGTGTCGATCGCCGCGTTCCCCGCGGCGCCCGTGAAGGGGCGCGACGCGGAGGTCGTGCTCGATCTGCTCGTCCGCCGCGCGGACGGCGCGATCGACGAGGGCGCGGCGCCGCCCGTGCTCGTCGCCTCGTGCGGCGCGGTGCGCGAGGTGGTGCCCTCCGGCCCGGGCCGCTTCCGCGCCGTGTACGTGCCCTCGCGGACGACGACGCCCGAGGTGGCGGTGCTCGTCGCGCACACGGCGCGCTGCCCGCTCTGCCCGACGCCGCGCGCGATCGGCGCGGCGGCCGTGCCGCTCGCGAGCGCGATCGACCTGCCCGGGCGAGCGGAGCCCGGCACGCGGACGACGATCTGGGTCGGTCGGCGCCGGTTCGGGCCGGTCCTCGCGGGGAAGACGGGCCGCTTCTCGATCCCGATCGTCGTGCCGCCCGGGCGCCGCTTCGTGGGCGCGGAGGCGGTCGACTCCGCCGGCAACCGCGCGATGTCACGCGTCGACCTCGCGCTCCCCGATGCGAGCCGCGTCGCGTGTGCCGTGTGGCCGTCGGCGCTACCCGCCGACGGCGAGCGCGGCGCGAACCTCTGGTGCGCCGGCGCCGACGCGCGCGGCCGGCTGCTCCCGCCGGGGGACGCGGTCTTCTCGGCCGGCAGCGGCGCGCTCTCCCGGGCCGAGCCGTTCCGCGGCGGGCTCGTGCGCGTGCCGTACCGCGCGCCGCGCGGCGGCGCTGGCCCCGAGACGCTCTCCGCGCACATCGCCGGGGCGGGAGATGCCGCCGTGCACCTCACGCTCGCCACCGGCGCGCCCGAGCGGATCTCGGTGACGCTCGCGCGGGACCCCGTCCCGCTGGGCGCGAGCGTCGCGGCCCAGGCGACGGTGCTCGACGGCCGCGGCGACGTGATCGGGAAGGCGGTCGGGCCGCCTGGCGCCGAGACCGGCTTCGTCGCGCCGGACCGGTTCGCGGCGCGGTCCTCGGCGCGCGGGGATCGCCAGGAGGCGCCCGTCTCGTTCGCGCTCGCGCCTGGCCCGGAGGCGGCGACCCTGGCGCTCCGCCGGCGCGGCCGGACCTGGGTGGCGGAGGCGCGGACCGTGGACGGGCGTCCGGCGGCCGGGATCCGGCTCCGGTTCGGCTCGGGCGCGGAGGCGACGACGGACGCGCGCGGCGAGGCGCGCACCGCGGCGCGCAGCGCGTCGGAGGCGGTGACCGGGCCGCGCGGCCTCCACGCGGCTGGGTGGGAGGGGATCGAGCCGCCGGAGGCGCCGTTCGAGATCGAGCGGAAGATCGAGGTCAGGCTCAGGCCGCCGGTCGGCACGCTCGTCGACGCGGGGCGGTGAGCCCGCCGCGCGTCACATGAACCCGATCCTCCGTGTGCTCGCCAGCACCCGCTCGACCTCGTCGAGGACGCGCATCACGCGGCAGGCCTGGAGGAACGCGAGCGCGTCGCGCTCCGGCACCTCGGAGAGCCGGACGAGGTCCGCGACGCCCTTCGTGCCGTCGGCGAGCGCGAGCAGCTTCGCCTCGCCGCGCTGGAGCTTCACGTCGTAGAGCTCGAAGGCGGGATCGGGCGATGGCGCGAGGTGTGCGTCGGCGGAGAGCTCGGCCTTGAGCCGGGGCAGGGTGGATGCGCGCCGAATGCCCTCGAGCACGAGGTCGGCCATCGGCACCTTCAGCGGGACGCGCGCCGCGGGCGGTCGCCCGAGCTGGAACGCGTACCGACCGTCTCGCCACTCGAACGTGGACCAGGCGATGACGCGGATCTGCGCCTGGAGGAGCTCCTGCCGCCGCTCCGCGTCGAGGAGCCCGCGCGCGACGAGCGCGTCGCCCGTGCGCTCGCCCGGGGCGGCCCGATGCATCGTCTCGATCGCCTCCGGCGTGACGAGGCCACGGCGCACCGCGATCGCCGCGAAGCGCTCGGCCTGGAGGTTCGAGGCCGCGTAGACGGGCACCCCGCGCTCGACGACCAGGATCTTCCGCGCCGGCCCGCGCTCGATCGTGAGGGCGCCGGTCGCCTGCCCGACGTGGAGCGCGACGAGGAGCCTCGGCACGCTCGTGTCGGAGAGGTCGCCCTGCGTCGGGGGCGGCGCCTCGGCGGTCGGGCGCGCGCGCGGCGGCTCCGGGAGGGGCATCGCGAGCCCTTCGCGGGGCGAGGGGGGCGCGGGCGCGGACGCCCCGTCGAGCGGCAGGAGCGCGGGGGCGATCGCGTCCGGCAGCGGCTCGTGGGAGAGCGGGATCGATCCCGTCACGTCGTCGGTCGCCTCCTCGACGACCGCCGGCGCCTCCGCGCCGAAGGCGCGGGCGACCGCGGCGACCACCGCCTCGATCTGGAACGGCTTCGTGAAGAAGTCGCGCGCGCCGAGGCGGCGGAACTCCTCGTCGGCGCGCGCCCCCCGCAGCACGCCCGAGACGACGAAGGTGGCGACGCCCGCGCTCGCGAGCGCGCCGAGCAGCTCGCTCCCGCGCACGTCGGAGATGGGGAGGTCGACGACGGCGGCGTCCGGGCGCCGGGTCGCGAGCGTGTCGCGCGCGGCGCGGCCGCTCCGCAGCCCGGACACGTCGGCGCCGAGCCGCGCCGCCGCGCCGGCGACGAGCGCGGCGAGCTCGGCGTCCTCCGCGACCACGAGCAGGCGCTTGCCGGAGAGGGGTTTGTTCACGAGGGCGGGATGGTACCACGGGTGCAGGCGAGTCCCTTGCGCTTGGCGGTTTTGCGGCGGCCGGGTACGCTCCGTCGCCGTGGCGCTCGCCTTTCACCACCTCGCCATCCAGTGCGCCGACCTCGATCGCTGCGAGCATTTCTATCGTGAGGTGCTCGGCCTCCCGGTGCTCCGGCGCTGGCCGCGCGAGGGGGGAGGCGATCGGAGCGTGTGGCTCTCGGTGGGAGAAGGACCCGAGGGCGGGTTCCTCGCGCTCGAGCGCGCCGAGGAGGCGCCCGAGCAGCGCCCCTGGCGCGACGGCCGCCCGGGCCTCCACCTCGTGGCGCTCCGCATCGCGCCCGCCGAGCGGCGGACGTGGGAGGACCGGCTCGAGGAGGCGGGCGTGCTGGTCGTCCACCGGACCCGCTGGACCATCTACTTCCACGATCCGGAGGGGAACCGGATCGGGCTCACGCACTACCCGCACGACGTTTGATGCCGGCCCCCCCGGGCGCTAGGGGATCGACCCGCGTGATCTTCGCCCGGCGCCGGTACTTCAAGGACAACTACGTCTACCTGCTCGCCGACGGCGCGGACGCCGCGCTCGTCGATCCCGGCGACGCGGACGCGGCGCGCGCGCTCGTCGCGGAGCACGGCGTGACGCCGCGCTGGATCCTCCACACACACGGCCACGCGGACCACAGCGGCGGATCGGCGGCGCTGCGCGCGGCGCTCGGCGCGCAGGTGATCGGGCACGGCGCGGACGGGTTCTGGTTCGAGCCGGACGTCGATCTCGAGGGACGCCGGTCGCTCCCGCTCGGCGCGCTCGAGCTCCGGGTCCACCCGGTCCCGGGGCACACGCCGGGGTCGGTCCTCCTCGAGTGGCGCGGCAAGCTCCTCACGGGCGACACGCTGTTCTGGGGCGGGTGCGGGAACTGCCGCCACGGCGGCGATCCTCGCCGCCTCGCCGCGAGCTTCCGCGAGGTGATCGCCGGCCTCGACGGCGGGCTCGAGGTCCACCCGGGCCACGACTACGCCGAGGCGAACCTGCCGTTCGCGCTCGCGCTGGAGCCGGGGAGCACCGCCGCGCGAGCGCGGCTCGCCGAGGTGCGCGCGGCGCGCCGCGCGGGCGAGGAGCCCGCGGCGCCGACGCTGGCGGCGGAGCGCGCGGTGAACCCGTTCCTGCGGGTCGACGCGCCGTCGGTGCGCGCGGCGCTCGCGGCGCACGCGCCAGGGGCGCCCGCGGCGTTCTCGGACGACCGGTTCGTGGCGTTGCGCGCGATCCGAGACGGCTGGTAGGGGTAGGGCGTCGTGGCGAGCCTCGAGCGGAGCGGCGCGGCGGACGGCGGCGGCGCGGGGCCGTACACGCTGGCGAACGCGCTCACGGCGCTCCGGATCGTCCTCGCGCCGGTCTTCCTCGTGCTGTACGTGCAGGGCGATCACCTCCGCGCGCTCGCCGCGTTCGCCGCCGCCGCGGCGACCGACGTGCTCGACGGCCTCGTCGCGCGCGCGCTCCGGCAGGGCACCGCGCTCGGCGCCGCGCTCGATCCGATCGCCGACAAGTTCCTCGCCGCCTGCGCGCTCATCGCGCTCGCCGCGACGGGGCGCCTGCCGCTTTGGCTCCCCGCGATCGTCGTGACGCGGGACGTCGTGCAGGTCGCGGGAGCGGCGGTCCTGCGCTCGACGGGGCGGGCGGTGCCCATCGCGCCGACACGCATCGGTAAGTACGCGACGTTCGCGCTCGCCGTGACCGTCGTGCTCGCGCTGGCGAGCGACTTCGGCGCGTACCCCCGCGCGGCGGCCGCCCCCTACGTGGCGGCGATGGCACTCCTGTCCGCGCAGTGTGTGGCCCTGTCGTTTGGACAGTACTTCCTGTTCTTCGTGCGCTCCTTTCGGGCCCCGACGCCCTGACCTCGGCGCATTTGCCCGCTTCCCTGGCGGCCGAGCATGAATATCTTACCGGGGGATGCGCGCGCCGAAGCTGAAGCTGGTCGTCTCGGACTTTCACCTGGGGAAGGGGCCGTATCGCGAGGACGGCTCCGTGAACGTGTTCGAGGACTTCCGGCACGACGCGAAGTTCGCCGAGTTTCTCGACTATCACCGCGCGGGGGACTACGCGGACGCCGAGGTGGAGCTCGTCGTCAACGGCGACTTCTTCAACCTGCTCTCGGTCGATCTCGACGGGCGCCTCCAGGAGGCGATCACGGAGCGCGTCGCGATCGAGAAGACGGAGGCCATCGTGCGCGGCCACCCCGTCGTCTTCGACGCGGTCGCCCGCTTCGCGGCCGATCCGAACCGGAGCGTGACGTTCATGATGGGGAACCACGACCCCGGGCTGCTCTTCGCGGGCGTGCGGGAGGTGATCGCGAGCCGCGTGGGCGGGGCGCACCGCTTCCTCCTCGACGGCTACGACTTCGACGGCGTGCACGTCGAGCACGGGATGCAGCGCGAGCCGATGAACGCGTTCAACCCCGGGCGCTACTTCCGGGAGCGGAACGGGGAGCAGTTTCTCAACCTGCCGCTCGGGTCGCGCTACATCATCTCCGTCCTCAACCACGAGAAGGCGCAGCGGCCGTACATCGACAAGGTGGCGCCGTTCGCGAGCTACTACCGCTGGGCGCTCCTGAACGATCCGGAGGCGATCCTGCGCATCACCGCGCGAAGCATCCGCTTCGCGGCCGCCGCGGCGCTGAAGAAGATCCCGCACCTCGACCCTGTGCCGCTCGCTGACCTCGCGAAGCGGCTCCTCCGGTACACGGCGTTCCCGACGCTCGAGCACGAGGCGCGCCACCTGCTCGCGCGGAAGGGGTACCACACGGTGATCATGGGCCACACGCACGTGCCGCTCTACCGCGAGTACGCGCGCGACAAGGTCTACCTGAACACCGGGACGTGGAACGCGATGACCTCGCTCGACGTCGGGAACCTCGGCCGGACCGAGCAGCTCACGTACGCGCACGTCGAGTACATCGACGGGCGCCCGCGCGCCCGGCTGCGCGAGTGGCGCGGGCTGCAGCGGCCGACGGAGGACGTCTTCTTCTGAGCGGGGAGGGGCCTCCGAGCGGCGACCGGCCGGCCCGGCGCCTTCGCCGTTGACTCCGCCCGCGGTCGCGCTATAAACGCGCCTCGCCGTTGCGGAACAGGCCCGTAGCTCAGTGGTAGAGCACTACCTTGACACGGTAGGGGTCGTCAGTTCAATCCTGACCGGGCCTACTAGGAGAACTCAGGGGGCTGGCTCACGAGGCCAGCCCCTTTCGTTTGTCCAGGGGATGCGTAGGTAGCGGTGTGGGTAGCGGGTTCCACTCCCGGAACGATTTGGGGCCCGCGCGCCTGCGGGTCGTGTGCCCGCGACATGACCGGATCTGCGGGCGATCATCGAGTGCATGACAACCACGATCCGCTGTCCTCACCGCGACGACGAATGGCGTCCCGAGGACGATCGCCACCATAGGGATGCGGCGGCGACTGGAGCTCATGGCGCGGGTCCGCGCGCCCGGATCCCGACCATCGACGGCGTGCCGTGCTGGAGCGGCAATACCTAGTACCGGTGGGGGTAACGCGCGCGGTGGCAGGAGACGCCATCCTTTCGGCCGTCGGGCGCTACGGCCTGACCAACGCGACGAGGTGCTGTGGGAGGTTCGTTCCATTCACCACGAGGAACCTGGCACCGAAGTAACGCGTGATCATGGGGTGGGTGGCGCTGAAGTGAAGCTCGGGACGATCATCCAGCTCAGCGCGTGAGAGGATCGCTAGCTTGGTCCGAGCCGCCTCGATGCGCTGGATCTCTTCTGCTTCGAATGCTGGGCTGGCTGGGAAAAGCGGGTAGATCTCCCATTGCGGAGCCTTCAGGCCGAGTGCTGGATAGAGCCCCAGATCAAAGGGAGCGATGTAGACCGCTTCGCCGGGACCCACGAATCGCGCCACGACTTCACGGGCCCCTTCGATGACTTGGGCGACGTCGTCCGCCACGCAAAGACGCTCGTTCCCAACGCGGGTGTCTCGGCACGTGGTCCTTTCGCCGAGCCATCGTCCAGGCGTCAAGGGCGCTAGGTCGCCGACCAGTGTCGTTCCGTGGAAGTCGACTGGTCCGAGGTACGCCAAGGCGACGACGAGCAGGCCCGCCGGAAGTAAACGCCAGCGCGTTCGTTCGCCTACCGGCAGGATGGCCAGTGCCATGATCATGGGTGCGCCTGCGCGTTGCAGGTGTTCGACGCTGGCGCGGGAGAACGCGTAGTGCGCGTACGGCAAACTTAGTGCGGCCGCCGCGGTGAAGAGCGGGCGCTCCGCGCCTATGCGGTGGTTCCATAGGAGGCCCCGTGCCAAAACGGCCAAGCCGAGGACGGGCATCATCAGGTGAAGCATCGAATAGAGGAACTGCGACACGTTCAGTGACCACGGCAGGCTCTCGTAGGGCATCGCCCAGGGCCACGGGAACGGGAGGGGCAGGTTCGTCGTTCCGAGTTCGAAGTGACGCAGGATGGACTTCCAGAACGGGTGAGCGAGACCTGGCACGAAGAGGATCATCATCAGGAGCGGTAGCCCTCCTGCCAGGCATCCAAGTGCACCCCTTGCCAGGCGCCTTGACGTCACTGCCCGACGCTCGTCCCTCGCCAGGAGCGCGATCGCGGCCAGCAACCCCAGGAGACCGTACAACGCGAGGTTGCGGCCGAAGAACGCCGACAGCCCGACCTGGGCCCCTGCGAGGAAGAAGGATCGGTCTCCAGGTTCCCGGAGCATCCAGGCAAGGACCAATACCTGACCAAGAGAGACGGCGGGCTCGTACCGCCCGTGCCACACCGGCATCAACAGCACCAGCGCAACCCCTGCAAATGCCGACACACCAACGTCTCGCGTGTACCGCCACACGGCGAGGGACGCGGCGGCGATTGCCACTGCCTCGAAGGCGGTTGCGGCTAGGCGCATCACGATGATGCCGTCATCGCGCGCCAGCCACATCCAGATCGCGGTCCAGTAGTACCGCCCCGGCTCATAGGCCTGGAAGTCCCTCAGCGGCACTTCCCCCGCTGCCGTCCGCTGGGCCCCGTACCAGAGGAACCCCTCGTCCGCGAGGTTGAGGCCGACCTTGAGCTGCAGCGCCGTCTGAGCCACCAGAAACAGCACCGGCACCAGTGCGGACACGACAAGACCAGCGCTGGGCCTCCAGCCCGGTCGGGATTCGTTCGGCGTCGCCTCGCCCGGCATGAGTCTTCTATACTACTGAACCCATGCGCCCAGTCTTTGCCGAGACGACCGGCGGATAACCCCGAGGCTCCGCCTGATCCCGTTCAACAAGCCAGTCTGGCTGGGCACCGAGATCCAGCGCATCACCGAAGCCATCACGGTTCACGGCCATTTGGCCGGGAACGGGCCTTTCGGCACGGCCTGCGAGGCGCTGCTGGCTCGCCGCCTCGGGCGAGCGACTCTGCTGGTGACCTCTTGTACCCACGCCCTGGAGATGGCCGCGCTGCTCCTGACGCTCGAGCCGGGTGACGAGGTAATCGTCCCCTCCTACACGTTCGTTTCAACCGCGAACGCTTTCGTCCTCAGAGGCGCGCGCCCGGTCTTCGCAGACGTGGACGCGAGCGGCAACCTCCTGCCGGAGGAAGTGGCGCGGCTCCGCACACCTCGGACTCGAACTGTGGTGACCGTCCACTACGCGGGCAACTCATGCGACATGGACCGGCTCGCCGACGCCTGCAGCGGCATCCCGCTCGTCGAGGATGCAGCGCAGGCCCTAGGCGCCACTTTCAGCGGGCGCCCTCTCGGTACCTTCGGCGCGCTGAGCACCTTCTCCTTCCATGAGACCAAGAACATTGGTTGCGGCGAAGGGGGCGCGCTCACCGTCGGAGACGAGCGTCTGCTGGAGAGGGCCGAGTTTCTGCGGCACAAGGGCACCAACCGGAAACGCTTCCTCGAGGGGCTAGTCGACAAGTACACCTGGGTCGACGTCGGCTCGAGTTGGGTGCTGGCCGACCTCAACGCGGCCTACCTGGCGGCGCAACTCGAGGCGTTCGAAGTCATCCAGGCGCGGCGAGCCACTCTTTTCCACCGCTATCTAGCCGAGCTCAGCGGGCCGGTCGAGCGTGCCGGTGGTTCACTTATCGGCCACTCCGCGCGCAACGGGCCCAACCACCACCTCTTCGCCATTGTCTTTCGCGAGCCGGAGCAGCGCACTCGGTTCATCGCCCACATGAAGGCTCACCAGATCGTGACGCCGTTCCACTACGTCCCGCTCCACCTGTCGCCCATGGGCCGCCGCTTCCACGGAGAGCGGCCACTTCCGATGGCGGAGCGGCTCGGTGGCTGCCTGGTGCGGCTGCCACTCTTCTTCAATTTGACCGACGACGATCAAGGCCAGGTCATTGACCGGACCCGGGAGTTTATCGATGGGGTTTGAAGGGCTCCTCTCGGTGGTCATGCCGGTCTACCGCTCTGAGCCGTACCTAGAGCAAACGGTCGGGGAGTTGGTGGCAGCCCTGGCTCCAGTGCGCCCCTTCGAGATCGTACTGGTGAACGACGGCTCGCCGGATGGCGTGCAGCGAGTCATCGACCGGTTGTGCGCTTCCGACGCTCGCGTGCGCGCCGTGACGGTCGGCCACAACGTGGGGCAGCATCGCGCCACGCTGCTCGGCTTCTCAAGGTCCTGCGGCCAGATGGTCGTCACCGTCGACGATGACGGGCAGAACCCGCCGTCGGCGGTGCTCGCGGTAGCCGAGGCCCTGGCGGAGCGCGACCTGGACGTTGTCTACGGGGCCTTCCAGGTGGTGGAGCAGTCGCTGCCGCGGCGGCTGGCTTCGGCCGCCAACCGCTGGCTCTCAGCCCTAACCTTGCGGAACCGGGCCGGCCTGGCCCTGTCGAACGTCCGGGCCCTGCGTGGCGACCTGGCGAGAGCGCTCGGCGCCATCGACTCGCCGTACCCATACATCGACGCCATGATCTTTCGCATGGCGTCGCGCATCGGGGACGTCCCGGTGGACCACCGCCCGCGCGCCATCGGCGGCTCGAGCTACTCGCTTGGGCGGCTGGTCTCTCTCTGGATCTCCCACCTCACCAGCCTGTCCGTGCTGCCGCTTAAGGCCGCCACGGCCGGCTCCTTCGCCGTCTCTTTGCTCGGATTCTTGGTCGGCGTCATCGAATTGATTCGGGTGTTACTGGAGCGCAAGGCGCCGGCCGGCTGGCTGTCACTCTTCTGCGCCGTGACCTTCCTCTTCAGCATTCTCTTCGTCTTCTTGGGCATCGTCAGTGCCTACCTCGGTCGGATGTACGTCTCGCTCAACGAGCGCGGTCTAGTCTGGGTGCGCTCCGAGAGCGGCCCCCCCTGTGCTACGCCTGGGCGCGCCGGCGCGACTCGTGCCGCAGAGCCAAGCCCGTTCGCCAGTTGAGGTCACCATCATCGTCCTCTCCGCCATCGACCAGGAACGATTCGGCCTCGTCACAGCCCGCGACGGCGACGTCACGGCGATGATGCTGCCGCAGACGCTGGCGTTCTGCCGCAGCAATGGGGTCCAGCTCCTCATCGCGCGCTGCCGCACCGAAGAGCTGGCCGCCGCACAGGCCCTGGAGCGGGCCGGCGCCCGGCTCATGGATACGCTGGTCTACTACGTGCGAGTCATCGTGAAGGGCGAGTTGCCTGAGAACACCTGCAAGGTGGTCATCAGGCCAGTGCGCCCAGGCGAAGACGAGGCGGTGCGCCGGGTCGCAGCCGAGTCGTTCCGGGGTTACCGAGGCCACTACCACGCCGATCCGCGGCTTGATCCTGCCAAGTGCGACGAGGCCTACCAGTCCTGGGCGCAGCGCTCCTGCCTCAGCCGCGACGTCGCAGGGGAGGTCCTGGTGGCCGACGACGGCGCGGTGGCCGGATTTGCTACGCTGCGACTCAACGAGCCGGCCGAGGGTGAGGGCGTGCTCTTCGCCGTGGCGCCGCGCGCTCAGGGGGCGGGGGTGTACAAGGCCTTCATGATCGAGGGGATGCGCTGGTGCCGCGCCCAGGGCGCCAAACGGATGGTCGTGTCGACCCAGGTCACTAACCTGGCCGTCCAGAAGGTCTGGACCCGGCTCGGATTCGAACCGTCTCACTCGTACTACACGTTTCACCTCTGGTTCGACGAAGCGTGACCCCCCGCGACCTGCCACCGAACGTCCGCATCGTCTCGAAGCTCGCGGAAGACGACCCGAGCTACAGCGTGGCTCGGAGCGAGGTCATGGCCGCGCTTTCCAGGGCCGAGGACCGCCACTTCTGGCACCGGTCGAGAAACCGCTTCATCGCGCACCGCCTCCGCGGACTCGGCCTCCAGCCTCCGGCCCACCTCCTCGAGCTGGGCTGTGGCGGCGGCTCAGTCGCCGCCCACCTGGCTGGAGCTGGGTGGCGAGTCACTGGCGTCGACGGCCACCTTTCCCGCATCCTTGAGGCCGCGGCGAGGACACCCACGGGCACGTTCGTGGTGCACGACCTCCGGCTCGGGTTGGAGCCCCTCGGGCCGGAGCGGTACGACGTAGTCGCCCTGTTTGACGTCATCGAGCACCTCGAAGACCCTCAGACAGCTCTGTGCCGGGCTGCCGAGCGGGTGGTCTCGGGCGGCTTCCTGGTGGGAACGGTCCCGGCGCTCATGTCGCTCTGGAGCGAGGTGGACGTCCGCTCAGGCCACCAACGTCGATACACACGACGCGAGCTGGCAACACTCCTCTCCTCGGCACCTGGTGTTGACGTTGTGGAGATTGCTTCCTTCCACCGCCTGCTAGTGCCACCACTTTGGCTCCTACGCCGGGTCAATCCCCGGCCCGACGCGCTGGAGCGCGGCTTAGAGGTGCCCTGGGGCCCTCTGAATGGGCTGGCGCACGCAGCCTTGCGGGCGGAGCAGCTTGCCGGGCCGCTTCTTGACTTGCTGAGGGTGCCAGGCAGCAGCCTCTGGTTTGCGGGTAGGACAGGGTGAACACGTCTGAAACGCGATCCGTCGCGCCTGGCGACGAGAGGCGAGGGCGGGGCATGAAGAGGCGCCTTGTGATGGTCACGTTCAGCATGAAGCCCGTCCAGGTCGACGCGCTTCGCGAGTAGGAAGGGCAGCAAACCTTCCCGTTGATTTCCGTCGCTGAGCGGAGGGAAGCGCGGAGTTGATCGACTGCGAGTATGCGCGTCGACCGAATGCTCGCAGCGTTCCTAGGCGCCCACGTCGGCACAGTCCACAAGGCGAGGGTCGTGGCTGTCTTCGCGGCCGTCGCCGCTCCCGTGCCGAGCCTGAGCGCGTGTGTCCGGTCGTCAACGTGGTTGCGTGGGCGCTCGAGGCGCTCCTCGGCTACGCTCTCTTCCGCAGGCGCTCGCGTGCTACAGTCCGGCTCACGGAATGAGAACCGTCCTGCGCTGCGCGACTCCCGCGCTGATCGTCGCGGTGCTTATCCTCGCTCCCTTCCGCGAGAAGGCGTTCACGATCGACGACACGTCGTCCCTCTACCAGGCCCGCCATGCGCTCGTCGATCCGCTGCACCCAGCAGCATTCGACATGGTCTGGGACCTGCCAGTACGGGCGCGTGGCAGTGCGGTTCCCAACGGCCCGGTCATGGCATGGCTGCTCGTGCCGGCGATGCTCGCCGGGGGGAGCGAGCCGGTCGCGCACGTGACGGTGCTCGCGACGATGGTGCTGGCGATCATCGCGACGGTCGCGCTTGCGCTTCGACTGGGCCTCGCTCCGACCGCTGCGACTGTCGCCGGCTTGCTTCTCGCGGGAACACCCTCAGCGCTCGCGATGGCGGGAACGGCGATGGCGGATGTACCGGCCATGGCGCTCGGAGTCGCGGGGCTCGAGCGGCTTGTCGCATGGCGTGATGGGCGTCGTCTGACGCAGGCCATCGCGGCGATCGTCTTCCTCGCCCTCGCGCCGCTGACGAGATCGCATCTCGTGCTGCTGCTCGGGGTCGGGGCGTTCCTCGTGGCGGGGGACTACCTGCAGAGCCGAAGAGCGGGGGCGTCGAACCCCTGGACCGTGTGGCTTCCGCTCATAGTCGCACCTCTCTTTTCGGTCGGGATCACGTTGGCGACGAGAGACCCGCAGCGGGGCTCCGTTGGGTTCGTGCGAATGGCGGCTACCGCGAGCTCGCTGGGGAATGTGCCCCTGAACATCGCCAGCTTCCTGACGCACTGGGTGCTCGCGCTGCCCCTGGCGCTCCCGTGGATCCTTCTTCGCCCGTCCTCGATCGCGCGGCGATGGTGGGTCTTCCTTCTCGCCACAGGAGCCGCTGCCGCCCTCCTCACGATGGGTCAGGCCCCCCGGATGCTCGCGTCCGCGCCTATCGCGGGCCTCGGCGCGACGGTCCTCGTCGACGTGCTGATGGACGCGTGGCGCCGTCGGGATTCGCTGCAGCTCACGCTCGCCCTCTGGCTCTTCGTCGCGCTGCCCGTGGCGATCTACGTTCATCTTCCGTCCAAGTACCTCCTCGCGTCGGCGCCGGCGGTGGCGCTCCTCGTCGCGCGCGAGATGGAGCGCGCGAGGGCTGCAGCGCGCTGGGTCGTCCCGGTGACCCTGGTGGCCGGCGTTTCGCTGGGGATCGCCGTCCTCCGGGCCGACGCCGCGTTCGCGAACCTTGGCCGCCGAGCCGCCGAGGAGCTCATCGCGCCGAACGTCGCCGCGGGGCACCGCGTGTGGTTCGCGGGAGGCTGGGGATTTCAGTGGTACGCGGAGCGCGCCGGCGGGACCATCCTCTCGCTCGAGGAGCCGCGCCCCGCTCCCGGTGATCTCCTCGTGACGAGCGAGAACACCAACTTATCACTCCGTGTGAAGCGCATGCTCGTCGAGGATTACGGTAGGCGCGTGACGCGGCTCGCGACGGTCGAGGATTCCAGTCCAGGCGGCCGAGTCATGGACGGGAGCGTCGGCGCCGGCTTCTTCTCGAACCGATGGGGCAACTACCCCTGGGCCTGGGGGAGCACCCTGCTCGACGCGTTCATCCTCTGGCGCATCGATTAGGCGGTCGCGCCGGCGCCGCACGGACGACGCGGGCCAAGGTGGGCGAACTCTCGGGTCATCGGGGCAGGCTCGCCCCCGACACCCGAGAACTCGCCCTACACGATCAGTCTTTGGCGTGGCACTTGTTGCAGTAGTTGCGCGCCCACGGGCCGAAGAGCGTCGCCGGACGGCCATTGTATGCGTTCTGTTGCTGCACGGTGTTGTACGCCCTGTTGATCCTGTAATCCGTAACGGACGAGTCGTAGATGGCCGCGTTCGAGGCGTCAGCCGCCGTCATGAACTCGTTGCCCGTGTAGAACCGGGTCATGCTGTCGAAGGCCGACGCGTGCGCGCGGTGGCAGGAGAGGCAGAGCACGTTCTGCGCGGTCGTCGGGGCGGTCGGAGCCGCCTGGAACGCCTTCAGGTTCGTGTACCCGGCGAGCGTCTGGTCCGAGCCGAACTCGAACGGAGCGAGCGCGCTGTAGCCCGCGCCCGTGCCCGTCATGATGCCCGAGGAGACGTACGCCGCGTAGTTCGCCGCGATCGGAGCGGTGAGCTTCGCGCCGTTGCCGGCCGGGTGGACGAGGCCCTTCGTGCCCGACGTGTACGTGTCGAGGTGCATCGCCGTGTGGCAGTTCGCGCACCACTCGGACATGCCCGAGCCGTAAGCGACCTGGTCGAACGAGCCCTGGATCGTCGTGTTCACGCCGTTGTAGCTCGACGGCGCGACGGCGGCCGGCGACGGGTTCACGAACGCGTAGGAGCCCGTGAGCGACTTCGGCTGGTAGCCGATGCCCGCGAGGAGACGGTAGACGCCGACGGCGGAGACGCTGGCGATCGGGGCCGCGCTGCTCGTGTACGAGCCGGAGGCGAAGATCGGGAGGCCCGTCGAGGCGATCGAGCCGTCCGCGAAGCGGCGGAAACGGCCGTGCGGGTCATGGCAGGAGGAGCAGGCGAGGTTCGAGGCGGGGTAGCTGCCGCCCGGCGCCTTCGCCTGGGCCTTGTCCGCCGAGTAGCCGTAGTCGGCCGCGATGATGTTGTGGCCGTGGCGGTCGCCTTCCCACGTAATGATGTCCTTGTAGCGCCCCGGTGAAGTCATCGTCTTCTTCAGCCAGGCGAAGTCGCCGCCCGGGGTCATCTCGACCGGCGTCGTCGAGTCGAGCGCGGCCACGCCGGCCGTCGAGATGTGGTACCCGCTTGGCGCCGTGTCCGGCGAGTTGTGGCAGTTGAGGCACGCGCCCGACTGATCCGAGGCCTTCAGGAGGTACGGGCCGCTGGCGTACTGCGCCATGCCGGTGACGTTCGCGGACCCCTCGAGCGAGTTGTGCATCGAGTGGCAGCCCTCGCACTCGGCGACGCCGCCGCTGTGAAATGCGAACGCATTGAACGTGATGCCAAGGACCGTTGCGCCCACGAAGGCGCGGATTGCTCGCGTCATGTATTGTATTCCCCTTCCACGGATGTGGATTCGGGAACATACATCGCAAGCATTCAGTCATGCCGTACCACGTGCTCGGCATGGGTCGAATCGGCCCCTTCGACAAACATCAAGAACGCCGATTGCGGCCAGGGCCGTCAGTTCAATCGCACGCGAATGACGAGGGAAACCTGACGGGCGGATTCGACGACCAGGAGCCGCCGCCGCGACCTACCCGCCGCCGCCCGTCGGCCGCGACGCCTCGCGCCGCGCGTCCAAGATCCGGAAGACGTAGAAATCGCCGCGCTGCGCCTCGAGCGCATAGTGCTCGCGCAGGATCGAGCGCACCTCGTCCCAGCCTGTCGACTCGGAGTCGGGGCCGACGACGATGTACGTCGGCGCACGGGAAGTCAGAGCCGCCAGCATCGCCTGCACGGCGTGCCGTGGGTCCTCGTCGAAGTCGATGAGGTAGTTCGCGAGGTACGGGCCGGCGGGCCGGCGGGCCGCGAGGAAGTAGATCTCTGGGTCGAGGCCCCACTGAAAGATGTAGTCGTCCGGTCGGGTTCGCTCGCGAACGTGCTGCGCGACCGCGGCGGCATCGACGAAGACGGGACCGTACTTCAAGGTCGAGACCTGCTGAGGCGAGTACGTCGCGTAGTAGGGCAGGTTCACCGCTGCGAAGTAGGCGAACGCGACGAGCAGCGTCGCGCCCGCGACGGCGACGACGGCGCGACGCGCCGAGAGGAGCTCGTCGAGCGCGAAGCCTCCGACGAGCGCCATCGAGGGGACGATCTGGATGAAGTAGTGAGCGAAGTTCTTCCCCGGGAGGAGGGCGCCCACGATCGACGCGGGCACCAGCAACGCAGCGCCCAGCCTGCCTGGATCGCCTCGGTGCGCCGTCCAAAGGCGAACCATTCCGGCGAGCACGAGCATCGAAGGGAACACGAGCTCCGGCGACAGCCAGGCGAGCGTCGCGCCGAGCGGGAACCCGGCCCAGTCGCCGTACTTCCAGACGAAGCTGACGTTCCAGAGGTAGAACTCGCGCCACGCGCCGTGGAGCGCGAAGAACGAGCACACTCCCGCCACCACGGCCGCGCCTCCGGCGGCGAAGATCGCCACCCGTGCGTAGCGACGGGGCACCTCGTCGTGCTCTGGCCTGCACCACGGGAGGACGCCGGCGCAGACGAGGAGCTGGGGGAGGGCGACCGTCTTCAGCGTGAGCGCGAGGCCGCCGCAGACGCCCGCGAGGAAGATGTCCCGCCAGCGTCCGAGCTCGCCGTACCTCAGCACGAACCAGAACGCAGCGAGGACGGGGAGCAGCATGAAGACCTCGACGTTGCTGCTGCTCGCCTGCATGCGCGGCGCCGTCGAGAAGATGCCGAACAGGAGCGCGGAGAGGAGGCCCGCGCGGACGCCGAAGAGCCTGCGGGACACGGCGTAGACGAGGAGGAGCGTGAGCGAGGCGTACAGCGCGGTGAAGATGCGGACGGCCTCCACGGAGTGGCCGAACGCCGCGAGGATGAACGCATAGACGTAGTAGACGCCTGGCTGCTTGACGTCGATGACGTCGCGGTACGGCAGTGCGCCCCTCAGGATCTGCTGCGCGACCGTCGCGTAGAACCCCTCGTCGCGCTCGAACGGCTCGTGCACGAAGGCCATCCGGAGCGCAAACGACCCGACGAGGATCGCCGCGAGCGCGACCGCCGGCCCGATCCGACGCCGCGCCACTCGAGAAGCTGGGATCACCCGGCGGAGTCTCGTTGGAAATCCGGTGCTTCGCAACCGGGCCAACGCGCCGTCGCGGGACCGACGTCGCGGATGGGCAGGCGACGTTCAGCTCCACTTCGGGTGTACCGGTGCGGCTCGGCCGGTGAGCCGCGATGCCGCGGCTCGATGGCGACGCCGCGCGCGTTGGCGCGATCGCAGGTCTGAGTTGACCCTGTCGCAGCGTGTCGTGTCGTGTGGGCTCGGGATGGAGGCGGATCTGGAACGCTGTTATCGTGTGCTCGACCGATCGCCCGGCAGGCGCGGCGGCTTCCAAGCGATGGGCCGCCAACAGGACACCCGGGTGCGACGGGAGGAGCCATGCGTTCGTCATCCAGGGTCGCCGCGGCGGTGTTCGCGGTCGTGCTGTTCTCCTCCTGCGATCAGCAGGGCAATCTCCAGCCGAGCAAGCTCGCCAGCTCGCAGTCGCAGAAGCTCACGCAGGACGAGACCTGCCTCGACGGCGATCCGGCCTGCACGCCGACGGGCGCGCACACCGCGCACGGCGCGTTCGCCTGCACCGTCTGCCACAAGGTTGCGGGGCGCCTGGTGTTCGACAAGAGCGGCCCGGCGTATGCCGTGGGTCAGCCTGCGCCGACCTTCGATGCGACGAGCAAGACCTGCTCCAACGTCGCCTGCCACACCGTCGCGGCCGGTACGTTCACCTACTCGGCGTGGGACTGGGGCCTGGATCAGCCGGTGGACGTGACGATCTCCTACGGCGGTAGCTCGGCGAGGCAGACGCCGTCCTGGTACACGACCGGCGCGGCGACCTGCACGGCATGCCACGACGATCCGCCGCGAAACTATGTGTGGCACTCCGGCAATCACGGCGGCCAGGGTCCGACCGGCGATCGCAACCAGTGCCAGTTCTGCCACCCCGACGCGTCGTCGCCGGGGAACGGCATCGGCGACACGATCACGAACCCGTCGCTGCACGCGAACGGCGTCGTGAACGTGCAGGCGAACTTCACGTCCGCCTGCTTCGGCTGCCACTAGCGCCACAATCCGTCGCGCGCCGCCACCTGGGCCCGGCCGTCTCGAGGCGGCCGGGCTCGCATTCGTGTGCCGTCGCCATGACCAGGCCCCCGCGCAGCGGCGCCGGGGCCTGGTAAGCTGGTACCGTACTCGCCGCCCGATTCGCCATCCTGCACGCGGCGCTTCGGAAGGACCGGTGAGCCTCGGGTGCGCCGCGGAGAATTCGGATGCGACAGAGCCGATTGCTGAGCGACCGCTGGGGGCCGCGCGATGGCTCTCGGACGGTCCTCGCCGGCGGCGAGCCGTCCGCGGATGTGCCCCTCGCGGCAGTGCTGGTCGTGTTCGCGGCGGCTTACCTCCCGTTCGTCGGGAAGGCCTTCCACCTCGACGATCCGATGTACCTGTGGGCCGCGCGTCACATCGGCAAGGACCCGCTCGACTTCTACGGTTTCGTGGTGAACTGGCACGGCACCGCAACGCCGATGGCCGCCGTGATGAAGAACCCGCCGCTGACGTCGTATTTCATCGCAGGCGCCACCGCAGTGCTCGGCTGGAGCGAACCCGCGCTCCACCTCGCCTTCATCGCGCCCGCGATCGCCGCGGTGTGGGGTACCTACTCGCTCGCCCGACTCCTGAGCGCGCCTCCCGGCGTCGCCGCCCTCGCTGTGGTCTGCTCCCCGGTGTTCCTCGTATCGAGCACGACCGTGATGAGCGACGTGCTCCTGACCGCGGCCTGGGTGTGGGCAGTCGTCCTGTGGCTCCAGGGGATCGAGCGGAACCGCTGGGCGTCTCTCGCCGCCAGCGCGGCGCTCATCGCAGTCGCCGCGCTGTGCAAGTATTTCGGAATCGCCCTCGTCCCGCTCCTCGCGGCATACACCCTGCTGGAGCGACGAAGGCCCCTGAGCCTCGCGTGGCTCCTCGTCCCGCTCGTGGTGATGGGCCTGTTCGAGGCATACACCGCGCGACTCTACGGACGAGGACTATGGCTGGACGCGGCGGTGTACGCCGGCGAGGTGCGGCACGTCCGCGAGTGGAACGCCACGGTCAAGGTGACGGTAGGGCTCTCGTTCCTGGGGGGATGCTACCTCCCGGTGCTGCTCTTCGCCGGGAAGCTGTGGCGGCGCAGGGGGTGGCTCGCTGGCGCTGCGATCGCGATCGCATGCGCCGCGATGCTCGCCGCGACTGGATCGTTGGGCGCGTACTCGTTCGCTGCCGCGGACGGCATGCGCTGGAGAGTGATCGTCCAGGTGGCCGTGCTGGTCGCCGCCGGCGCGGGTGTGGTTGCACTCGCAGTGCTGGACCTCGCGGGCGCACGCGACGCGAAGAGCGCGCTATTGGGCCTGTGGGTCCTCGGTACGCTGGCTTTCGCGGTGAGCCTGAACTGGTCGGTGAACGCTCGCTCGCTCCTCCCCATGGCGCCAGCGGTGGGTGTGCTGCTCGCGCGTCGCCTAGACGAGCTGGGTGGCGCTCGGACCGAGCCGTGGATCGCGCGGTGGGGTCCCATGCTGGCGTCGGCGATGGTGGCGGTCGCGATCGCGTACGCCGACTACCGTCTCGCCGGGACGGCTCGCGATGCCGCAACCGAGTTCGCGTCGGTGCGGCAGCGCGGCGGCACCGCCTGGTTCGAGGGGCACTGGGGTTTCCAGTACTACGCCGAGGAGCAAGGGCTCGTCCCGCTCGATAGCGACCGAAGCGTCGTGCGTCACGGTGACATCATCATCGTTCCCGGGTTCAACTCGAACCTGTTCGCACTGCCCGAGGACGGGATCGTCATCGAGCGCGTCGCGACGTTTCCCGTCTGGCCCGTGCTCACCACGATGAACGGGTGGGCGGGTGCCGGCTTCTACTCGGACGTGGCGGGGCCACTGCCCTTCGCCGTCGGCCCGGTTGCTGCGGAGCGATACGCGGTCGTCGAGGCCAAGTCCGACTTCCGCCCGTGATCGTGAGCGCCCTTCGCCGTCGCCGTCACGACCCCCTCGCGCAACGGCGAAGGGCGCCGTGAACGTCCAGGCGACGTTCGTTCGTGCCCGCCGACCGCCGCACGACGCCCTACCATCGCGCCGGATCCCGGGTTAGAAGGCGTGATCCGCTCCGGCGCTGGCGAGCCATCGCCCGCCCGCCGGGCGGACCGAGGAAGCCGCGCCATGTCCGATCTCGTCCACGTCACGCTCCCCGACGGCAGCCAGAAGGAGGCGGCGCGCGGGACCACCGTGCTCGACTTCGTGAAGACGTCGATCGGCCCGGGGCTCGCCAAGGCGGCCTACTTCGCGAAGCTCGACGGGAACCCGGTCGACCTCTCGCGCAAGCTCGAGGCCGACGCGAAGCTCGAGATCGTCACCACGAAGAGCAAGGAGGCGCTCGAGGTTGCCCGCCACGACGCGGCGCACGTCATGGCGAGTGTGGTGCAGCGGCTCTACCCCGGCACGCAGGTCACCATCGGGCCCTCGATCGAGGATGGCTTCTACTACGACTTCGCGCGCGAGAAGCCGTTCACGCCGGAGGACCTCGAGCGGATCGAGAAGGCGGTCAACGAGGAGATCGCGAAGGACCTCCCGTTCGTGCGCGAGGAGATCTCGATGGACTCCGCGCTCGGCCTCTTCGAGGGGCTCGGCGAGAAGTACAAGGTCGAGATCGTCAAGGACATCGCAGCGAAGGGTGCGAAGACCCTCACGCTCTACAAGCACGGCGACTGGGTCGACTTCTGCCTCGGGCCGCACGGTCCGTCGACGAAGCGGATCGGGGTCGTGAAGCTGCTCAACGTCGCCGGCGCGTACTGGCGCGGCGACGCGAAGAACGCGATGCTGCAGCGGATCTACGGCACTGCGTTCTTCGATAAGAAGGAGCTCGACGCCCACCTCGCGCGGCTCGAGGAGGTGAAGAAGCGCGATCACCGCAAGCTCGGGCCCGCGCTCGGCCTCTTCGCGTTCCACGAGGTCGCGCCCGGCGCGGCGTTCTGGCTGCCGAAGGGGACCACCCTCTACAACACGCTCGAGGACGCGATGCGCCGCCTCGTCGTGAAGCGCGGCTACCTCGAGGTGAAGACGCCGCTCCTCTTCAACAAGCGGCTCTGGGAGCAGAGCGGCCACTGGGGCGTCTACCGCGAGAACATGTTCCTCGTGTTCAACAAGGAGGCGGACCCGGCGCTCCCGCTCGAGGAACGGCTCGACACGAGCCTGAAGCCGATGAACTGTCCGTCGCACCACCTCATGTACGGGATGGGGAAGCGCTCCTACCGCGAGCTCCCGATCCGCTACTTCACGGTGGACGTGCTGCACCGGAACGAGCTGTCCGGCTCGCTCGGCGGCCTCACCCGCGTGCGGCAGTTCTCGCAGGACGACGCGCACATCTACCTGATGGAGTCGCAGATCCCGGACGAGGTGAGCCGGGCGGTCGATCTCATCAAGACGGTCTACGGCGCGTTCGACCTCGGCTTCTCGCTCAAGTTCTCGACGCGGCCGGCGAAGCCCGAGGACCGGATCGGCGACGACGCACTCTGGGACAAGGCCGAGGGGGCGCTCCGCGCCGCGCTCGACAAGATCGGGCTGCCCTGGGAGCTCAATCCCGGCGACGGCGCCTTCTACGGGCCGAAGATCGACTTCGTCGTGACCGACTCGCTCGGGCGGCAGTGGCAGACCTGCACGATCCAGCTCGACTACGCGGCGCCGGAGCGCTTCGACCTTACCTACGTCGGCGACGACAACAAGGAGCACCGGCCGGTCGTCATCCACCGCGCGGTCTACGGCTCGTTCGAGCGCTTCATCGCGATCCTCACGGAGCACTACGCCGGCGCGTTCCCGGCCTGGCTCGCGCCCGTCCAGGCGCGGGTGCTGACGGTGTCCGAGCGCTTCGACGCCTGGGCGCGCGAGGTGGTCGAGCGGCTGGGCGCGAAGGGTTGGCGCGTCGAGCTCGACGAGTCGTCCGACAAGCTCGGGGCGAAGATCCGGAACGCGCAGCTCGCGAAGATCCCGTTCTCGCTCGTCATCGGCGAGAAGGAGGTCGAGGCGAAGGGCGTCGCTCCACGGCGGCACGGCGGCGAGGACCTGAAGACGATGTCGCTCGAGGCGTTCGAGGACGTGCTCCGCAAGGAAGCGACGCCGCCGTACTAGAACCGAAGGGGCGACCGCTCGGAGAATCGGCGGCCGCCCCTTGACCGCTTCGAGGCGTCCCGCTAACCTGCGCGTTCCGTGTCTTTGGTACGCTGCACAGAACGACTTCTTCGCCTGGCGGGAGCGGGTTCCCGGCCGGGCTAGTTCTGCTGCGCCGCGACCTCTCTCGCCGAAACCGGCCGGAGAGGTTGCGCTCGAGACGCGAGACAGCTCCTCCGGCCACTCACCGAGGAGCTCTCATGTCGACCAAATCCGTAGATCGCCAACCGAGCGCCAGCCCCGCTGACGTTTCCTTCTTCGGTGCCTCTGGTACCATGCGCGGTTCACATTCCGCCGCAGGTACGCACTCACCCACCTCTGTTGGAGGAACGCAGACCGTGACCGAAGGCGCCCCCGACCGCGTCATCATCTTCGACACCACCCTCCGCGACGGAGAGCAGTCCCCTGGCGCCTCGATGAACCTGGGGCAGAAGCTGCAGGTCGCGAAGGCGCTGCGGGAGCTGGGCGTCGACGTCATCGAGGCGGGCTTCGCGGCTGCGTCTCCCGGCGATCTGGAGGCGATCCGCGCGGTCAGCCGCGAGGTCGAGGGGCCGATCGTCGCGAGCCTCTCCCGCTGCAACAAGGGGGACATCGAGGCGTCCTGGCAGGCGCTCAAGGACGCGCCGCGCCGGCGCTGCCACGTCTTCCTCGCGACCTCTCCCATCCACCGCGACTTCAAGCTGAAGCTCGCGAAGGAGGAGATCATCAAGCGCTCGGTCGACGGCGTGCGGATGGCGCGCGAGAAGTTCGACGACGTCGAGTTCTCCGCCGAGGACTCCGCCCGCACCGAGCTCGAGTTCCTCGCCGAGGTGGTGGAGAAGGCGATCGAGGCGGGGGCGGGGACGGTGAACATCCCCGACACGGTCGGCTACGCGCTGCCGGCGACCTACGCGGAGACGATCCGCTACCTCAAGAAGCACGTCCGCGGCATCGACAAGGTCGTGGTCTCCGTCCACTGCCACAACGACCTCGGCCTCGCCGTCGCGAACAGCCTCGCCGGCGTCATGGAGGGCGCGCGTCAGGTCGAGTGCACCATCAACGGCATCGGCGAGCGGGCCGGCAACGCCTCGCTCGAGGAGATCGTGATGGCGTTCCGGACCCGCGGGGACGTGCTCCGCGTCCGGACCGGCGTCCAGACCGAGCGGCTCTACCCGACGAGCCGCCTCGTCTCCCAGGTGACCGGCCTGCACGTGCAGCGGAACAAGGCGATCGTCGGCCAGAACGCGTTCGCCCACGAGGCGGGCATCCACCAGCACGGGATGCTCACGCACCGCGAGACCTACGAGATCATGCGGCCGGAGGAGGTCGGCTTCGCGAAGAGCCAGCTCGTCCTCGGCAAGCACTCGGGTCGTCACGCGCTGAAGGAGCGGCTGGTCGCGCTCGGCTACCAGCTCGACGACAAGGCCGTCGATCAGGTGTTCCAGGAGTTCAAGGTCCTCGCCGACAAGAAGAAGGACATCTACGACGCCGACATCGAGGCGATCGTCGTCCACGGGCAGATCCTCGGCCAGAACGGGCGCGCCTGGGAGCTCGAGGCGCTGTCCACCACCTCCGGCACCGGGACGCTGCCGGTCGCGTCGGTGGCGCTCCGGAACGCCGAGGGCGAGAAGCTCCGCGACGTCGCGGCGGGCGACGGCCCGGTCGACGCCGTGTACCGCGCGATCGAGAAGATCACCGGCATCGGCGTGAAGCTCCGCGACTACCAGATCGTGTCGGTGTCCACCGGCGAGGACGCGCAGGGCGAGGTTTCGATCGAGGTCGAGCACAAGACCGGCGTGTACCGCGGCCGCGCGCTCTCGACCGACATCGTGGAGGGCTCGGCGCGGGCCTTCCTCGACGTGGTGAACCGGATCGCGCTGAAGGTGTCGCCGCCCGCCGAGAGCGAGGCGCGCGCCGAGATGGGGACTCCGTAAATGGCGACCGCTGACGAGAAGCGCGCGCCGCGGACGCTGTTCGAGAAGGTCTGGGACGCCCACGTGGTGCGCTCCGAGACCGCCGAGACACCCGCGGTGCTCTACATCGACCTCCACCTCATGCACGAGGTGACGAGCCCGCAGGCGTTCTCGACGCTGCGCGAGCGGGGGCTCAAGGTCCGCCGTCCGGACCGGACGCTCGCGACCACCGACCATTCGACCCCGACGCTCCCGCGCCTCCCGGACGGCCGCTGGCCGTTCTTCGACAAGCAGAACGAGGCGCAGGTCGCCCAGATCGAGCGGAACGCCCGCGACTTCGGCATCGAGCTGCACGGGCTCGGCGACCCGCAGCAGGGTGTCGTGCACGTGTTCGGGCCGGAGATGGGCGCGACGCAGCCGGGCATGACCGTCGTCTGCGGCGACAGCCACACCGCGACGCACGGCGCGTTCGGCGCGCTCGCGTTCGGCATCGGCACCTCCGAGGTCGGCCACGTCCTCGCGACCCAGTGCCTGCTCCAGCGCAAGCCGCGCTCGCTCGCGATCCGCGTGGACGGCGCGCTCCAGCCGGGCGTCACCGCGAAGGACCTGATCCTCGCCATCATCGCGAAGATCGGCGTCGGCGGCGGCACCGGCCACGTGATGGAGTTCGTCGGCCCGGCCGTGCGCGCCTTGACGATGGAAGGGCGCATGACCCTCTGCAACATGGCGATCGAGGGCGGCGCGCGCGCGGGCATGGTCGCGCCCGACGACGCCACCTTCCAGTGGCTCGCCGGGAAGCCGCGGACGCCGAAGGGCGCCGCGTGGGACCAGGCCGTCGCGCGCTGGCGGCAGCTCCCGACCGACGCGGGCGCCCGCTACGACCGCGAGGTGGCGATCGACGTCTCGCGGCTCGAGCCGATGGTCACCTTCGGCACGAACCCGTCGCAGGGCATCCCCGTCACCGGGCACGTCCCGGATCCGGGCGCGGAGAAGGATCCTGCCGCGCGCGCGACGCTGGAGAGCGCGCTCCGCTACATGGCGCTCGCGCCGGGGAAGCCGATCCTCGGCCAGAAGGTCGACGTCGTGTTCGTGGGCAGCTGCACGAACGGCCGGCTCGAGGACCTGCGCGAGGCTGCGAAGGTGATGCGCGGGCGGAAGGTGAAGACGCGCACGCTCGTCGTGGCGGGCTCGCACGCGGTGAAGAAGGCCGCCGAGGCCGAGGGGCTCGACCGGATCTTCAAGGAGGCGGGGGCCGAGTGGCGCGAGCCGGGCTGCTCGATGTGCCTCGCGATGAACGGCGACATGCTCCAGCCCGGCCAGTACTGCGTGTCGACGTCCAACCGGAACTTCGAGGGGCGCCAAGGGCCCGGCGGGCGCACGCTGCTCGCGAGCCCGGCGACGGCCGCAGCGGCGGCGATCTCGGGTGCGGTCGCGGATCCGCGGCGGCTGGTGGAGGGCTAAGGAATGGAACCGATCCGCACCATCGAGAGCCGCACGGTCGTCATCCCGCGCGCGAACATCGACACCGACCAGATCATCCCCGGCCGCTTCCTCAAGGTCACGGACAAGGTCGGGCTCGGCAAGGCGCTCTTCACCGACTGGCGCTACGGGCCAGACGGCGCGCCGAAGGCCGACTTCGTGCTGAACCGGCCGGAGGCGCAGGGCTGCACGGTGCTCGTCGCCGGCGACAACTTCGGTTGCGGCTCCTCCCGCGAGCACGCGCCCTGGGCGCTCGTCGACTACGGCTTCCGCGCCGTGATCTCGACGCGCATCGCCGACATCTTCCGGAACAACGCGCTCAAGAACGGGCTCCTGCCGATCGTGCTCGACGCGCAGAGCCACGCGAAGCTGCTCGCCGCGCCCGGGGCGACGGTCCGCATCGACCTCGCGGCCCAGACCGTCGCGCTGCCCGACGGCACGAAGTCGTCGTTCGCCATCGATTCGTTCGCCAGGTACTGCCTGATGAACGGCGTCGACGAGCTCGGCTTCCTCCTCGGCCAGGACGAGGCGATCGCCGCGTACGAGTCGAAGGTATAGGGGCGGGCCGCCTCGCCCGGCGCGGTGCGATCGCGTTGGGCGCGGAGGCTCGCCGCCGCATTGGTCCCGACCGCCCGAGAACCGATGAACCGAACGAGCTGATCGAGAGGAAGAGGAAGATGGCCAAGGAGAAGATCACGGGCGCGATGGTGGTCCGCCGCGCGCTCGAGGCCGAGGGCGTCGAGTACGCCTTCGGGATGCCGGGCGGCACGATCCTGCCGCTCTACGACGCGCTGTTCCGCTGCGAGCGGCCGAAGACGGTGCTCATTCGCCACGAGCAGGTCGGAGGGCATGCCGCCGAGGGCTACGCGCACGCGACGGGCAAGGTGGGCGTCTGCATGGGGACCTCGGGCCCCGGCGCGACGAACCTCGTCACCGCCATCGCCGACGCGTACATGGACTCGGTGCCGCTCGTCGCGATCACCGCGAACGTGTCGCGCCCGCTCATCGGCACCGACGCCTTCCAGGAGGCGGACATCACCGGCATCACGATGCCGATCACGAAGCACAACTGGCTCGTGACCGACCCGCAGGACCTCCCGCGCGTCATGAAGGAGGCCTTCTACGTCGCGCGGACGGGCCGGCCGGGGCCGGTGCTCGTCGACGTCCCGAAGGACGTGCTGCAGGCCGAGATCGAGTGGGACGGCTACCCGGAGTCGGTCGACATCCCGGGCTACCACCCGCCGGTCCGCGAGGAGCCGCGCCTCAAGGACGCGGCCCTCCTCGTCCGCAGCGCCACGCGCCCGATCATCTACCTCGGCGGCGGCATCCGCAGCGCGGACGCGCACAGCGAGGTCCTCGCGTTCGCCGAGCTGGTCGGCGCGCCGGTCGTGACGACGGTGCACGGGAAGGGCGCGTTCCCCGAGACCAGCCCGCAGTGCCTCGGCATGTTCGGCATGCACGGGACGCGGTACGCGAACTACGCGGTCCAGAACTCGGACCTCATCGTGGCGCTCGGCGCGCGGTTCGACGACCGCGTGACGGGC
>Ga0306924_10000683_pt1 | contig 29301 bp, 27 predicted proteins | sample sta12Can44000111_FD_203756 | JGI IMG/M metagenome (GOLD analysis project Ga0306924, IMG submission 203756) | Lab enrichment of tropical soil microbial communities from Luquillo Experimental Forest, Puerto Rico - statanox.12C.anox.44.000.111 (v2)... | ecosystem: Environmental > Terrestrial >... | reverse complement strand
CCCCGGGTGGACGAGTGACTCGCCCCGCGGCAGCCGCCAGATCACGACGTTGAGGAAGCTGCCGATGCACGCGCCCAGCGCGAACGCGAATCCCGCGGCCAGCCGGCCATCGACGCCGAGCTCCCCCATCGGCGGCAGACGGTAGCGCGCCTAGCGGAAGTCGCGCCGCTGAAACAGCGACACCGCGCCGAGCATCAGCGCCAGTGAGTAGCCGACCGCGTAGAACGCGGCCATCGCCGCCCGCGCGGGCGGAATCGGATTTCCGGCGCTGGCGTCGGCCTTGAAGTCCAGCCGCGACAGGTTCGGCAGCGTCCAGTACAGCGCCTCGAGCAGCGGGCGCAGGCCGGAGATGTCGGTGTGCTGGCCGAAGGCGCGCAGGTCCGTGAGCAGGTGTCCCACGATCCAGAGCGCCACCGTGAACATCCCGGACAGGTACGGCGTGGTGAAGCTCGAGAAGAACATCGCGATCGCGGTGACCAGCGCCAGCTCGAGGTAGATCATCGCGATCGCCCAGACCAGCCCGACCGAGAACTCCGAGCCCTTCCAGGCGAGCACGCCCAGGAAGCAAGCGGTCATGATCGCGACCTCGACCGCGAGCAGCGACAGCAGGCCGAAGTACTTTCCGGTGAGGAACTCCCAGCGGCGCACCGGTTTCGACAGCATGGTGTAGACGGTCTTGGTCGAGATCTCGCGGTAGACCAGGTTGATGCCCACGAAGATCGCGATCAGCACACCGAAGAAGGCGATCGCGCCCAGCCCCACGTCGCGGTAGATGCGCTCGTCCTTGCCGATCTGCAGCTGCGCGAGCAGGATCGAGCTCGCAATCATCAGCGCCGCGAACAGCAACAGGTTGTAGAGCAGCTTGTCGCGCACGGCCTCGCGGTACGTGTTCCGCGCCAGCACCCAGATCCGCCCCAACGACGTCATGCGCGCTTCTCCTCGGCCAGGCCCTCGAGCAGCACGTCCTCGAGGCTCCGCCGCTTCGGCGCGAAGCTGCGCACTCGCCCACCGCTCTCGCGCACGCGGTCGAGCGCCTTCTCGCCGTCGCTCTCGCCCGCGAACTCGAACAGGAAGCGCCGTCCCTGCACGACCGCGCGCCGGGCCTGGCGCTGCAGCTCGTGGAACAGCTCTTCCGAGATCGCCTCGACCACGAGCTCGCTGCCGACGATCTCCTGGCCCAGCAGCTCGTCGAGGTAGCCCTTCTTGCGCACCTCGCCGGAGAGGATGATCGCGACCTGATCGCAGATCACCTCCGCGTCCTCGAGGATGTGGGAGGAGAAGAACACCGTCTTGCCCTCGTCGCGCAGCGACAGGATCACGTCGCGGACGTCCTTTCGGCCCAGCGGGTCGAGCCCCGACATCGGCTCGTCGAGGATCACGGTCTCGGGATCGCCGATCAGCGCCTGGGCGAGCCCGACGCGCTGGCGCATGCCCTTGGAGTAGCGGCGGATCTGGCGGTCGGCGGCGTGCGCGAGGCCGACGCGCTCGAGCAGCTTCGGGATGCGCTCCCGCCGGAGCTCCTTGGGAACTCCCGCGAGCGCGCCGTGGAAGTCGAGGAACTCGCGCGCGTCGAGGTAGTCGTGGAAGAAGGTGCCCTCGGGCAGGAAGCCGAGCCGTGCCCGGCTCTGCGGATCGGACACCGGCCGCTCGTTCAGCCAGGCCTCCCCCGAGGTCGGCAGCACCAGCCCGGTGAGCACCTTGATGGTGGTGGTCTTGCCCGCGCCGTTCGGTCCGATGAAGCCGAAGATCTCGCCGGCCTTCACCTCGAGGTCGACCTTCTTCACCGCCTCGACCGGGCGCATCCAGAAGCCGGTGCGGAACAGCTTGCGCAGCGCGCGCGTACGGATCGCGATCACTTCGTCACCTTCACCCCGGGGGCGGACCTGGGCATCTTCAGCTTGAGGTCGTCGTGCTCGAGCCCGCAGACGGCTTCGCCCGTCTGCCAGTCGATCCAGTACTGGCCGCCCTCGGGGTCATGCGGCAGCGCGGGCAGGAGCCCGGCGTCGACGAGCGCCTGCACGTCCTTCGGGGCGGCGCGCTTCTTGTCGCGGTACTTCGCGATCGCCGCGTCGATCAACCCCAGGTCGCGGTTGATCCAGAGGTCGGCGAGCCGCTTCTGCAGCTGCTCCCGCACCGCCGGGGTCTCCTCGTTCTTGAGCCGCAGCGCGATGAACTGCATCGCGGTGGTCGGGTCGCCGGCGCTGGTGTAGAGCCGGCTGATCAGGAACTGCAGGTAGGTCGGGCCGCCCAGCGCGGCCGCGCGCTCGAGACACTTCGCGCCGCGCAGGTAGTCCTGCTTCTCCATGAAGTACTGGAAGCCCAGCAGAAAGTGGATGCGCCAGTACGAGCTGACCGCCGCGCCCTTCTCGAGCAAGCGGATCGCGGCGTCCGGATCCTTGCGCAGGCCGTTCAGCGCCGAAGCCATCACCACGTAGGCCGAGTCGAAGTGCGGGTCGATGTCGGTTACCAGCTGCGCGAGGCGCTCGGCGCCGGGCCAGCCCGCCGCGCTCGAGCGCTCGTCGCCCACGTAGTAGACGGTGCGGATCCAGAACAGGTCCGCGACCACGCGCTCGAAGCCGAGCGAGAGCACGCGCACGACGTTCCCGTCGGGCAGGACACCGACGTCGCCGTCCGCCACCTGCTCGACCTGGCGGGCCTCGAGCCAGCGGTTCGCCTCGCGCACGGTCCAGATCGCCGCGAGCGCGAGCGGCAGCAGCATCACCTCGATCGGGAAGCGAAGGGTCCGCGCCGTCATCTCGAGCACCCGATCGGAGCTGCCTCGGAAAGGCTTTAGGTCGCCGAGCTGCGTGCGAAACGAGAGACCCGGCGGGGCCGCGAAGCCCCGCCGGGTCGATTCGAGAACGTCCTTTAGACGAGGTCTAGAAGACGTTGCGGCCCATGTCGGTCGACTCGCACGGACCGACCTGGCCGAGCACCGAGATGCCGGTACCCGAGTCCACGACGCCCACAATTCCACCCGCCACGTAGGTGTTGCAGACCGCGGCGTTCGTCCAGCCGGGCGCCGGCATCGGCACGCCCGTGCTGTCGGGCTGGTTGATGCCCCACGAGTTCACCACGCCGTCGCCGTCGATGTCTGCCGCCGCCGAGGCGTAGAACTCGTTCGCCGTGATCGGCGGAGCCGCGGTCGGGTCCACCGCCACGCCCGCGCCGGCCTTGCCGCCGAACAGCTCGTACGCGTAGTACACGTCACCCTCGGGCTGCCAGCCGATCCAGCAGAAGCCCTTGCCGGCCACGGCCCACACCGCAGGGGCCGCCGGGCAGCCGACGGGGTCGAAGGCGGTCTTCAGCTGACCGCTGAACGCGGCGGGCTGCGACGGCCAGTCCATGTAGGTGCCGGCCTCGGCGAAGTAGGACTCCTCCGCCGTGCGGATCGCCGCCAGGTTCACCTTGCTCTCGCCCGCCTTGGAGCGGAGCTGGAACTTGATGAAGTTCGGGATGGCGATGGCCGCCAGGATGCCGATGATCGCCACGACGATCATCAGCTCGATCAGCGTGAAACCTTCACGCTTCTTCAGGTTGCGAAGCATCGTTGTTTCTCCTTGCTGAGTACCGTACTCGTGAATCGCTGCCTGTGACTCCGCCCCAACCGGTCACGAGCGCCAGGCGGCCCGGGGGAGAGCAATCGCCGTGCCCGTCGACGCCTGCCGGTTCGCGCGGGTGCAGAGCCGCGCGCAACCCCTCTCTCCCGCAACGCTCCTCCGCTCGCCTCCGGCAGCGTCCGCGGCCGTGTCGGCCCTCACCGAGTGACGTTCTGTGCGACTCGCGGTGACGCGCTCCGTCACTCGCTCCCGTCGTCGAGTCGCAGCTTCTCGAGCCGATAGCGCAGCGAGCGGAAGGTGACGCCCAGGAGCTGCGCGGCGCGCTTCTTCACGCCACCGGTGCGCTGCAGCGCCTCCTGGATCAGCGAGGTCTCGTAGGCGGCGAGCAGCCCGTCGAGGTTCACGCCCGCGGCCGGGATGCGCGCCTGCTGCGCGGGCTCCGCGGGACGGCGCACGGTGCCCGGCAGGCAGTCGAGCGTGATGCGGTTGGTGCGCGCCAGCGTGACCGCGCGCTCGACCACGTTCTCGAGCTCGCGCACGTTGCCGGGGAATGCGTAGGCCTCGAGCACCGGCAGCACCGCCGGGTCGAGCTCGCGCACGTCCTTGCCCAGCTCGGAGGAGTATTTCTCGGCGAAGTGCTGCACCAGCTGCGGCAGGTCCTCGGGGCGCTCGCGCAGCGGCGGCAGCTGGATCTCGATCACGTTCAGGCGGTAGAACAGGTCCTCGCGGAAGCGGCCCTCGCGCACCTCGAGGTCGAGCCGGCGGTTGGTCGAGCACAGGATGCGCACGTCGACGTGGATCTCGCTCGTTCCGCCGACGCGCTGGAAGGTGCGGTGCTGGATCGCGCGCAGGACCTTCACCTGGAGCCCGAGCTCCATCTCGCCGATCTCGTCGAGGAACAGCGTGCCGCCGTTGGCCACCTCGAACAGGCCGGGCTTGTTCGCCGAGGCGCCGGTGAACGAGCCCTTTACGTGGCCGAACAGCTCGCTCTCGAGCAGGTTCTCGGGAATCGCGCCGCAGTTCACCGCGACGAACGGCGCGTCGCGGCGGTCCGAGAGGTTGTGGATCGCGCGCGCGATCAGCTCCTTGCCGGTGCCGCTCTCGCCGGTGACGAGGATGTTCGCGCGGGTGGGCGCGACCTGGCGCACCAGCGCGAAGATCTCCTGCATGCGCGCGCTCTTGCCGACGATCGTCGGGAACGCGCTCTCGACCTTGAGCTGCTGGCGCAGGCGCTGGTTCTCGTGCGAGAGGTCGCGCTTTTCGAGCGCCTTCTCGACCACCAGCCGGATCTCGTCGACCGAGCAGGGCTTGGTCAGGTAGTCGTAGGCGCCGTGTTTCATCGCCTCGACCGCCGACTCGGTGGTGCCGTGCGCGGTGATCAGGATGACCGTGGTCTCGAGCTCGAGCCGGCGGATCTGGTCCAAGAGCTCGAGGCCGGACATCCCGGGCATGCGGATGTCGCTGATCAGGAGGTCCCAGTCGTCGCTCTCCAGCGCGACCAGCGCCTCGCTGGCCGACCCGCAGACGCTGACCTGGTGGCCATCGCGCTGCAGGAGGATCTGCAGGAACTCCTGCATGCTGGTCTCGTCGTCGACTACGAGAATCCGAGCCACGTTCCCTCCCCGTGCTGCCGATCGGAAGCCCGGCCGCGCCGCTTAAGGCGCCGGCAGCCACACCCGCACGATCGTGCCGCGGCCGAGCTCGCTGTCGATGCCGATGCGGCCGCCGTGGGCCTCCACCACGCGGTGTACGGTCGCGAGCCCGAGGCCCGTGCCCTTGGGCTTGGTGGTGTAGAAGGGCTCGAAGATGCGCTCCAGCGTCTCGGGCGCCATGCCGCAGCCGCGGTCCTCGATCTCGAGCTCGACGGTGGCGTTCTCGCGCATGCCGCGCACCCGCACCACGCGGTCGACCGGCTCGCTCTCGGCCGCGTTCCGCACCAGGTTCCAGAACACCTGGCGCAGCTGGTCCGCGTTGCCGAGCGCCTCGAGCGACTCGGGCACGGCGAGCTCGACGCGCACGCCGAGCGAGTCGTCGCGCGCCACCAGCTCGGCGAGCTCCTCGAACAGCGCGCGCAGCCGCACCGGCTCGCTGCGACCGGGCCCGGGGCGCGCGTAGGTCAGGAAGTCGGTCACCAGCCGGTTCAGCCGCGCGGTCTCGCGCTGGACGATCTGCGAGAGCGTCTGCGAGTGCCGGTCCGAGGCGGGAAGATCGGCCGCGAGCAGCTCGACCGCGCCCGAGAGCGAGGCGAGCGGGTTGCGGATCTCGTGCGCGAGGCCGGCGGCGAGCTGTCCGATCGCTCCGAGGCGCTCGCTCTTGCGCAACTGCTCCTCCATCTCGACCAGGTGGGTCAGGTCCTGGAAGATCAGGATCGCGCCGTCGTTCGAGCCCGCGGCGTTGCGGAGCCACGAGAGCGACATGCCCAGGTGCAGCGTGCGGCCGTCGCGGTCGCGGTACTCGAGCTGGATGCGCCGCTGCCGCTCCACCACGTCGAGCGGACCCAGCGTCGGAAAGAGCTCGCCGAGCGGCCGCCCCACCACCTCGGCCGCAGAGAACCCGGTGATGCTCTCCGCCTCCTGGTTGAACGACGACACCCAGCCGAGCCGGGTCACCGTGAGCAGGCCTGACGAGACGTTGTCGACGATGCGGCGGTGCAGCTCGCCGAGGTGCTGCAGCTCGTCCCGGCCCGCCTGCACCTCGGCCGCGAGGCGCCGCGCGAGCAGCGCCACCGCGACGAACGCGACGGCGTGCGTGCCCACGGCCGTCCCCGCCTCGCGGCTGCCCATGGCGAAGTCGGGCGAGTACGGCGGGAACCAGCCCGCGATCGGGCCCCAGGCGATCGCGCCGAGCGCCACCGTGGCGAAGCTGCAGGCGATCATCGCCCCGCGCGATCCGAGCGCCAGCGCGGCGTAGACGATCCAGATCGGGTAGAGGAAGCCGAAGATCGAGCGCGCCCCGCCCGAGCAGTAGACGAAGCCCGAGATCACGACCGCGTCGCCGATCAGCTCCACCAGATGGAGCTGTCGGAACGGGCTCCAGGCGGCGAGCGCGCCGTAGGCGAGCGCGAGCAGGAACCCGGCGAGCACCAGCGCGTACAGCGCGCCGAGCACGCGGCCCGAGTACAGGCTCTCGCCGCCTCGCAGCTGCGCGAGCACCGCCAGGGTGAGGATCGCGGCGAGCGCGAGCAGCCGTGCGGCGAACGCGTTGGCCGGGATCGCGCCGGCTCGCGCGTGCGCCATGCCGCTAGACGACGTTGTCGGCGATCTTGAAGATCGGCAGGTACATCGCGATGAGCAGGCCGCCGATCGTGCCGCCCAGGCCGACCATCAACAGCGGCTCGAGCAGCGCGGTGAGCGCGTCGACCGCGGTGTCGACCTCGTCGTCGTAGAAGTCCGCGATCTTGGCCAGCATCGCGTCCATCGCGCCGGTCTGCTCGCCGACCGCGATCATCTGCGTCACCATCCCAGGGAACACCTTGGAGCCCTGCAGCGGCTCCGCGATGGTCTTGCCCTCGGCGATCGAGGCCTTGGTCATCAGGATCTCTTTCTCGACCACCACGTTCCCCGCGGTGCGCGCCACGATCTCGAGCGCGTCGAGGATCGGAACGCCGGACGAGAGCATGGTCGACAGCGTGCGCGAGAAGCGCGCCACCGCGACCTTCTGCAAGAGCGACCCGAAGACCGGCGACTTCAGGAACAGCGCGTCCATGATCGCGCGGCCGCGGGTCGTCCCGTACCAGCGCTTCAGCCCGTAGCCGACGGCGATCACGCCGATGATCAGGTAGATGATGTTGTGCTGCAGCCAGTGCGACATGTTGATGACCATCTGCGTGGGCGCGGGCAGCGTGCCGCCGAAATCCTTGAACATCTTCTCGAACACCGGGATGACCTTGGTCAGCATCACGATCACGACCAGCACCGCGATCACGGTGACTGCCGCGGGATAGGTCAGCGCGCCCTTCACCTTGCGCCGCAGCTTGTCGTTCTTCTCGAGATAGGCCGCGAGCCGCGACAGGATGGTGTCGAGGATGCCGCCGACCTCGCCGGCCGCGACCAGGTTCACGTACAGCCGGTCGAACACCTTCGGGTGCTTGCCGAGCGCGTCCGAGAAGGTCGAGCCGCTCTCGACGTCGCCCTTGATCTGCAGGATCACCTTCTTGAAGGTCGGGTTCTCCTGCTGGGTGCCCAGGATGTCGAGGCACTGCACCAGCGGCAGGCCAGCGTCGATCATGGTCGCGAACTGGCGCGTGAACACGACCTGGTCGCGAATCTTGATGCCCTTCTGCAGGAAGGGGAAGATCTCGGCCAGGTCCTTGCCCTTGGGCTTCACGCTGCTCGGCGTGATCGCCTGGGCGCGCAGCGTCGCCATCGCGGCCTCGACGTCGTCCGCGACGACCACGCCCTTCTTCGCTTGACCGTCGCGTGTCTTTCCGACCCAGGTGAATGCCGGCATCGTGTCTCCCGCTCGCGCTAGCCAGTCTGGCTGCGCCGACGACCGGTGAGGTTGCTGTTCGGGTTCGCGATCAGGTTGGCGAGCTCATCGGGATCCGAGCTGCGCGCCTGCGCGTCTTCGAGCGTGATCAGCCGCCGGCCGTAGAGGTCGGCGAGCGATTGGTTCAGCGTCTGCATGCCGAACTTGTCCTGCCCGATCTGCATCTGCGAGTAGATCTGGTGGATCTTGTCCTCGCGGATCAGGTTGCGGATGGCGGGGTTCGGAACCATGACCTCGAGTGCGATCACGCGGCCGCCGCCGGTCGCCTTGGGCAGCAGCGTCTGGCTCACCACGCCCTCGAGCACGAACGAGAGCTGGGTGCGGATCTGCGACTGCTGGTGGGCCGGGAACACGTCGATCACGCGGTTGATGGTCTGCACGCACGAGTTGGTGTGCAGCGTCGCGAGACACAGGTGACCGGTCTCCGAGACGGTGAGCGCCGCCTCGATCGTCTCCAGGTCGCGCATCTCGCCGACCAGCACGACGTCGGGGTCCTGGCGCAGGATGTAGCGCAGCGCGGTCTTGAAGCTCTGCGTGTCCGCGCCGACTTCGCGCTGGTTCACCACGCAGTTCTTGTGCGGGTGCAGGTACTCGATCGGGTCCTCGATCGTGATGATGTGTTCGTTGTGCTCGGTGTTGATCTTGTTGATGATCGAGGCGAGCGTCGTCGATTTGCCGGAGCCGGTCGGTCCCGTGACCAGGATCAGCCCGCGCGGCTTCTGGGACAGCTTCTCGATCACCGGCGGCAGGCCGAGCTCCTCGAAGGTCAGGATCTTGTAGGGGATGGTGCGGAATGCGCCGGCGACGGCGCCGCGCTGCACGAAGATGTTGGCGCGGAAGCGCGCGAGCCCCTTCACGCCGAACGACAGGTCGAGCTCGTTGTTCGCTTCGAAGCGGTGCTTCTGGGCGTCGGTCAGGATCGAATAGCAGGCCTGCTTGGTGTCCTGGGGCGCGAGGGGGTCCATGCGCAGCGGCGCCAGCCGCCCGTCGACGCGTAGCTGCGGCGGGCTGCCGGTGGTCAGATGCAGGTCCGAGGCACCCTTCTCGATCATCGCCTTCAGCAGCTGATGGAGGTTTGCCATCGCCCTCTCAATCGTCCTTGGCCGACACGCGGAACACCTCGGCCAGCGTGGTCGTGCCCTCGAGCACCTTGTTCAACACGCTGCGCCGCAGCGTGCTCATGCCGCCGCGGATCGCCTCGCGCTTGATCTCGGTCGAGCTCGCCCCGTTCAGCACGAACTCCTTCAGCGTCTCGGTCGCGATCATCACTTCGTACACCGCGATTCGGCCCTTGAAGCCGGTCTCTGAACAGTGGTTGCACCCCGCGCCCTTCACCGGACGGCACTTCTTCGCCTCTTCCGCCGTCATGCCCGCCTGCTCGAGCTCGTCGCTGGTGATCGAGGCGTCTTCCTGCTTGCACTCCGGACAGATGCGCCGCGCGAGCCGCTGCGCGACGATCGCGTTCACGGAGCTCGCCACCAGGAACGGCTCGATGCCCATGTTCAACAGCCGGTTGATGGTGCTGGGGGCGTCGTTGGTGTGCAACGTCGACAGCACCATGTGGCCGGTGAGCGCCGCCTTGATGGCGATCTCCGCCGTCTCGAAATCGCGGATCTCGCCGACCATGATGATGTCGGGGTCCTGCCGCAGGAAGGCGCGCAGGCTCGCGGCAAAGTTGAGCCCGATATCCTCCTTCATCTGCACCTGGTTGATGCCGGCGAGGTTGAACTCGACCGGGTCCTCGGCGGTGGAGATGTTCTCGCTGGTCTTGTTCAGCTCGGACAGCGCGGAGTAGAGCGTCGTCGTCTTGCCGGAGCCGGTGGGGCCGGTCACGAGCACCATGCCGAACGGCAGGTGGATCGCGCCCTTGAAGTCACCGAGCTGCTTCTGCTCGAACCCGAGCTTGGTCATGTCCAGCTGCAGGTTGCCCTTGTCGAGGAGCCGGAGGACGATCTTCTCGCCGAACAGCGTGGGCAGGACGGAGACGCGGTAGTCCATCTCCTTGTTCTTGCCCATCTTCAGCTTGATGCGTCCGTCCTGCGGCAGCCGGCGCTCGGCGATGTCGAGGTCGGCCATGATCTTCACGCGCGAGGTCAGCGGGTTGCGCAGCTTGCGCGGCGGCCGCATCACCTCGTAGAGCACGCCGTCGATGCGGTAGCGGACGCGGAAATCCTTCTCGTACGGCTCGATGTGGATGTCCGATGCGACCTTCTTGATCGCGTCCGTGAGGATCAGGTTGGCGAGCTTGACGACGGGGGCGTCCTCGACGGCCTTCTCGAGCTCCTCGAGGTTCGGGCCTTCCTCGTCGCCGACGACCTCGAACTCCTGGTCGTCGAAGCCCGCCATGACCTCGTCGAGGTCCGCACCCTTGTCGTAGTAGCGGTCGATCGCGCGGCGGATCGCCTCTTCCGCCGCGACCACGACCTCCACGTTGTAGCCGGTGAGGAACTTCAGGTCGTCGATCGCGAAGATGTTCGACGGGTCCGACATCGCCACGATCAGCGTCGAGCCGGCGCGGTTCACCGGCAGGATCGTGTGCTTGTTGGCGACCTCTTCGGGGATCAGCGCGATGACTTCGGAGTCGACCTCGAAGTCGTCGAGCTCGATCGTCGGCACGCCGTACTGGTTCGAGACGGCCTCGGCGACCTTCTCTTCTTCCACGAAGCCGAGCTTCGTGATCTGGTAGCCGATGCGGGTGCCGCTGGTGCGCGCCTCTTCCTTGGCGCGCCGGAGTTGTTCCTCGGACAGAAGGTTCTTCTGTACGAGAAGCTCGCCGATCCGATCGTTCAACGACAACCCTCCAGTCGCGGCGCGGCCAGAAAACGCGGGTGTCGCGGGGCGACCCGAGTTCGAGCGCGTTATCGGTGGTCGTCGGAGGGAGCTTTACCCAGCCCGGGCGCGATCATCTCGGCGAAACGCGCGCCCGCCTGCGCCGCCACCACCAATCCGATCGCAGTGACGGGCAGCCAGTAGGTCATGTGCACCACGGTGCCGTAGGCCACCGCGATCGCGCTCGGGACACCGAACAGCCGCAGCGCCTCGCGGCAGGCGAAGTGGAACACGCCGAAGAAGCCGGGCGCCGCGGGCGCCGCGATCGCCAGGGCGACGAAGATGCTGGTGGTGAAGGTGGCGAGCAGCATCCCGGCCCCCGGCAACTCGATCCGGAACGCGAGCAGCCCCAGGAAGAACGGCGCCGGCAGCACCACCACCCACAGCAGCACGGTATGGAACACCACCCGCAGCGTCGGCCCCAGGCCGCGCAGCCCCGCCAGGCCGCGACACATTTCGGTGATGATCCCCATGGCGCGCTCGCGCAGCCCGTCCGGGAACGCGCGCAAGAGCCCCGCCAGCAGCGCCAGCGTGCCCTCCTCGTTGACCCGCAGCGCCGCGATCACCGCCAGGGGGATGAAGGTGAACAGCAGGAACACCGCCGCCCCGGAGCGCACCCAGTGCGGCATGGCCTTGGTGTGCGCGAACAGCAGCATCCCGCCCATCAGCGACACGGCGGTGAAGTCGATCGCGCGCTCCAGCACCAGCGTCCCCAGCGCCGCGGACCCCGGCACCTCGGTCTCGCGCCCCAGCAGCCAGGGCCGCGCCAGCTCGCCCAGCCGGAACGGCAGCACGTTGATCGCCATGAAGCCCAGCGCGGTCGCGCGGAACAGCGGCCGCAGCGGCAGCGGCTTCTCGGACAGGGAGCGCGCCAGCCAGCGCCAGCGCACCGCGCGCAGCCACAGCCCCAGGATGTGAACCGGCACCATCGCGAGCACCAGCCACGGGTCCGCGTCGCGGATGTGGGAGGCGACCTGGCGCAGGTCGACGTCGTGCACGGTGTAGGCGATCGCGGCGAGCGGCAGGCCGAGCCCGACCCACAGCCGCCAGTCGATCGCGAGGCGCAAGGCGCTCTGGGTCGTGCGCGCGATCCGCGAGGTCACGCCGGGCGCGTCTCGGCGGCGAGCAGCACGCGGGCCCGCGCCGCGTCGGCGGCGATCTGGCGCGCCAGCTCGTCGGGTCCCGAGAAGCGGCGCTCGGCGCGGATGCGCTGGTGGAAGGCCAGCTCGAGCCGCCGGCCGTAGAGATCGCCCGTGAAGTCCAGCAGGTGGGCTTCGACCAGCACCCGTCCGAGCGCGAAGGTCGGGCGCGTGCCTACGTTGGTGACCGACTCGAACCAACGCGGCTCGAGCGTCGCGCCGCCGGGATCGAACAGCCGCACGCGCGTCGCGTAGACGCCGTACGCGGGCACGAGCTCGTTCTCGCAGGCGAGGTTCGCCGTCGGAAAGCCGAGCGTGCGGCCCCGACGGTCGCCTTCCACCACCCGACCCCGAACGGTGTAGGGCCGCCCCAGGCAGGTGCGCGCGTCCTCGACGTCTCCCTGCGCGAGCGCCGCGCGGATGCGCGTGCTCGACACGTCGGCGCCGCCGGCGCAGACCTGCGGCACCAGCTGCACCCGGATGCCGAGCTCGGGACCGCGCGCCGCCAGCATCTCGCCCGACCCGGCCCGACCCTTGCCGAAGTGGAAGTCGCGCCCGACGAACACCTCGCGCGGCCCGAGCCGCTCGGCGATCACGTCGCGCAGGAACTCGTCGGGGGAGAGCGCCGAGAACGCGGGGGTGAACCGCTCGCGCACCAGGAAGTCGATCTCGAACTCGGCCAGGCCGGCAACCAGCTGGTCCCAGGTCATCAGCATCCGCAGCCCCTCAGCCTCCTCCGGGAAGAGCACGCGGCGCGGGTGGGGATCGAAGGTGTAGACCGCGGTCGGCCGGCTCAGCTCGCGGCCGCGCGCCACCACCGCCTCGAGCAGCGCGCGGTGACCCAGGTGGAGGCCGTCGAAATTCCCCACCGTCAGCACGCATCCGCGGGCGGAATCGCGCGGCGGATCGCTCCCTTCGATGACCTGCATCCGGGCCTGATTCTTACGGTCTCGCCGCGCGCGGCGCCAGACCTCGCGCGCGCTATCCTAGCGGCCCCGTGCGCACGATCGCCCGCTACATGGCGCTGGAATTCATGATGACCAGCACCGCCGTGTTCCTCGGCCTGACCGCGATGTGGTTCGCCGCGGACATCCTGCTGCACATCGACGACCTGGCCGGCCACTTCGGCGTGGGGATGCGCGAGGTCGCGCTGCGCTCGTTCCCGGTGCTGCCGATCGAGCTGCCGCTGGCGGGCCTGGCGGGCGCGGTGCTGTGTCTCACCCGGGCGGTGCGCAACCGCGAGCTGATCGCGATCCGCACCGGCGGCATCCGGCTGCAGCGCGCTCTCTCGCCGATCCTGGTGGTGAGCGGGCTGCTCGCGCTCGGCCTGGGCCTGTTCCAGGACCGGGTGCTGCTGCCGCTGCGCATCGTCCTGGAGCGCGGCCGCGCCGAGGCCGCCGGGGACCACGGTCGCAGCCCCGAGCGCATCCTCGACCGCTGGTGGTACGCATCCGGCAACTCGATCTTCTCCGCGAGCAAGTACGACCCCGAGACGCACGACATGCAGGACGTCACCGTGTTCCTGTTCGACGAGACCCGCAACATCCGCGAGCGGATCGAGGCGAAGACCGCTGCTGGCGCCGGCGAGGGCGACACCTGGGAGGTCCGCGACGCGCACGTGCTGGACTTCGCGGGCGAGGGCATCGCGATCCACGAGGCGCCCTCGCTGCGGCTCGACCTCGGCATCACCACCGCCGAGATGAACCGCGCCGCCGAGCCCTCGGCCACCGCCTCGCTGCACGAGCTCGCGCGGCAGATCCGCCGCAGCGCGCACGACAGCCCGGAGCTGGCCAAGCTCGAGCTCGCCTTCCACAGCCGCGTCGCGCAGCCCTTCGCGGTGCTGATCGTGGTGCTGCTGGCGATCCCGTTCGCCACCGGCGATGCCGGCCGCGACGACTCGCTGCCGCGCGCGCTCTTGCGCGCGCTGGTGGGCGCGTTCGCGTTCTGGCTGTGCTGGACCGCCGCGCTGCTCTCGGCTCGCTCGGGCGCCGTGCCGGCGCGCCTCTCGGTCTGGGGCGTGACGCTCGTCGCGCTGGCGATCGGCAGCTGGCGCTATCGCCAGATCCCGGAGTGACCTACTTCTCGGGCTTCGCCCCGCCGTTCATGTCCAGCAGGTAGCGCAGGAACCCGGAGCGGGTCGACAGCACCATGGTGGTCTGCGAGTCGAGCGACTTGCGGTACGCCTCGAGGCTGCGCACGAAGGCGAAGAACTCGGCGTCGCCGGAGTACGCCTCGGCGTAGATGCGCGCGGCCTCGGCGTCGCCTGCGCCGCGCAGCCGCAGCGACTCGCGCTCCGCTTCGGCCAGGATCACCTGGCTGTCACTGTCCGCCTTCGAGCGCAGCGCGCGCGCCTGCTGCTCGCCCTCGGCGCGGAACTTCAACGCGAAGCGGGCGCGCTCGGTGCGCATGCGGTCGTACACGCGCGGCAGGTTCTCCTCGGGATAGAGCGTCGCGCCCAGCCGCACGTCGACGACGTGGATCCCGAGCGGCGAGAGCTTGGCGTCCGAGGCCGCGGTGATCTCGCGCTGCACCTGCTCGCGCGCCGGGGCGAGCAGGTCCGCGAGGCTGTGCTTGTTCACCGTCTCGCGCACCTCGCTGTAGGTGAGCTCGTCGATGCGCTGCACGGCGTTGTCCTCGCGCCGGTTCGCCTCGAAGAAGCGCTGCGGGTCGGCGATGCGCCAGACCACGTAGTAGTCGGCGTCGACCAGCGTCCGCTCCACGGTGTTGAGCGAGCGTTTCGAGGAGTTGAACAGGATGTTGCGCCGGTCGTAGCGCACCAGCTCGTGCAGGCCCGGGATCACGATGTACCAGCCCGGCTCGACCAGGTTCGGGCGGTTCAGCGCGACTCCGAACAGCTTCGGCTCGGCCTGGTTCAAGAGCGTGCGGAAGCCCTGCTCCCGCTCGTCGATGATGGTGACACAGAAGAGTGTGAACACCAGCGCGGCCGCGAGCAGCAGCACCCCGGTGATCCAGCGGTTCATTTCGCGCCCTCCCCCGCCGGCTGGCGCCGGTTCAGCGGCAGGTACGGCAGGATCTGGTCCGAGGTGCCCTTCTCCAGGATCACCTTGTCCATCTTCGGCAGGATCGCCTCCAGCGTCTCGAGATACAGCCGCTGGCGCGTGACCTCGGGCGCCTTCTTGTATTCCCCGAGCACGGCCTGGAAGCTCGCGGTCTCGCCCTGGGCTTCGAGGATGCGCTTCTCGTGGTAGGCGTGGGCGAGGTTGACCGCCTCCTCGGAGCGCCCCTTGGCCTCGGGCACGACCTTGTCGGCGTAGCCCTGGGCCTCGAGCACCGCGCGCTCGCGGTCCTGCTGCGCGCTGGTGACGTCTGCGAAGGCCTCGCGCACCGGCTCGGGTGCCGCGACGTCCTGCAGCTGGATGTTCTCGACGCGCACGCCGGCGCGGTAGCTATCCAGCGTGGCCTGCAGCTCTTCGCGCACGGTGTCGTGGATCAGTCCGCGCGCCGTCAGCACCTGGTCGATCGGGTTCTGCGCCACCACCGCGCGGACCACCGAACGCGCGGCGTCGCGGATCACGGCTTCGCGCTCTTCCGGGCGGAAGTTCAGCAGCCAGTCGCGCACGTCGCCGATGCGGTACTGGACCACGAAATCGACGTCGACCAGGTTCTCGTCCGAGGTCAGCATGCGCTTCTCCTCGGGGTGCTCCTCGACCTCGGCGTTCGGCGCTCCCGACTTGCTGCGGTAGCCGAACTCCTCGCGCAGCGTGGTGGTGACCCGCTGCTTCAGCACGGTCTCGAGACCCGGCGCGTGCCAGTGCACCCGGCCGGGGTCGACCGTGCGCTGGTAGCGCCCCAGCCGCAGCACGATCGCCTGCTCGTCCGGGGCGACGTCGTAGAAGCCCTGGAACGCCCAGAACCCCAGACCGATCACGAGGATCACGAGCGGCAGGAGTCGTACGGCACGCATGCGGCGAACTCTAGCGGTTGCCGCTGGTCGCGTGCAGCGAGCCCAGGAACGGGGTGATCAGGTCGAGCGGCATGGGGAACAGGATCGTCGAGTTGTGCTCGACCGCGATCTCCGAGAGCGTCTGCAGGTAGCGCAGCTGCAGCGTGTAGGGCGACTGGGTCATGATGTCCGACGCCTCGCGCAGCCGCTGCGAGGCCTCGAACTCGCCTTGCGCGTGGATCACCTTGGCGCGCCGCTCGCGCTCGGCCTCGGCCTGCTTGGCCATGGCGCGCTGCATCTCCTGCGGCAGGTCGATGTGCTTGATCTCGACCGCGCGCACCTTCACTCCCCAGGGGTCGGTGCCGTGGTCGAGCTCGCGCTGCAGCTGCTGGTTCAGCCGCTCGCGGTCCGCGAGCAGGTGGTCGAGCTCGGCCTGGCCGCACACGCTGCGCAGCGTGGTCTGCGCCAGCTGCGAGGTGCCGTACAGGTAGTTCTCCACCTTGATGATCGCGTCCTGCGGATGGAGCACGCGGAAGTAGATCACCGCGTTCACCTTCACCGACACGTTGTCGCGCGTGATCACGTCCTGCGGCGGGACGTCCATCACCACCTCGCGGAGCGACACGCGCACCAGCCGGTCGACCAGCGGAATCACCAGGCGCACGCCCGCCCCCTTCACCGAGCTGAAGCGGCCGAGCCGGAACAGCACGCCGCGCTCGTACTCCTGCAGCACGCGGACCGCCGAGCTCATCAGCGCGAGCACGACCAGGAACGCGACCCCGACGAAACCGATCATCTGCCTCCCCCTTCGCGCGGCTCCGCGCTCCCGCGCACGTGCAGGACCAGGTCCTTCACGCCCACGATCTCCACCCGCTCGCCGCGCCGCACCGGTGTCGCGGCGACCGCGTTCCACAGCTCCCCGCGCACGCGCACCCGCCCGTCCGGCGCGAGATCGCTCTCGGCCACGCCGGTCTCGCGGCACAGGCTCTCGACGCCGGAGTAGAGCGGGCGCGCCTGCGCGCGGGTCACGCTCCATCCCACCGCGGTGATCACCAGCGCGAGCGCGGCCGCCACCGGGAACACCGCGCGCCAGAACGGCAGCGACAGGTCCGAGGCTTCGGGCACGCGGAACACCAGCCAGGCGCCCCAGCACAACGCCGCGAGCCCCAGCGCGAACAGCACGCCGAAGCTCGACAGGTGGACCTCGGCGATCAGCAGGCCGATCCCCGCCACCACCAGCAGCAGGCCCGCCCAGTTGAACGGGATGATCGAGAGCGCGGTCGCCGCGAGGACCAGGGCCACGGCACCGAGCACGCCCGGCGCGACCAGCCCCGGGTTCTGGAACTCGATGTAGATCCCCAGCAGCCCCACCAGGAACAAGAGCCCCACGATCTGCGGATCCGCCAGCACCGCGAACACGCGGTTCCACCAGCTCATCGGGATGCGCTCGACCGCGGCGCCCTTGGTGCGCAGCGTGACCTCGCCCCGCGCCAGCTTCACCACCCGGCCGTCGATCTTGTTCAACAGGTCGTTCGTGTCGTCGGCGATCAGGTCCACCACGTTGCGCCGCAGCGCCTCGCTGGCGCCGATCGCGACCGAGCGGCGCACCGCGGACGCGGCCCACTCGACGTTGCGCTTGCGCTCCTGCGCGATCGCCTCGATGAAGGCGGTGGTGAAGTTCTCGAGCTTCTCGGCCATGAAGTCGCCGCCGCCCTTGCCCTTCTTGCCGGTCTTGCTCTCGTCCTCGGGCGGCTTCGGGTTCTCGCCGCCGAGCGAGACCGGGTGCGCGGCTCCGATGGTCGAGCCGGGCGCCATCGCCGCGACGTGGCCGGACAGCGTGATGAACGTCCCCGCCGAGGCCGCCCAGGCCCCGCGCGGCGACACGTACACCACGACGGGCAGCTCCGCGTTCAGGATCGCGGTCACGATGTCCTTGGTCGACGTGACCAGCCCCCCGGGCGTGTCGAGCTCGATCACCAGGGCAGCCGCGCCGCGCTGCCGTGCGTCGGCGATCGAGCTCACCACGTAGTCGGCGACCGCCGGGTTGATCGCGCCGTCGATGCGGATCGCGGCCACCGGCGGGGCGGCGCGGGCCGCATCGGTCGAGAGGAGCAGGAAGGCCGCGAGCAGGGACGCGCGGGCGCGCGTCATCTCGTCCGCAGCTCAAGCACGCGCTCCAGGATCCGCGCCGCGATCTCGGCCTTCGGCCCGGCCGGGACTTCGCGCAGGTCGTCGGGTCCCGGGCCGAGGATCGCGACTTCGTTGCGGTCGACGTCGAAGCCGATGTCGCTCCGCGACACGTCGTTGGCGACGATCAGGTCGCAGCCCTTGCGCTGGAGCTTCCCGCGCGCGTTCTCGAGCACGTGGTCGGTCTCGGCGGCGAAGCCGACGACGGTCCGGGTGCCGCGCCGCTTCACCACCTCGGCCAGGATGTCCGGATTGCGCACCAGCTCGAGCGTGAACGAGTCGGACGACTCGCGCTTGAGCTTCTGCTCGAGCGCGCGCGCCGGCGCGTAGTCGGCGACCGCCGCGGCCAGCACCACGATCGTCGCCCGCTCGAGCGCCCCGAGCACGGCATCGCGCATCTCGCGCGCGGTCTCGACGTCGATCCGTTGTACACCGTACGGTGTCGGAAGGCTCGACGGCCCTGCCACCAGCGTGACCTCTGCGCCGCGGCGCGCGGCCGCGTCGGCGAGCGCGAAGCCCATCTTGCCCGACGAGCGGTTGGTCAGCACCCGCACCGGGTCGATCGGCTCGGCGGTCGGCCCGGCGCTGACCAGCACCACCTCGCCGCGCAGCGTGGGCGCGGTCGTGCAGGCCTCCGCGACGGCGGCGATCGACTCGAGCTCCACGAGCCGTCCCTCGCCGACCCAGCCGCAGGCCAGGTCGCCGGTCCCGGGTCCCACGACGCGCGCACCGCGCTTGGCGAGCAGGTCGAGGTTCGCCTGCGTGGCCGGGTGACGGTACATGTTCACGTTCATGGCGGGCGCGACCACCAGCGGCGCGCGCGTGGCCAGCGCCACCGTGGTGAGCAGGTCGTCGGCCAGCCCCTGGGCGAGCTTGGCGAGCACGTTCGCCGTGGCGGGCGCGACCACCAGCACCTCGGCCCAGTCCGCGAGCGCGATGTGAGAGATCTCCGACTCCGCGTCGGGAGCCAGTAACTCGGAGCGCACGGGCGCGCCGGACAGGGTCTGCAGGGTCAGCGCCGACACGAACTCGAGCGCGTGCTGCGTGGCCACCACGCGGACCTCGTGGCCGCGCTGCGTGAGCAGCCGCACCAGCTCGCACGCCTTGTACGCCGCGATTCCGCCGGAGACGCCGAGAAGAACGCGGCTCATGCGACACGCCCGATGGCGCGGAGTCCGACGTCGCGGAGAGCGATGCGGAGGAATTCCCTTTGGTTTTCGCGCATTTTCACGGAAATTAGCCCGGGGCTCCCGAGACCGTCAACCGGCTCGTAAAGCCGCCTCGTGGAAACCCGAAGGAGTAGGGAGAGAGGCGGTCGCGGGGCGCAGGTGGAGACGCAGAGCGCGTTCATGGGCGCGGCGGCGGCCGCAGTTCTCCTGGTCGCATTCCTGTCGCTGCGCCGCGAGCTGGCAGCGCGCCGCTTCGCGCGACTGACCACCGCCTACGGGCTGTGGTGCACCGGCTCCGCCGCGAGCGGCCTCGGTGCGGAGTGGGGCGAGCCGCTCGCCGACCTGTCGCTGCTCGCGCTCGGCCCGCTCGCGCTCGCCTGCGCGGGTACGCTGGCGGGACGCCCGGCCGTCGCACCGCGGATCGCGCCGCTGCTGGCCGGGGCGGCGCTCCTGCTCGGGCTCGCGGTGCTGGGGATCCGGCCGCTTCCCGCAGCGCTCGACGGCGCGGCCCACGCCTTCGCGCTCGGCTGCGTCGCCGCGAGCGCGCTGGCGCTGTGGCGCCGCGCGCCCGCGAGCGAGGACGAGGGCTCGGACGACGCCGCCACGCTGAACGCGCGGCGCGTGCGCTACCTGGTCGTGGCCCACTCGATCGCGGTCACGGGCGCGTTCTTCGACGTGGCGATGGCGCAGCTCGCGCTGCCCCGCGTCGCATCGCTCCTGTTCCCGCTGCTCTACCTGTACGCGGGCTACCTCTACCTGACACAGGTCCGTGTCGCCGACCTGCGCCAGCTGGTGGGCAACACGGTCGCGCTGTCGGCGATGGCGGTGGGGCTGGCGGCCTTCTTCGCCGCGATCCGCATCTGGGTCGGCGAGCGGCTCGACCTGTTCGTGTTCAACGCCTTCGTGGCCTCGTTCGCACTGCTGCTCTTCTTCGCGCCGATGCGCGACCGCATCCAGGGCGCGATGGAGCGCCGCTTCCTCGCCGGCAAGGTCGCGCTCGAGCGCGGGCTCCGGCCGCTGCGCGAGCGGCTGAAGCACATTCTCACGCTGGACGAGCTGCTGCAGGCGCTGCTGGCCGCGGTCGAGAAGGCGGAGCTGTTCCGAACCTCCGCGATCTACCTGCGCGACGACGCCACGCTGGGCTTCCAGCTCGCCGGCAGCATCGGCCTGCCCACCCGCGCGCGCGTCAGCCTGCTCGCCGACCCGGTCTGGCTGGCGACGGTCGAGGTGGTCGACGTGCTGCAGCGCGAGGAGCTCGAGCGCCGGCTCGACGATCCCGCGAACGCCGCCGACCACCCTCGGCTCGAGGCGCTGTGCGCGACGCTGCGCGACCTCGAGGCCGAGGTGGTCTTCCCGCTGCGCGCCAAGGCCCAGGTGGTCGGGCTGTGGACGCTCGCCGACGCCCGCTCGCGCGAGTCGTTCTCGAGCGAGGAGGTGCGGCTGCTGCGCTCGGTCGCGGACCAGATCGCGACCTCGCTCGAGAACTCGAAGACCTTCGAACGCGTGCGCGCGCGCGACCGCTTCGTCTCGCTGGGCGAGATGGCGGCCGGGCTCGCCCACGAGATCCGCAACCCGCTCGCCGCGATCCGCGGCGCGGTCGCGGTGCTGCAGCAGCCCAGCGACGCAAAGAGCGCCGAGATCTGGAGCGTGATCATCGACGAGATCGCGCGGCTCAACCGCGTGGTCGAGTCCTTCCTCGACTACGCCCGGCCGGCCACGCGCACCGGCGCGATCCGCGACGTCGCGGCGTTCGTGAAGAGCTGCGTCGAGGCGGTGTCGCGCTCGAAGGGGCGGCCCGGCGTGGAGCTCGAGCTGGAGCTCGAGCCGGGGCTCCCGCCGCTGCACGCCGATGCCGATCAGCTCGAGCGCGTGGTGGTGAACGTGGTGCAGAACGCCTACGAGGCGCTGGAAGAGCGCGGCGTGGTGCGGGTCGCGCTGCGCCGCGGTGCCGCAGGCTCGCTCGGCGACGGCTGGGTCGAGATCCAGGTCGACGACGACGGGCCCGGCATGAGCGACACCACCCTCGAGCGGGCCTTCATCCCCTTCTACACCACCAAGGAGCGCGGCACCGGGCTGGGCCTCGCGCTGTGCGAGCGGCTGATCCGCGCGCAGGGCGGAACGATCCAGCTGCGCTCGCGCAGCGGCGAAGGCACGAGCGTCCTGATCCGGCTGCCGCTCGGGGCGAAGCCCGCCGAGGAGAGCCATTGAAGGCCGGGCGCACGGTGCTGATCGCCGAGGACGAGGCGAACATGCGCCGCGTCCTGTCCGCGCTGCTCGCGCGCGACGGCTTCCGCACGCTCGAGGCGGCCGACGGCGAGGCGGCGCTCGAGTCACTCGCCCGCGAGCCCGTCGACGCGATCCTGACCGACCTGCGCATGCCGAAGATGAACGGCCTCGAGCTGCTCGAGGTCGTGCGCCGCCGCCATCCCGACATCCCCGTGGTGATGCTGACCGCACACGGCACCGTCGGGAGCGCGGTCGAAGCCCTGAAGCGCGGCGCCTTCGACTACCTGACGAAGCCCTTCGATCCCGACGAGATCCGCCAGGTGATGGACAAGGCGGTCTCGACCCGGCGGCTCGCCGCGCGCGAGGCGCGGCTCCCCGCCGACGAGGATCCCGAGCCGCTGCTGCTCGGCGAGAGCGAACGGCTGCGCGAGGTGCGCCACGTGGTCGAGCGGGTCGCGCCGACGCCGGCCACGGTCTTGATCGCGGGCGAGAGCGGCACGGGGAAGGAGATCGTGGCGCGCAGCCTGCACCGGGCGAGCGCCGTGCGAAACGGACCGTTCGTGAAGGTGAACTGCGCCGCGATCCCCGACGGCCTGCTGGAGAGCGAGCTGTTCGGCTACGAGAAGGGCGCGTTCACCGGCGCCACCGCGCGCAAGCCCGGCCGCTTCGAGCTCGCCGACGGGGGCACGCTGTTCCTCGACGAGATCGGCGAGATGCCTCTCGCCGCACAGCCCAAGCTGCTGCGCGCGATCCAGGAAGGCCGGTTCTACCGCGTGGGCGGCACCGAGACGGTGTCGGTGAGCGTGCGGCTGGTCGCCGCCACGAACAAGGACCTGCGCGCCGAGGTGAATGCGGGACGTTTCCGCGAAGATCTCTTCTACCGCCTGCACGTCGTGCCGATCGAGCTGCCGCCGCTGCGCGAGCGGTCCGAGGACATCCCGACGCTCGCGCGCCTCTTTCTCGAGCGCTTCGCCGCCAAGCTGCAGCGGCCGGTGACGGGCATCGACCCCGCCGCGATGGACGCGCTGCGCGCGCATCCGTGGCCCGGCAACATCCGCGAGCTCGAGAACGCGATCGAGCGCGCGGTGCTGCTCTGCGACGGTGCGACGCTCCTGCCCCGCGATCTTCCCGCGGAGATCCAGCACCCGGTGCGCGCCCCTTCCGGCTCGGCGGAGGCGACGCCGCTGCGCGAGCGGATCCGCGCCGCCACCCAGCGCATCGAGCGCGACGCGATCCTCGAGGCGCTGCGGCTGACCGACGGCAACGTGACGCGCGCGGCCAAGGAACTCGGCCTCTCGCGCCGCGGGCTCCAGCTGAAGATGAAGGAGCTCGAGATCGACCGCGACTAGCCGCGGCGTTTCGGCCCGATCCGCTCGGCCAGCCGCTCGGCCACTTCGCGCGGCACGAACTCGGTGACGTCGGCCCCGAAGCGCACCAGCTCGCGCACGCGCGAGGCGCTCACGTAGAACCAGCGCTCGTTGGTCATCAGGAAGACGGTCTCGATCTCCGGGAACATGTGGCTGTTCATGAGCGCCATCTCGAACTCGTACTCGAAGTCCGCCAGCGCCCGCAGCCCACGGATGACGATCCGCGCGCCGATCCGCTGCAAGTACTCGACCAGCAGGCTCTGGATCATGTCGACGCGGACGTTGGGCATGCCGGCCACCGCCTGGCGCACCAGCGCGATGCGCTCGTCGACCGGGAAGGTGCCGCCGCTCTTCTCGAGGTTCGAGGCCACGGCGACGACGACCTCGTCGAACAGCTTCGCGGCCCGATGGATCAGGTCGAGGTGGCCGTTCGTGATCGGATCGAAGCTCGCCGGATAGACTGCCACGCGCCTTTCGCTCATGTTTCAGACTCTCCCCGTCCCACGGCCCCGGGCACCTCGTACCAGTCGAACGCGGTCTCGCCGTAGCGCTTGCTGCCGCGCAGCATGAGCGCCGCGGCCCCCGCGTGCGGGATCACAGGCGCGCTGCGCGCCGAGCGCTCGGCAATGACGACGGCCCCCGAACCCAGGATCTGCCCGAGAGTTTCGCAGGAAACCAGGCGTTGGAGCCAGTCGCCCTGGTAGGGCGGGTCGGCGAAGACGAGCTCGAAGACGCCGCCGTCGCCGACGAGCGCCCCCAGGCCGCGCGACAAGTCGCGTTCCACGACGCGGGCGCGGCTCTCGAGGCCCAGCGCGGCCAGGTTTCCCCGCAGCACGCGCAGCGCGGGGCGCGCGCGCTCGACGAATACGGCTTCGCGGGCCCCGCGCGACAGCGCCTCGACGCCGAGCGCGCCGGTGCCGGCGAACAGGTCGAGGACACGCGCGCCAGAGACTCGGTCGCGCAGCCAGTCGAACACGCCGGCGCGCGCGCGGTCCGAAGTCGGGCGTGTCTCGCGCCCCGGAACGGAGGACAGGCGCCGGCCCCGCAGCTCCCCGGCAACGACGCGCATCTCGATCCTTCGCTCGCGAGACGAGCGCCGCGCACCCTATCAACCTCGCGGCGTGAAGGTCAAGCACCGTCGACACCCTACACAGATTCGCGGATAGCGCATGCGCGTGAAATTTGGCGTCGCAACCGTCTTGAACCGTCGCAGAGCTTCGCTAGGATGCCCGACCGCGGCGTGACAAAGGATGGTGTCACGACTGTTCCCCGTGCCATCGCCCGTGACGACGCGCCGCACCAACCCCCACCTCCAACACGATCTCGAGCGAGCACTCGGGCGCGCCCGAAAGGAGCCGACATGGCTGGACGGACGAAGAAGAATCAGAGCGCCGGAGTTCCGAAGGCGTTGCTCGAGAAGCAGAAGAAGCTCGTCCCCCTGCGCCTGGCGCAGGTGCGGGGCGACCGCTCGCAGCGCTCCTTCGCGCGCGAGCTCGGCGTGTTCCAGCAGAACGTCAACCGCTACGAGACGGGCACCACGCCCCATGCGGACTTCCTGATCACCCTCGCGCTGCGCGAGAACATCTCTCTCGACTGGCTGCTGCTCGGCAAGGGCCGCTCGAAGAAGTGAGACCCCGCGCGCCGGGCGCGCGCGGCACACCCTGAGTTCCCTCCGAGGGAACCATTCTCCCGACCCGCCGGGCGAGGTGCGCGCGCGTGCGCGCGCAGGCTCGCTCCGGGTGGGAGCGCCGCCGCTGCGGAATCGGCCGCGGCGGCCTTCCGCGGCATGGAATTTGTAGTTCCCCGGCGAGCAATCGCTGGAGGAACTCGATGCGCTTCGTCCTGGGAATCCTGGTGGTCGTGCTGAACGTCGCGGACAACACCACCACGTTCCTGTGCCTGCGTGCGCCGGTTCCCGGGTACGAGGTGGCCGAGGCCAACCCCGTCGCCGCCTGGCTGTTCGGCTCGATCGGCCTCGTTCCGGGGCTCGCGCTCGAAATGGCCGTGACCAGCTCGGCGATCGCCTTCCTCGTGCTCACGCGGCACGTCCCCCACCGCGTGAAGCTCTTGATCCTGTTCGTGCTGGCCGCCCTGCCCGCGTGGGCCGCGATCAACAACTCGCTGGTGATCCACACCACCGGCCTCACCCTGCCCTGGAGCTGAGTCGATGCACCGCCACAAGCTGCTCTCGCTCGTTCTGGTGAGCTTCGCGATCTCGTGCTCGGTACATGCGCCGCCCCCCGCCCCGGTCCGCCTGCCGCTGACCCGCGAGGAGCGCAGCGTGCGCGAGGCGCGCGAGGCCGCCGCAGAGATCGAGTCGCTGCTCGGGCACTACATGACCGGTCTGGCGCCGTTCGAGCTGCGGCGGACGGCCCGCGTCGTGCTGGCCGAGTCGGCGCGCAACCGGATCGATCCGCACCTGGTGCTCGCCGTCATGCACACCGAGAGCGGCTTCTACAACTTCTCGCGCTCCCCCGTCGGAGCGCTCGGGCTGATGCAGATCATGCCCGCGACCGGCGAGATGCTCGCCCGCGAGGCGGGGCTCCGCTGGACCGGCCCGGACGACCTCTTCTCGCCCGAGCTCAACGTGCGTCTGGGCACCCGCTACCTCGCCCTGCTGCATGCCCGCTACGGCACCTGGCAGAAGGCGCTGGCGGCGTACAACTGGGGCCCGGCGGCGATCGACCGCCGCCTGGCGGAGGGCGATCGCGTCCCCGACGCCTACGTGCACACTGTCTACGCCCGCCTCGCGAGTCAGTGACTCGGATCACTCACGGGCTGGCGATGGTCGTGCTCGCCGAGCCGAGCTTCGCCGCGAACGCGTCGATCGCCGCGTCCACCCCGTCGGACTCGCCGCGCGCGCCGTTCACCAGGATCGAGAACGCCCGCGTCGAGCCGTCGGCCGCGGGCACGATCCCCGACAGCGCGGCGACGCGGCGCAGGTGGCCCGTCTTCGCGCGGATCTGGATCGCGCCGTCCTGCATGCGGTCCTCGAGCGTGCCCTCGCTGCCGCCGATCGGAAGCGCGGACACGAACTCCGCCCCCGATTCGAAGCGCAGCGCGGCCTTGCGGATCACCGCGACCAGCGTCGCGGGTGAGATGCGGTTCCGCGGCGAGAGACCCGAGCCGTCGGCGATGATCAGCGCCGGATCCGCGATCCCGTTCGCCTCGAGGTAGGCGCCGAGCGCGCGGGCGCCCTTCTCCCAGGTCGCGGGCGCACCGTACAGCTCCGCGCCGAGCATCTTGGTGAGCTGCTCCGCCACGAAGTTGTTGCTGAACTTGTCGAGCAGGCGGATCTCGAGCGCGAGCGATTCGCCCTGGAAGCGCAACAGCTCGCGCGCTCCGGCCGGCGCGTTGCCCAGGCGCACGCGCGCTGCCACGTGCACCCCCTGCGCCTCGAGCTGGGCGCGCAGCAGCGCCGCCGCATAGCGCTCGGGCAGTCCGACGGCGCGCCAGTAGGTGCTCGCGGGGCGGTCGGCGGAGACCGCGCCCGACACGCGCACGCTCTCGCCGCTGCCGTCGGGCAGAACGTCGACGTCGAGCGCGAGCTGCCCGCCCCCGCGCAGCGTCATCGCGTCCACGACGCTGCGGAAGTACGGGAGCTCGGGCGCGATCCGCAGCACTGCCGGCGCGCCCACGTGCTCCCCCGGCACCACGTCGACGCGGAAGCTCGAGTAGTTCGCCGACCAGGCGCTGACCGGCGCGTAGTAGGCGCGCGAGGACACCGGCTCCCAGTCGGGATGGAAGCGCAGCGCGTCGAAGCGCGAGGTGTCGACGCCGATCCCGCCCTTGATCTCGCGCACGCCCGCGAGCCGGATCTCCTCGGCGAGCTTCCACATCGTCTCCGAGACGAAGCTCGGGTCGCCCTGGCCGACGATCCACAGCGTGCCGTCGAGCACGCCGTCGGCCAGCTCGCCTTCGACCAGCACCGGGGTCTCGAAGCGGTGGGCCGGGCCCCAGCGATCCAGCGCCGCCGCCGAGATCAGCAGCTTCTGGTTCGAGGCCGGCACCAGATCCTCGTCGGCCGCGTGCTCCGCGAGGTGGGCGCCGGTGGCGAGATCGACCACCAGCACGCCGACCCGCGCGCCCCGCAGCGCCGGCGCCTTCTCGAACGCCGCGAGCGCCTGGGACAGCGCCGACTCCTGCGCCAGCGCAGGGCGAGCGAGCACCGCGCACACGAACAGCACGGCGACGGCACGGAGAGCGGTCACGGCGCGCGAACCTTAGAGCACTCGCGCGGCGCTTGCCGCTCCGCGGCCGGCTCGCCATCCTCGCTCGCGGGGGAGTCGGGAATGGAGCGCGCGCGCGCCTGGATCGAGACCGTGCTCGGCCGTGCGCCCGTCGAGCTCGTGCCCCTGCCCGGCGGCGCGGGCGCCCGGCGCTACTGGCGCGTGCGCTTCAGCGAAGCGAAGAGCGCGGTGCTGATGCACGCGGTCCCCGAGGACCCGGCAATCCTGCCGCCCGCGCTGCGCGGCGAGCGGGTCGCGCTGCCGTTCGTCGAGGTGACCGGACTGCTCGCGCGACACGGGCTGCCGGTGCCGGAGATCTTCGCGGTCGAGCCCGGCGAGCGCTGGATCCTGCTCGAGGACCTGGGCGACGTGCACCTGCTCGACCTCGCCTCCGCCGAGCGCGGCACGCGGCTGCGCGAGGCCGTCGACCTGCTCGCGCGCGTCCACGCGCTGCCGCGCGAGGACGCGCTCCCGTTCCAGCGCCAGTTCGACGCCGAGTGGGTGCGCTTCGAGCTGCGCACCTTCGCCGAGCACGGCCTGCCCGAGCGCTTCCGCGCGGAGCTCTCGGACGAACTCGACGCGCTCGCGCAGTCGGTCGCGGCGCTCCCGCGCGGGCTCGCGCTGCGGGACTACCAGAGCCAGAACCTGATGGTCGACCCCAGCGGACGGCTGCGCGTGATCGACTACCAGGACGCGCTGCTTGCGCCGCCCGAGCTCGACCTCGCGGCGCTCTTGTTCGACTCGTATCTCGAGCTCGAGCCGGCGGAGCGCGCGTCGCTCTGCGCCCTCTATTGGAGCGCGCGCGGTGCGAGTCCGGATCCCGCGCACTTCGCGCTGCTGGCGGTGCAGCGCAAGTGCAAGGACTACGGGCGCTACCGGCTCTTGGTCGAGCGCAAGGGCGATCTGCGCTACCGGCCGTTCATCGCGCGGGCCGCCGAGGCGGTGCTGACCGTGCTGCCGGCGCTGCCGCCCGCGCAGTCGCGGCTCGCCGGGATCCTGCGCCGGGCCTTCGCGGAGTCGGCGCCGTGAAGGCGATGATCCTCGCGGCGGGACTGGGCACGCGGATGGCGCCGCTGGCGCGCGCGATCGCGAAGCCGGCCCTGCCCGTGCTCGACGTGCCGGTGATCACACGGCTCGTGCGCGCGCTCGCCGCTAGCGGGGTCGAGCGCGCGATCGTGAACACCCACGCCCACCCCGACAGCTTGCGCGCGGCGCTCCGCGACGCGCCGCTCCCCATCGACTGGGTGCACGAGGCGTCGCCCCGAGGCAGTGGCGGCGGCATCGCCGGTGCCCGCGCGCTGCTCGGCGAGCACGAGCCGTTCCTGGTGCTGAACGGCGACATGTGCCTCCAGCTCGACTTCGCCGCGCTGGTCGCGACGCACCGCGGCAGCGGCGCGCTGGCCACCCTGGTCCTGCGCGACGACGAACGCAAGGGCGAGTTCGGCTCGATCGGTTACGATCGGGGTGGGAGTGTGTGTCGTTTCACGGACCGAATCGACCTCGGGGGTGAGGTGGGCAGCGGCCTGTTCATCGGGGTCCAGGTGATGTCGCCGGCGATCTTCGCGCTCATGCCCGTGCGAGCGGGCTTCGAGATCATTCCGGACGTGTATCTGCCCGCCCTCCGCGCGGGGACGCCGGTCGCCTCGTGGCTGCAGCCCTCGTCCCAGCCCTGGTGGCCGGTCGGGACCCCTGCCGAGCTGCGCGACGCAAACGTCGCGGCGCTGCGCCTGGAGGTGAGGCGGGGAGGCGACGCCATCCGCGTCGCGGCAGACGCACGGGTCGAGGGCGAGGTCCGCGGCCCCGCGTGGGTCGGCGCCGGGGCAGTGGTCGAGAAGGGTGCCCGGATCGGCCCTTCCGCCGTGGTTTGCGCCCGCGGTCACGTCTGCGCGGGCGCTCGCCTCGTAGATTCACTCGCCCTACCTGGTGCGGAGGTCGCGGCGGGGGCGGCGCTCGAGCGGGCGGTCGCTTTCGACAAAGAGGTCTGGCGCGATGGCTGAGGTGCTGTTCGTCGGAACCGGCGATGCATTCGGGAGCGGCGGCCGCCGCAACAGCGCGATCCTCGTTCGCGACGGCGGTCACACGCTGCTGCTCGACTGCGGCCCCACCACGCTGGGAGGGTTGAAGGAGCTCGGCGTGGATCCGCTGGAGATCGACGCGGTCGCACTCTCCCACTTCCACGGCGACCACATCGCCGGCATGCCCA